>Ga0208958_1003866_pt1 | contig 11226 bp, 15 predicted proteins | sample RifOxyB1_FD_184032 | JGI IMG/M metagenome (GOLD analysis project Ga0208958, IMG submission 184032) | Soil microbial communities from Rifle, Colorado - Rifle Oxygen_injection B1 (SPAdes) | ecosystem: Environmental > Terrestrial > Deep subsurface > Rock core/Sediment | place: Rifle, Colorado...
TGTCATCCGGTAGGTATATTCTTGGGGATGAAGTCGAGGCGTTTGAACAGGAGTGGGCAAAATATTGCGGCACTAATTATTGCATAGGAGTTGGAAATGGTCTGGATGCTCTAACGCTGATATTGATGGCGTATGGTATCGGGCCTGGGGATGAGGTAATTGTTCCGTCAAACACGTTCATCGCAACATGGTTGGCGGTTTCGAGGGTTGGGGCAACCCCCGTTCCGGTAGAGCCAGATGTTTGCACGTACAATATTAACCCAGACAAGATAGCCGAGGCTATAACGCCAAGAACTCGCGCCATTATTCCTGTTCATCTGTATGGTCAACCCGCCAACATGGACGCCATTAAGAAAGCGGCACTTTCTGCTAAGGGAAGAATTTGGATTATCGAAGATTCCGCTCAAGCGCAAGGTGCGTCTTATAACGGAAAAAAGACGGGTGGATTGGCGGATGCGGCTGGTTGGAGTTTCTACCCTGGGAAGAACCTTGGGGCGTTGGGAGACGCTGGCGCGGTAACAACCAATGATGAGCAGCTCTCGGAAAGAATTCGCGCCTTGCGTAATAATGGATCGTTCCAGAAGTATCAGAATGATTATCTGGGTGTCAACTCTCGCCTAGATAATCTTCAGGCCGCTTTCCTGAGAGTTAAATTAACTAAACTGGACGAGTGGAATTCTAGGAGGTCAAGAGTAGCCGAAAGATATTTACATAAACTGAACACGGATGTCGTTTTGCCGCTTGTTCTACCTGCATGTCTTCCGTGTTGGCACATTTTTGCAATTCGGGAGCGGGTGCGCGATGATCTTAAAAAACATTTAGCAAAGTTGGGGGTGGAGACATTGATTCATTACCCGGTTCCCCCGGCATCGTCACGCGCCTACTGGAATAAGTCATATAATACCCCCATTGCGGGAGTTTTATCGTGGAGGCTGTTGAGTTTACCTATTGGGCCACATATGACAGATGATCAGGTTGACTTCGTGATTGAATCTGTAAATTCTTTTGGTAAGGAGATTTGAAATGATGGATTACAACGATATACTGGAATCGATTCAGCTCGTTATGAACGATATGGTTAATGACGATTTGCTGGATGGGGCGGTTGTTGTGGATGGAGAAACTCAAATCATCGGGGAAAACTCGCCACTGGACTCTATTGTGCTGGTTGTGTTCCTGACTGGTCTGGAAGAGAAACTGGAAGCGGCTAGAGGAAAGAAAACTCTGTTAGTCCTAGATAGAATTCATAACTTCAACGTGGCGGATACGGCGCACCACTTTGATCCTGCCCATCCGACCCTGCATGTGGACACGCTGGTAAGGTTCATCCAGACGCTATGATAGTGGCTATCACGGGGACCAGTCGTGGCATTGGTCGTCATCTGGCGGAGCATTTTCTGTCTCGCGGGGATATAGTTGCTGGGTGTAGTCGCGGGGAAGTAGTGCAGAATCATCCCAATTATAGACATACCGTGCTGGATATTTCTGACGAAGGCGGGGTGTATAACTGGGCGAAGTCTATTCGGGGGGAGTTTTCTAGGATAGACGTGATGATCTGTAATGCGGCTCTCGCTCCCGCCAATCTTTTGATGCTGTCCACATCCGGTAATACGCTGAATGAACTCATGGCGGTCAATGTGGCGGGGTCGTTTTACGCTTGCCGTGACGCGGCCAAAGTGATGCTGTTGCAGAGAAGTGGTCGGATCATTACCGTGTCATCCATGGCAGTAGGGTTGCACGAGGAGGGAACGGGCGCTTATTCTGCTTCCAAGGCGGCTGTTGTTGAAATGACGAAGATACTCGCTAAGGAGGTCTCTCAATTCGGGATTACCTGCAATGTGATTGCTCCATCCATGATACAAACCGAAGCGACGGACGCACTAGGAGAGAAGGTGCGAGAGAGGGCGCTGTCCAAGTTGACGATTAAACGAGAGGTAACGCCAGAAGAGATTTGTAACGTGGTTGACTTTCTGGTTGCGCCAGAAAGCCGTTGTATCACGGGACAAGTTATCTATATGGGGCTGGTGACGTGATAGGGATTGTCGGAGTAGGAAAATACCTGCCAGTTAAGATTGCCGATAATGTGCCGACATTTGCCGATAAGATCGGAATTCGGAACAGGCGGGTAGCGAGCGGGGTAGAGTCATCTGCCTTCATGTCTAGCAGGGCGGTTTCTGACGCCCTGAAACATGCTGGGGTTGACCCCGAACAGGTGGGAATGGTTGTGGGATGCACCTATTCCGGGGATCATATCTTTCCCGCATCTGCTTGTGAAGTCCAAAAGATAATCGGCATGAGTAACGCGGGATCGTTCGACATTCATGCCAACTGTACGGGATTCCAGATTGGCGTCAGGGTATTATCCGACATGATGAAAGCGGATGACATTTCTTATGGCGTGGTGTTTGGATCTGCGGTTCAGTCTCGTTTCGTGGATCAAAACAGCGACCTTGCCCACTATTTCGGGGATGGGTCTGGAGCGGCAGTTTTGGGGAGAGTTCCAGAGGGGTATGGGGTTTTGGCGTCTGAGATATTCTCGAACACTTCTGTACACGATTCGGTTAAACTCGAATGGGACGCGCCAAACTACAAGATGGACGGAGTAGAGGTGTGGAAGCAGGTTGTTCAATATCAACCCTTGGCGGTTAAGGTGGCTCTGTATAAGATTGGGAAGAGCATCGAGGACGTGGATTTCTTTGTGTTTCATCAGGCCAATCCAAGACTGGTTGAGTACCTGATGGGAAAAATGAAGACCCCGATGAGCAAGACGCACATTACGGCAGACCGATATGGGAATACAGCCGAGGCGTCTCTGCCGATTACACTGTGCGAGGCGGTAGAGGGTGGAAAGATCAAGCGGGGGGATCTTGTGGTGATTTCTGGGGTTGGTGCTGGTTTTATATTTGGGGCGACGGTGATGAGATGGTACTAAAATTTGACAACTTGCAAATAGGGGATTTCATCGTTTTTCCATTTAGGTCTCTGTGGAAAGACGTTTTAACATTCAGGGACTTACTAGGTGACAGCAACCCGATTCACTGGGACATCCAGTATGCATCTCGTCTATCCATCGGGAAACCGATACAGCATGGCGCGGCTCTGGTGTCTGCGGTATGTGGTCAGATTGGAAGCACCCTGCCCGGAGAGGGCGCGTTGATCGTCTCTATCAGCGTTGAATTTCCGAATCCTCTGTACGTGGGAGATGAGGCTGAGATTACCCTGAAGGTTACTAATAAGTCAGAGGCCACAAGGACGCTGGCTCTTTCTGTTACTGGAGAGAGTGGAAATGGTCAGGTTATTCGCGGAAATATTGTGGTGAAGTCCCTTGTTTAACGATCTATTAAACGCGGTGTGCCGATCTGCTCCCTTGCAGAGAAATCTAATATCTCAGTTCTTACGAGAGCGCGATGATAGATACTTCCAGTTCGCGGAACGTGTGGCGAGTAAAGTTCCAGATAACCAATTCGCGGCGTCCTGCTATGCCGATCTGTGCCGAACTCTTATGCGAGAACAAGTCGCGTTCAATAGGACGGGAGAGTATTCGTGTACGGATGCGAGTCGGGCATATCGGGTCACTTACTCTCAGGATTCCATGAGAGAGTATGTTATTGGGCTAATGCTTACATACCTTTTCTGGCCGAACCACTACTCCATGATGGAGATGTTCTGGGATCATATCTTAACCGCACAACCTAAAAAAGTTCTTGAGGTCGGCGCTGGACACGGGCTGTTTACCTCGGAGATCTTGCGGCTACTAGATGCAGACTTGACCATAGTGGATATCAGCCCACAGTCGATAGAAATCTGCCGAGAATTCGTTCCCAGTAGCGTCAATCTTAATTTGACAGATTACATAACATGGGGTATACTTGGCAAATTCGACCTCGTGATTATGGGGGAAGTTATTGAGCATGTTGACGATCCTTTCTCGTTTCTTTGGAAAACCAGAGGAATTTTATCGGAAGGGGGATCGGTGTTCGTGTCTACTTGTGCCGAATGTCCAGCGGTCGATCATGTATATCGGTTCAGAACCGTTGAGGAAATACGCGAGATGATTTTCAGAACGGGCTTCTCCATAGAGAAAGAGCTGATTACGCAAGCCCCCACGACCACGATCAACTACGCGGCAGTGTTGAGGAAGAATGGATAATTACGCCGATTATTTATCTATTAAGACGGATAATAAACTAGCTGCGTTTCGCGCCGTGATTCTGAGAAATTACACCACTGACCCGCTTGTTCCTGTTTTATCCGGCGAAATAGCGAATATGGGAATGTTGCCCATTGTTACAATGGGCGGGTATGACACTGCGCTACTGGACGCTGGAGATATGATAGACGGACATTACGATTGCGTTATCGTGTCTTTGTGGCTCAATGCGCTGTCGCCCGCTTTATCTGAAAGATTTATCTCGCTGTCGCCTAGAGAGGTGGACTCTGAGGAAGACAGAATCATATCTTATATAGAATCCGTTGTCAGTAAAATCACGGAAAGAACCTCTGCGCCCATTCTGATCAACAACTTCCCCGTTCAGAGTAGGCCATCTTTGGGAATTGTAGGACACGATGAAATGTCATCGTTGATTCGGCTGAATGCACGAGTGCTAGAGATGTCTCGTAGGTATCGCACCGTTTACGTGGTGGATTATTTTGGCATCATGGCTCTAGTTGGGGGATCGGGATTTGATCCGAATAAGTGGGAGAGTAGCAAGTCTCCATTGTCCCCAAGTGGGCTTGTGGCTATTGGCAGGGAGTACGGGGCGTTCTTTAGGGCAATGCGGGGGATGTCTAAGAAGTGTCTTGTCCTCGACTGTGACAATACCCTGTGGAGCGGGATTCTTGGAGAAGAGGGCGCTCATGTAGAAGGCCGCGATGTTGCTTTCCAGAAATATCTTCTCAATCTACACGAGCGAGGAGTTCTGATCGCTCTATGCAGCAAGAATAACGAGTCGGATGTGATTGACTTCCTTCGCGGTAGTCAGGATATGTTATTACGAGAATCTCATCTGGCAACTTGGCAGATTAACTGGAAAGATAAACCGACGAATCTAAGAAAGATCGCGTCCGACCTTAATATTGGTATAGATAGTCTTGTCTTTGTGGATGACAGTCCGTTTGAGAGAGAGATGGTTAAGTCGTCTCTGCCAGAGGCGACGGTTGTCGCGGATCATGACACAAGGTCGCTAGATGGTCTATTTGATTCCCTTACCTTTTCTGACGAGGACAAGCGAAAAACCTCCATGTATCAGGCGGATCGAGAAAGAACGAAACTATCCCAGACATTCTCGTCCGTAGAGGATTACCTCAATAGCCTTAATATGGTTATGAGCATTCGTGACGCAACGTTGCAAGACGCCCCAAGGGTATCTCAATTAACCCAGAAAACCAACCAGTTCAATTTGACGACAAGAAGATATACGGAGGGCCAGATAGAGTCCTTTATCGGGTCTGGTAACGGCAGAATACTTTGTGTTAGGATGAGAGACAATATTTCCGATCTGGGAGTGGTCGGTGTAGTGATGGTCGCTACAGATGAAGGGTCTGCCGAAATAGATGAGTTTCTGTTGAGTTGCAGGGCGCTTGGTAGAGGTGTAGAGGACGCGATGCTGTCCTATATTATTGAGTGGTGCAAGAAGTCCGATATTACCCACCTGTACGGAAGATATATTCCTACCAAAAAGAACTCGCAAGTAAGCCGATTCTACGAGGATCGCGGGTTTGAACCAGACGGGAACAAAGTGTTGATTCACCCCGGTCGCTCGTATATCTCGTTCCCGAAATGGATCTCGTTAGAATGAATATACACGTCATCACGCCATTTTTTAGATGGGAGAATCTGGACATCCTGATTTCCTACTTATCTAGGGAGGGGGTCATCTGGCATCCCATTGTAGACCTTCCGTCCGAGTTTGAACCAGGATGGATTCAGCCGATGACCGTATCGATTCCGCCCGATTGGCACATTAGCAGCTACAAGTCGAAGTATTTCATTGAGCACCATAACATTATTGACGATGACTACTATTGTTTCATGTGTGACGACGACCTATATGAAGCGGGGTTCTTTAGCAATATTCGTGGGTGTTCTGAATCTGTGATAGTGGTGTCCATGAAGCGCGGACATCATCGAGTGGACTCCACTGGATCCCCGCATGATGTTACAACGCTAATAGCCGATCCAGAGAACATGAAGCGCGGTCACGTTAGTAGCCAACAATACATTATTAAGGGTAGCGTCTTGAGGACATTTGACGTACAGAACACGGGATGGTCGGACGGGATACTAGCGGAATACCTGAAGGAAAACTTTCCGATTCGATACGAGCCGGAATGGTACGCTTTATTTAACTATCTTCAACCGGGACGGTGGGATCATGCGGGCAGCGTTTTGTCTAACGGGTGAGCCGAGGACTTTTGAGTTCTGCTACCCGTCCATTCAGAAGTTTATCATTGACGTGTATCATCCCGATATATTTATCTGCACTGACGGGGGTCATGGAGATAGGTTCTCTGAGTTGTATAATCCGCTTGAGATGCATGTTGTTTCCCAGATGGAAAACTCAGAGGCTATAAGGGGAATGCGCGACAAGTACACAAATCACCCGATCGAGGCGGTCGTGGAAAATAACGCATCTCTGTTCTACAAGTGGAAAATATGTGGATCCCTCAAGGAGAAGCACGGGGAATATGACGTGGTTATTTTCGGTAGACCAGACATGGAGATTGTGAGATTTGATCCCGGACAGTGCGATATGGAAAAGGGAACCATATATCTTCCTAGAGTAGACGCCTTGGGAAACTCCTATGGAAATGATGGCATATTATACGGGGGGTGGGGCGGACAACTTTCCTTTGGGGACGAGTCCGTGGCGAAGGTGTTCTCGTCTATGTACGACAATATAGAATCCCTTTACGATCAAAATAAAGAGTGGCACACGGAGAGGCTGTTCATGAAACATTGCCTTAATAGCGGGATAAAGCGTAAGCCGTTTGAGATTAACTTTAGACTGGTTAGGAGCGGAAATGCATAGATGCTTTGTTGACGAACTGGATTTTGACGAGGTGCTGAATAAGTGGGTATGCTCTGTATGCAGAAGGCCATATTCTCCCCCTCAGAGATTTGACAATAAAGTACCCAATCAGGAATACTGGATGCCTTGGAAACATCGTTCTCCGGTTTTGCTATTTCCGAGGGTGGCACTTTATTGGGAGCCATGGAGGCGATACGATGTGGTTTGGAAACGGGAGTGAGTTTTATCGGGACGAAAGCGGGAGCATTTTAGGGCCGACTGTAAAAGTTACTTGGACTCTAATGAAAACGGGAGATACTGTGGTGGAGTATCTCCCTGCGGCTTTGGCCTCGATGTTGGTGATGCACGACGATGTGAACAACGGGACGCTTTATTCGTCAGCCAAGATAGATTTCGGGAACCTGATAGATGTGTGGGGAGGAAGTTGTTAGTCGCAATCAGCCCCAACAACTGTCATCCCCTTCACCTTAAATGTAAAATCCACACTGGCGCGGTATCCGTAACTTCTCCATACGGGAACGTCGCCTGGATACCCAAAGAATCGACACTTGGGAATGCCCGTGGGCCAGTCGTACACGGCATTGAAAACCATTTTAGACGGTTTCGGGAAGGATAATATCTTCCACCTCCATTGTGTTAGGTTGTTGCAACCCATTCGTTTGGCGTCTGCGATGATCTGGCCCGCCATGAAGTGAAAAACCTGTGAAGACTTCATGCTCCCGGATTCGTGCTGGATAATCGTGGCGATGGTTAAAATGCACTCTGGAGTGGCCCACCCCGGCAGGTCTATTGGCTCCGGGTTCTTTGCGGATGCCACAGGAACTACGAAGGCGATGAGGATAACTGCTATGAGTAGTTTTTTCATCCTGACAGTCTACCACATATCTTCCCAAAACGCAAAACAAGAGAGTTGACAATAATAGATTTGTACTGTAAAATGAAGTAACCCTGACGGGAGCGGCTCGAAGCCGGACGGGACAGCCTCATTGCCATTTTTGGCCCCTTATTTATGCTGTCCCTGATGAACTCATATGACAGTACAATATACCATCCCTTTTGACAGCCCTGCACTTGATGCTTTCGGAAGGATGCGAGTCAGTGAACCCGCGTCCATTTTCGATAGCCAATTTCAATACGACCTCCAGCCGCTTGTTTGGGAATCCATTACAGGAGCGGGAGGATCGGTGGAGCATCTCCCGAACGAGTCGGCGGCGCGTCTATTGACTACGGGTGCGCCGAATTCGCTTTCTACGTTACAGACCTATCAGTATTTCCGTTACCAACCCCAGAAGTCTCAGATGATTGCCATGACGTTTAGTTTCGGCACTCCTGTTTCTGGTGTCGTGAAACGAGTGGGGCAGTTTGACTCACAAAACGGGATATTCCTTGAGCAAGATGGGAGTAATGGGGCCGCTGTTGTTATCCGCACGTTCGTGAGTGGGGAGATTTCTGAAGAACGGGTTTATCAAGCAAACTGGAATGGAGACAAACTTCAGGGGTTCGGTAAGACGAGAACCACACTGGACTTGTCAAAATCCCAGATACTCATTATCGACTATCAGTGGTTGGGGGTTGGTCGTGTTAGGGTTGGGGTGGATATAGGTGGAGCGATCATTTACCTTCACAGTTTCAACCATGCCAATGTCGATGAAACTGCGTACACCACGACGATGAACCTTCCGTTGAGGTATGAAATCAACAACTCTAGCGGGAATGTTCATTCAAGCATGAGGGCCATTTGCAGTTCTGTTGCTTCCGAAGCGGGGCAACAGTATTCTTCCGGGTACGATTTTGTATCAAGCGGATCCGTGGTTGCGGCCAACGGATCGAGAACACACCTATTAAGCATTCAGCCCAAGACCACCTTTAACTCGATTGAGAACAGAGAACTGATACAGCCACTATCTATCGATATTGGCGTCACTGGAAACAACCCGATTCAGTGGGAATTGTGTTTGGGTTGTTCTATAAGCAGCGGAAGCACCTTTGCGGATGTCAATGCCACCTACTCTGGCGTCCAGTACAATTATGGCGGAGTTTTATCTGGCGTTCCGCCGATTGTGATATCTTCCGGGTTTGTTGCGACCTCTGCGTCTAATAGACAATCTGTTGAAAGAGATGTTGTTAATCGGTTTCCTATTACATTGGACTACAATGGGGATACTCGATTACTGGGAAGGCTGTCGCTCATTGTTACCGGGTTGGGCGGAACATCCGCCTGTTATGGCGCAATTCGTTGGCGCGAGACTAGATAAGGAGAAATATGGTTCCTATTTCAGATAAATTATCAGGCATGTTAAATGCACAGGTTGGGAGAGAGATTGGTAACAGTCATCTTTACAAAATGTTCGCTAGCTGGGCGCATGTGAGAGGATTGAAGAATATCGCATCCTTTTTCAGTGGAGAGGCCGATGGAGAAATGGGTCACGCGAAACTCATCTCTGACTTTCTGTCTGAAGGAAATGCTCAAATCATCATTCCTGCTATCGAGGCGAAACCGTCAGAGTTTTCCGGTTGCGAAGAAATCGGCAGGCTGTACGTCGAGGCTGAGGCGGCTACGACCGAGTTTTTGGAGGAAATCGCGCATCAGTCTGATACGGAGTATTGTATTTCCGTACAAGACCTCATGCAACGTATGTTGGCCGAGCAAAACGAAGAAGAGGGGATTTCTGACAGAACGCAACGGCTCATCGAGGCGGCTGGCGGCAATCTGATTTTACTTGATTTGGCATTTGCCAAGTAGGGAGTTGAAAATGTCTTTTGTAGATAACTCTAATGTCTCTGTCACAACAAATGCGACTGCGCTATGTACTGCTAAAGAGAGCCGAACTTCCATTCTGATAGCGAATAACGGATCCGCTACACTGTATATCGGCACAACGTCTGCGGTAACAACATCTACGGGAACTCCAGTTCCAGAGGGTCAAGCGCACTCTGATTCCGGGGAACATTGCTACCGGGGTATTTGGTATGGAATTGTGGCGTCCGCAACGCTTGATGTTCGAGTGGAAGATCAATATCTGATGAAAGTGGGCGGTGTCGCATTTTAGTCAGATGCGGTTTGTTTGAGGCAGTTGATCTAATGACGCTTAGGTGATGAGGGCTTTGATATGGGATTAAGAATCATACCTGACAATGTGCTGAGGCTGGGCGGGCGCGGTGGATTGCGCGTGAGCGGAGGCGGGCAAACATATACCGATAGAGTCCTGGCGCTCAACCCGATTGCTTATTGGCCGCTGAATGAGGTGGCTGGCACGTCAGGAGCTGGAAGCGTGTTAGATGTGAGCGGAAATGCTCGCCACGCTACACCGACCTCTGTTACGTTTGGCGTTGCCGGAATTGGCGACGGAGAAACGGCAGCCGAGTTCGACGGCGTTAGTTCTCTGATCAACATCTATACCGCGTCGTTGGCCGCCGCCTTTAACTCACAGGAGCTTTCAATCTGCGCATGGGTGCTTCTTGGTGAGGCGTGGTCCGTTGGAGCTGCCAGGCATATTGCGATGTTGTCCACAGCGGGGTTTGGTAGTTATTTGGAGTTCTACAAATCCAATGCGAATACGCTACGTTTTATATACGCTGGCAGCGCTAGAAATACAGTTGCTTCGTTCACGGCGTGGACGCATGTCTGCGTATCCATTAGTAAGTCTGGTGACTACGCACGTCTCTTTTTTGATGGAGTACAACAGGGAACCGATCTAGTTAGCCTGGGGACGTGGACGAATAATTTAAGTTCGAGTCTGACGGTTCTTGGTGCGTTACAGGCATCTGGTGGGCAAAACTGGATCGGGGCGATGGCCCACGCCGCTATATTTTCATACCCTCTCAGTCAACAGCAGGTGCAATACATAGCGTCCCCTTAAATGGCGGGGGAAGCCCTGCATTTTCTGACGCGATGACAGATCGTTTGATGAGTCAGTTTATATGACATTCAAAACAAACTGGTTAAGCGGAGAAACTGGTCATACTGCGGCGCACAACGAAATAGGAACTGCGCTAAACGCCTATGCCGCAACACTGCAAACCAGTGGCGCTCTAACTCCAACTGGCGGCGATGACAGTGCAATGGTTCAGGATGCGATTAACACGTACAGCGTGGTCAACTTCGGGCCGGGAGTGTTTCGTTGTTCTGCAGTTACTATTCCATCGAATCGGAAACTGCACGGCTATGGCTGGGCTACACAGATTTATGATTTCA
>Ga0208958_1003867_pt1 | contig 11226 bp, 12 predicted proteins | sample RifOxyB1_FD_184032 | JGI IMG/M metagenome (GOLD analysis project Ga0208958, IMG submission 184032) | Soil microbial communities from Rifle, Colorado - Rifle Oxygen_injection B1 (SPAdes) | ecosystem: Environmental > Terrestrial > Deep subsurface > Rock core/Sediment | place: Rifle, Colorado...
GTCCTCTGTTTTCAAGCATGATTCATAATCTATATCATGAAGTAATCCAGCAATTGCCCATTTTTCTTCATCTTCTCCTAATTCACGAGCCAAAAACCGCATGATTATGGAAACTTCCAGGCAATGCATCAAGATTTCTGGTTTGTGTACATATTCCTTCAATAATTGCTGAGCTTCTTGAAAATTCATGGTAAAATATGGAAAAAGGAACTTAAAAAGTTTGTTGAATAAAATAGAGGGGGGTTCCATTCTAATACAGAAAGATTTAAAATAAAATAAAATTTATTGGATTATATGGAAGGGATGTATGCTCTTGTTTTGTTACCCGATGAACCTCTTGGAAATCTAATTTCTCGCATGAGGGATGATTTTACAGATATTACTGAACTTCCAAGCATTCCACCACATATTACCTTAAGGGAAGACTTCTTTTCAGAAAATATTAGTGGATTTATTAAAGAATACCAAGGGGAAATATCGAAATCTAAACCTTTAAAACTCAATATAAAGGGTGTTGAAGTTTTTCAAAGAGGACATGTTGTGTTTATTATTCAAAATAATGATTATCTTCAAATGTTACATGAAAAAGCTGTTAAGATTTCTCAAAAATATGTTTCTACTCCAAGAATAATTAATTTTGAATGTGAATTAAATAATGAACAAAAAGAGATGATAAAAAAATATCAACTACCCTTTTATTTTAAGTATTATCGTCCACATATGACTATTGTGAAATTAAATGATTTTAAAGATAAAGAAAGGATTTTGAAATTGATTAATAAATATAGTGTACCAAAGGAATTTGAAGTTTCAAATGTTTGTGTTTATGATAAATTAAAACATAAAATCCATCGTCTGATTAAATTATAATTATCTTTAAAATACTAAAAGAGTAAGAAATCCTTCTGAGAATCTTCATATAAAATAATATTTGTGTAAATCCTTGTAAGAAGTTATCTCTTCTTCAAAATCTAAGAAATTAACCCCTTTCTGTGCTTTCTGATCGTTTTATTTCTCTTTTTCCTTTTGAAAAAAACTTTATGGCTTCGGCTAATTCCTTATGTTTTTTTGCATATTTTTTAATATCAATTCCCTTTTCATATGCTTCACATGCTTGAACTAATGCTTTTGCTCCAGCCGTAGTTCCCCCTGGATGAGCATGGCATCCTGCACCCATTGTTGTAATAAAATCTGTGTTTCCCATTATGTCCATAAATGGTTTTAATAAGGTTGGATCTAAACCCCCAGAAACAATTGGACAACATTTTTTCATTCCTCGCCAACTATCATCTTCTAAAATCGCCTGGTGTGCAATATCTTTCTGAACAAGGTTTATTGCATTTTTATCTTTCTCTGGTATTGTTGCCCATTCTTGTTCAAAGAAATGTCCTTTGGCCTTAAAATGTAAAATATTATGTGCAGCAACAACATCTTCTTCAGGAGAACCTTGCATTTTTCCAACACCTGCAGTACCTGTGTGTATCCCAGAAGCCCCAGCTAATCTTGCAAATTTTGACAAAACCAATACTGAAAAACCTAGGGGATTTTCTAGTCTTGTAAATGCCCCATGTCCAGCCCTATGGAAATGTATAAACACGTCAGGATATCTTCTTCTTAAAGTTTGTACAGCCATCCAACCTGCTGTTATTCCATCAATTAAGAATGCATAACTTCCTGGTTCAAAACCAGCATTTCTAATCATTTCACATCTTTTAATCATTGTATCAAAATCTGCTGCTGAAACATTAAATGAATGAATCTTTTTCTTTTTAGTTTCTTTAACTGCCTTATTCATTGCTTCTTTAACGTGTTTTACCATTTTATCATATGGGCAAAAATCTTGATCTGCTTGTGGTTCATCGTTTTTAACAAAATCTCCCCCACCAACCCAGAAATCATAACAGGCTTCTGCATATTCTGCTGAAGTTAATCCCATTTTTGGTTTTATAATTGTTCCAAGAATTGGTCTTTTGTAGACGTTCAGGTATTTTCGCATATCATCAAGAGTATAACTTGGACCATCATATTGTTCAAGCATTGCGGGTGGGAACCAGACATCTAATAATTTTAAAGCGCTCACCTCTTTCATTCCAAGAACATTCCCTACAATATATGTTAGAATATTCTGCACATTTCCTCTTCTATCAAAAAGTCTCCAAGGGTAAGCAACCCAAACAAGATTTCTCTTTAAATCGAGTTGATAAACAAGAGCATTCATTTCTCTAGAAAAAGGGGTTTCGGTATTTACCTTAAATGTTGTACCTGTAGAAGATTCTGCTGCAATTTCAGTTGCAGCAAAATATTTAATTTTCCCCCGGATACTAAATGAAAAACCGCGAGAAGATATTCCCCGTTTCGAGGATCGGGTAAATTCAAATTTACATAAGCTTGCTGTTTTGGATTAAGCGTTTTAAGTAGTTTTTTGGGGTTTGATGTAACCATGGTCTCCTCTTTTGAATATATCAATTAATACTCTTATAAACTTTTAAATCTTTCTCTTAAAAATAGTATTAGCCCGTTGATAAATTTATTAATTTATTTTAATAATTAAAAAATTAAAATTTTTATCCATAAAACACAATGATTAGTTAAATGATACTTAAAAAAACAGCCAATAAAATAAAAAATAAAACAAAGAGAATAGCTCTTTTCTTAGATATTTTGAGCGTTCTTTTTGAGATAAATTTAGTTATTTTAAACATCAAACCAGTATTAAAAAGCCAAAATAAACCAATAAGACTAAATGAAACATAGGTGAATATTGCAGGGATAGATGTTTCACCTATAACCAATCCCCCAATAATTGCATCAACAACCCCGCCTAAATTAGTTCCAATAATGTATGGGATAACTTTTTTCAAATTAATAATCCTTGAAACAATTAAAGGAATAAGCAAGGCAATTGTTATGCTAGTAGAAGTCAAAAAAACAGCAATTAAAAACCCTATAAAAAAGGAAAAGTGTTTCTTTTTAAAATATTTGTTAATTTTTTTTCGAATATAATCTTCCCCCCATAAACGCATCATAAAAACAGGCATTTTTTTAAGACTAAATATCAAAAGGAAAATTCCTAAAAAAGCTAGTAAATATTCTGGGATAAATGTTATTAGTTTGATTAAGGGCATAGTTATATTCTCGATAAAAGTAATTTTGAATGGAACCCCTAAAACAATAAAATAATTGCCCATTTTGGAAAAAAAGGAAAAGAAATATTCGAGTAAAAACATAAAAATAGCAATCGGGAGGGCGTAAACAAGATTGGCTAATCCAATTTCAAATCCGTGTCTAAAATCTCTTCTTTTTGCAGAAATAAATAAAGAAACAAAAAGGGCAGTTAATGTTGTACCTATTCTTGTCCCAATAACCATATAAATCAAAACTATTGGCCCAATAATTCCGGCAAAATTCATAGCTAATAAAGCAGATGTTGCAGCCCCACTTGATTGCATTATTAAAGCTAAGAGCCAACCAAAACCTAGAGCATTTATTTCACTGATGTTATCTCTTGTTATCTGAAGAATATATTCCCCAACTTCAGTGAAAGAAAATTTAATTAAAACTAAAGAAAAGATGAATAAATAAAGGAATAACAAAAAGCATAAAAAATCCAATACCTTCTTTTTTCCATCCAACTCTTGCATAATAATTTTATGTTTTTGAAGTATAAAAAACTATTTTCTTAAAGGCTTAACCGAAAGTTGCTATCCAATTTCCGACATAATAAGTTATAATAATGACTATAATCGCGATAATTAAATGTTCTAAAATAACTTTATGGGGTTTTATGTTTTGTTTTTTAGCCATATAATAACTAAAGATTGCCATCAAACTTAATCCCCATATGACACAAACAACAATTGCTATAGAAAGTTCTAAAAATATAATTGGGATGATAAATGTCAATGCAAAAACAAGCTTCGATAGGAATGTCGAAATTGTTGATTCCCATATTTCTTTTACAGAATGTTTGTTCTCAGATTCTTCAGAGATATGAATCCCCAGTGCATCAGACATCGCATCAGCGATTGCTATTGCAAGAATACCCCCAATAACAATTAAAGTAGATTGGGTACCATAATATAAGCCAACAATTAAACCAAGAGTTGTAATTATCCCAGAAGTTAAACCAAAACTAAAACCCTTTCTTATTGATTGCTTCATAAATTATAATTAAACTAATTCATTTAAATAACTTCTTTATTTATTTCTCTCATCCCAGGGTGCATGGCCAAATTGAATCAATATATCGACGCCAAGTTCCCGAGAAAAAGTTTTACTTTTTCTGGACCCAGGAAATCTTTGATTTCCTAGGGTATCTAGACCTAATGGCGTATCGCAAGCCCCAAAACAGGTATCAAGCCAGATTAAAACTTTAGAGTTTGTTTTCTTTTCTATTTCAATTGCAATTTCTGGAGAAATTGCTTTTAATCCTTCTGGAAATTGTAAACAAACAAGTTTTGCTTTATTCTTTTTTATTTCTTTGATGATTCTATCTATTTCTAAATCATATGTTTCAAGTAATCTTTGTTTGTAATTTCTTAAATCCATCATTTTATTTTCGATTATATTCTTGTTCAAGTTCTTCTAATTGTTGTTTGAATTTTTTTATTTTTAATTCTTCTGGAATATCTCTTAAATCATCAAATAGGTTTTCTATTTCTTTTTTATCTTTTTCTTTAATCTCTCTTTTGTTCGCAACATATAAATCATGTAAATCTACTAATTTTCCAAAAACCCGTGTATATTTTTCTGCTTGATCTCGGTCATATTTTTTCATTTTATCTCTGTCAAAAATCCCTCGTAAAATTCTTTGACATCTGCAAATTTTTTAATTTCCTTATCAGACCATGCAATGAATGTCAATATGAAAAGTTCATTTAATTTATATTTCCTTGCAAGTTTATAATTTTGTAATATTTTTCCCAAAATTTGCGCCCTTATTTTTTTGTCTAATGTGCCTTGCATAAATGAAAGATCTTGAACTATGAGTTTTTTGTTTTCTTTTGCTATTTTAACTAAAACATGATTTAATCCAGAATTCCTATAATGGGTGTAGTCAAATTTTCGATTAAATTCTGGAGAAATTAAACCAGCCACCTTACGATTTTCTAAGGCAATCCGATTAATCTGATCATCCAAACCCAAGATAAAAATAAATTCAAATTTATTTTCTGCCTTATCAATTGCTCTCCTTAATTTCTCAATATCCCCTATATTGATTAAACAAGAATTATATTTTTCACTTTCGACATATTCCAGATTATCTATAGAATTAATCTCTTTTATAAAAAAAATCTTCGAATAACCTTTATCTTTTGCTATATTCTCGATATATTTATCTTTCTTTCCTATAAAAAATAACTTATTTTCCATATTATGTTATATTCTTTTAATTTTTCGCCCCGAAGGCAATATGGCGATAAACCGCGAGTAATTATTAATTATCAATTATTTGTGCATCTTTTACCCTTCAGGATGCCTTTTTTCCATATTTTTATTTAATTACAAATAATTGATTATCTGTAACATCAAAAATACCCAGTCTTGCTCCTGTATCTATCCAACCATGTGCATAATTTAATGCTGCAAAGGCATTTACATAATGTTTTTCTTCCTTAAAATAATGTGCATCCGAAACATAAGCAGAGGCCATGTCTATGATTTCTTTGGCTTCTTTTTCTTTTCCCTTAACAATATTCTTTTTTATAATTGATAGGGCTTTTTCAGTAATGGCAAAGTATTTACTAAGTCTCTTATCGCAGATTATATCTGTTTTTTTATCCATATCTTTATAAATTAAAAGGAATTTAAAAACATATCTTAAAGATGTTAAAGAAAGGGGCGATTATTGTTTTAGATGGGATAGATGGTTCTGGAAAGACGACAATATCTAAACTTCTCCTAGATTATTTAAAAGAACATGGTCGGGAGGTTTTTTATTTAAGCGAGCCAAATGAATCTTCAGATACTGGGAAATTAATTGAATCAATGCTCAGAAAAAGAGACTCCAACAAAGTTAAAACTAATAAATGGGTTGAGCTTTTTACTAAGAATAGAAAAGAATCTGAAAAAACAATTAAAGAATCCCTAAACAACGGAAAGATTGTAATTTTAGACAGATATTATTATAGTACTCTTGCCTATCAGCTTGAACCAAAAAAATGGCAAGCTTATTCTGAACAATTCATCAAGCCAGACATTGTTTTTATTCTTGATGTAGATGAAAAAATAGGAATTGCGAGGGTAAAATACAAATATGAAAAAACCAAAGAAAAGATGGCTTATTTTGAAAAGGAAAAAATTCTAAAAGAAGTTAGAAGAAAATTCCTAGCAATTCCCCAATTCTTAAAAGACAACATAAAAATCATTGATTCTAGTAGAGAAATCAAAGATGTTTGGTTTGATATAAAGAGAGAAGTTAATGAAATTGTTTTTGGGAACTGAAAATATCTTGGTTGTTCTAGACAAAAGATTTATAATTAAACATTCTCCAAAATAGTTATGACAATAAAACCTTATGTGGGAATAACTGGTCCGGTTAATGTTCAGGAAACACAAGATATCTGCAGGAAGTTTTCTGAAGAAGAATATTCTATGGAGACCCCACACATTCCGATGCTTGGATTTTTGGTAAGTTACAAAACATTAAATGAGCAATCAACTCAAAATAGAAGGTATCCCCCAATAAGAGATTTGCCAAAATTATTGCAAGCAACAGGGGGCAAGGTTTTAACCATGGTCCATTATAATTCAAAGGAACCTGATTCATTATCCGACCAGGTTTTTAAAATATTTAACGAAATTTATGAAACCGATTTATGCAGAGCAATTCAATTAAATATTGTTTGGCCAAATATTAACCAGGTTACCAAAATAAAAGAAAAATATCCAGATATGCAAATTGTTTTTCAAGCATCGCACAGGGCAATGGATGGAAAAACACCAACCCAAATAACAAAAGGGATTAAAGAATACGGAAATTTGATAAATTACGTCCTTATTGATCCCTCTGGCGGTAGGGGCTTAGAATTTGATTTGGATTCATCCATTAGCTTATATTCTAAGTTAATGGAACAATGTCCTAACCTAATAATTGGTTTTGCTGGTGGTTTTACAGGCGAAAATGTTTCTTTAAAGACAAGAGAACTAATTGAAGGAATTGGTAACAAGAACTTCTGTATTGATGCTGAAGGTGGATTACGGGATAAAATTACTCCCGCATATGGTGATGATTTATTAAATCTTAAGAAAGTTAGAAGATATATCGAATCTGCCCATTCAGTTTTAAAATAAAATTTATCTAAAACTTTTTATCAGTGGTTTTAATGCAAGAATTATACTTATTGTTAAAAATATAGCCCAATGTGTATTTGTTACTAAATTTGCAAGCCCGGGGATAAGTGAAACAAAGCCTAGTGTTGCAAAGAATACTGCAATTTTTGTTAGAAAGATATCTAACATGGTGTATTTTTTAAAATTCATTTTATTTCTTCAACCCAGAATCAACAACATCTTTTGGCCAGCCTGCGTCTAGAAGTTTCTTTTTTATATCGTTTTCATTTATTCCTTGACCCCTTGCTGTTTTAATATAATTTGTTAATTCAGGATAATTTGCTTTTGCTGATGGTGTTTGTGATATTTTCTCTACATCTAATTTTGGTTTTCCTTTAATTATTCCGACTGGTTTTCTCTTAACTAAAAATAATGATACTAAAACACCACCAATAATTGCTATTGGTACTGCAATTTTTACCCATAATGGAACATTGCTTAAATCAATTCCAAATCCACCAGAACATTCTCTTGTTTCATCTAATGGTTTCAAAAATCCTGTTCCGCAATTATTATTATCTGTACAAACTTTTGCTTGTTTTCCATCTTGACATGTTCCCCATTTACAATCCCAGTTTTCTGTGCAACAATTTCTTTGTTGTACATATTCTGAATTTCTTGAACTACATCTATTTCTATCATTACATATTTGTGTTTGGATTCCAGAATCATCACAATAACTCCAATCTGCACACTCCCAATCTTCTGTACAACCATATACACAAACTTCTGATTCTGTGTTTGACATAGTACATCGGGTACAACTTCTTGTTCTTATTCCTTCTGCCCCACATGAACTCCATGTTCCACAATTCCAATCTTCATAACACCTAGTGGTATCATCTCCTCCACCACCGCCTCCACTAGAACCCCCACAATCTGAAGTGGAAGAACAATCACTGTCCATATTCATACCAATTTTCTTAGCACATGTACTACCTACACAAATACGGTAGGTTGTATCATTTAAGAAAAATGTTGTGTTATCTGAAGCCATAATAACTCCATCTGCAACCAATGAAAAGTTTAAGATGAAATATCCCAAATCTAAATCTGGAGTTATAATATCAAAAGGAGAGTTAATAGTAGTATCACTTAGATTTGCACTATAAACATTATTCCAACCAGCACACGAATAGGTGTTATTTGAACATTGCCCACCATTTGCTGTTGTTTGACAACTGAAGCAATTTCCACTGACCAAGTTACTAATTAAGTAAGTACTAACTACACAATTATTTTCAAGGCAAGAATACTCTGTTAATGCTGTGTTCGAACAGGTATCTGTAAAGTTTCCATTTACCCCTGAGCATGTCCCTGCGATTAATGAAAAGTTTCCACCGTCTGTCTCTGTACAACTTCCTGCTGGAGCCTGATTACATACCCCTGCTGAAATATTACAACCATAAGCACAATTTGCTGTTCTATTTATACAAATAGAAGATTCACAATAGTATTCATTTAAGTATGTTGAATCAAAACAGGTATCATTTAATTGTGTGGGGTTATATGTTCCAGAACATGGATCTTGTATATTTTCATCGCCCCCACCAATACAACTTCCTGTTGGCCATACTAAAAAATTATTGGTTTCATCTAATTCACAAACAATATTTTCTCTATCTGCACTGATGTTATATGTATATCCAAGTGCATCCCCTATATAAACTGTGGTTGACAAACCCGGATTTAATGAGACAAGGGTGCTATTAATATCTTCACAGACCATAACAAAACGTCTACAAGGCAAGGCTAAGGTTGTTAAATCTTGTGTAAAAGATTGTATTGCTTTTGTTGCAACTATTGCTGGCTCATCTATACATTTTCTTCTCATTTGACAAACAGTTATATTTGCAATTCCTGCACCTGTTCCTTTATTCATCACATTAACTAATAGGTAATTTGAACCAGGATAATAAACTGGGTTTGAAACTTCGAAATCTGGAAGTCTTGGGATTGAAACAGATAATCTATTATTTGTATAATCTGACTCAAATATTGTTTTGCTTGGGTTTGCATCAAGAGTAAATGTGGTTCCATCAAATAAGGTATTTTGCACGTTGATTGTTCGTACCTCTCCACCTATAAGACTTGATACATCTATATTTGGAATTAATGTTTGGACACATAGTGCATCTTGACTTGGTGTTATCATCATCCCAGTTATTGCTTTTGTTGTTATGCTCATAACCTCCTCGTAACGTGTACAAAAAGATAATACAAATGGTCCTGTTGGATTTGCCCCATTATTTTTTAAGGTTATTGCCATTGTTTTTATTTTACAATCATATACATAATTTAAAACTTGAATATCTGGTAGTTGTGTAATTGGTGTTATGTATGTCTCGTTAATATTATTTGCTTCTCCGACTGTTCCTTCTGCAATAACATTTGTTGAATCTACTATAATTTTTATTGTTTTTCCCTCATAATCTCTGTTTAAATCTGTATAGAAAATTATACCTCTCCCTTCTAATCCTGCAACAGTTCCCCCTGCTGGAATTGAATCAAGAGTAATTGAATTTATATTATAACATGTTGTCTGACTACTTACTGCTTTTGCTATTATCGGTGCAGATATTAATCCGACATAACAAACAGAAACAATAGAACCTGCTTGAGCTGTTAATCCTCCGACATTTTTTATTTTACCCTTTAATTGTTTTGCTTGGTAATCATAAGTTAATTCGGTTAAAATCAAATCTGCTGGAATTGGTGCTGTCCCTATTGTTAGGTTTAATTGATTATTGGTTGGATTTGTATCTGCTATTGAAGATACTGAAACAGTTATGTTTTTATTAATTAAATTTTGATTGAATGAAACTGTTTTAGTTTCATCATAATTTAATCCATCTAAATATTGTGTTTCTAAAAGGCAAATATTTCCAATTACTGCTGCAGTCATTTGAGCTGGACAAAACTTTACTGTACTATCAACCCTTTCATAAAGACTAACAGATATTGCCGTTGTGCTTGGAACGCTTTGTCCCCAATTTTTAACATTAACATCAAGAGTATTTGTATTAAAATTATAATTAGCATTAGTTATGTTCAAATCTGTTTGGGGAAGTATAAAATAGTATTCTATATTGTTGTTTTCGTTTGTCTCTCCAACCATTGGTGGATTGTCAAGAACTATTTTAATGATATTTCCTGCGAGAACGTAAGTAGCTAAATTAAATTCTATTGCTTTAGAAGAAGCAAAATTCATTGTTTCTTGGTTGATTATTTCATTTCCCGAAGTAGATGATAATTCACTCTCTGCCGTTACTCTTCCCATTGTAACATCTTGTGAAGTTATAAATGCCCCCGTATTATTATTATATATTTGAACTGTAAATTCAACAGATTTGTCCAGCGTATCTGTTTTTGCTATAATTATTCTTAATATCTTTGTATCATAATTATAATCTACTGCAGACACGTATAAATCTCCATTAATTGTCACATATCCTGCAGGAACATTCCCTGTTATTGAATTCCCAGTAATGGGTGCAATTGCATATAAGCTAACCGGAGGTTTAGGAACAATTATAGTTCCCCCACAATATCCAAATCCCTCTCCACTTCCAATTGGTTCATCGCCATTAACATTATTATATGTTCCAGATGTTAAATTTCCAGAATATGGGATTGTTGAATCATGTGCTAAAATAAATGACTCTAATGAAACATTTCTGTAATCTGTACATCTATCAAAACATTGTTGGGTCCCACCGCAATTTAAATTACCATAATATAATCCTTGGCCAAAACCCACATTACAACATCTATGACCTCTTGTTGTACAGTTTCCAGTATATTCTGAAAAATCTGGACATGTATCCCATGGACTATCGGGAGCAACAATATTTCTGCAATTACCCGTAACTTTATCATAGGTGTGCCATTCTG
>Ga0208958_1003870_pt1 | contig 11218 bp, 12 predicted proteins | sample RifOxyB1_FD_184032 | JGI IMG/M metagenome (GOLD analysis project Ga0208958, IMG submission 184032) | Soil microbial communities from Rifle, Colorado - Rifle Oxygen_injection B1 (SPAdes) | ecosystem: Environmental > Terrestrial > Deep subsurface > Rock core/Sediment | place: Rifle, Colorado...
TTGACATTGTGGGAAACTTTTATTTGGATTTATTTTGATTCTGTGCAGCAATTTTCATCTGTAGGCTATAAATCTCAATGAAACCAGCGGAAGCATTCACATTAAAATTATAGCCTTCTTTATTATTAAAAGAGGCAAACTCTAAAGCATATGGAGACTTAATTGTTACAACCGTAGCATTGCCTTTAAATAATTTTATGGTTGCTTCACCACTGACATTTTGATTTACTTTCTCATTAAAAGCATTAATGGCTCCCATCGCCGGATCAAACCAAAGAGCGCCATAACAAAGATAGCCCCACTTAAGATCCATTTGTTCTTTTAGCTCATTCAGCTCTCGTGTGCTCACATATTTTTCCAAGTTTTTATGAGCTTCAATGATAACGTGTGCAGCTGGTTGCTCATAAATACCTCTGTTTTTTAAACCAATCAACCTGTCCTCTAATATTTGAAAGGTTCCCACTCCATGTTTGCCAGCGATTGTATTTATTTTAGCTACCAGTTGGGCAAGCCTCATTTCCTTTTTATTTACTGCTACTGGAATTCCTTTTTTAAACTGCAAAGTGAGATATTCTGGTTTGTTGGGTGCAGCTTTGGGCAGTGTATAAGTCGTAAGAAATTTTTCTTCCGGAGCAATGAGGCTTGGATCAGTAATTTCTCCCCCTTCCCAGGTAATACCCCACATATTGTCATCGTCAGAATAGGGAATATCAACACTGGCGGGAACAGGAATGTGATGCTTATTGGCATAGACTATTTCCTCATTCCTATCCATCGCCCATTCTCTGACTGGAGCTATGATTTTCATTTTTGGTTCAAATGTGAGAATGTAGCCTTCCAACCGGACTTGATCGTTACCTTTACCAGTACAACCATGTGCTATCGCTTGGCAACCATATTTTTTCGCTACTTCAACAGCGTTTTTGGCTAGCACCGCCCGCCCCATTGGTGTAGACAAATGGTAATTACCTTGATAACACGCATTGGCTTTAATGCCTTTGGCTAAGTACTCATCAGCAAATTCGTCTTTTAAATCCAACACAATTGCTTTGACCGCCCCAAATTCAAGCGCTTTTTTCTTAATAGCCTCTAAATCATCATGTTGCTGACCCAAATCGGCTGTGAGAGTAATTACCTGACACTGATAATGATCTTGAATCCATTTCAACATCACAGAAGTATCAAGTCCCCCGGAATAGAGTAAGAGAACTGTTTTAACTTCGCCTATTTTTGCTTCATAAGAAGCTACTTTAGTATAAGGTGAATAGCTTTTCATTGATCGATATCCTTTATAAATGTTTTACCAACTTGCTGATAAGCATCACGAAAAGTTTTTCCCTGTGTTACAAGTTGTAACGTTTTTTCTGTAGCATAGAGCTCATCAGTCATGGCTACTTGTAATTGAGAAGTGTTGAGAGAAATGTTAGCCAGTAATATTTTTGTCACTTTTAAACTCTGAAGCGTTATTTCCAAACTATCGATTAATGGTTTTTTGCTGTCCTGAAGATCTCGATTGTAACCAGAAATAAGGTTCGAAGAGAGCGAAACAAGCTGAACATAATGGCCTAAAACTAAGTGCACCTTACTTCTGAGCAATTCAGCTACATCTACATTTTTCTTTTGTGGCATGATGCTGGAACCGGTAGTTAAATCGTTTGAAACTGTGAAAAAGTTAAACTCAGAGGTAGTAAACAGCATTATGTCTGACGCAAACTTATTGATGGTTAGTAAAATAGAAATTAGGCTGGCTATGACTATCGATTCAATCTTCCCCCGAGAATTTTGACAATAAAGAGGATTTGCTTGAACTTTAGCAAAATGGAGCAGTTTTGCTGTGAATTGTTTATCAAGTTTAAGAGGCACTCCGTAGCCAGCCCCTGATCCCAAGGGCGATTGGTTATTTAGTTTTATAGCCGTTTCAACCAGTATCAGATCATCGGCAAAACTGTCCTTAAAATTACTACTCCACAATGAAATTGAAGATGGCATCGCTTTTTGCATGTGGGTATAACCAGGCATTGGCACTGATGCATATTGCAAAGAAAACTGATTGAAACTATCCATAAGTTTTTCAAGCTCATGTTTAATTTTTTCAAGTTCATTTTTGCTATAGAGTCGAATGGCCGTCAAAACTTGATCATTTCTACTTCTGGCAGTATGAATTTTTTTGCCTGTTGCCCCGTATTTTTCTGTCAAGAAATTTTCTATTTTGGTATGAATGTCTTCATCACCAGGTTGTAAAACAAATTTCCCAACTTTTTCTAAAGCAAGGATCTCTTGTAAACCTTGTACTAATATCTTAAGTTCTTTATTTGTTAAAATTCCTATTTTGTGCAACATCTTGGCATGCGCTATTGAACCCATAACGTCATATTTGACGAGTTTTTGATCCACGATAAGATCGTCCTTGGTTTCAAAGGTTTCTACTACGCTATTAAGCGGTATGTTATTTTTCTGCCATAGTTTTTTCATATTTCTTTCAATAAAAAATCCCGTCTTTGCACTCCAATATAAAAATTGGAATCCAAGGACGGGATCTCCCGTGGTACCACCTTAGTTCTGTTTGCTACAAAAAATCCACCTTGCGGTGGAACAACCAGATATGTAGCGAACACTCATTATCTGCGCTCCGTTGCCGACACGCTTTGTCTGATTTTACGGTGGACTTCCGTCGTGCTTATTCCATGTAGGATTTCTCGCACGCAGCTTGTCTATTGCGATAGACTCAAACGCTTTTTTGTTAAATTGTTAGATGAATTTTAACATAGAGAAACACTTTGTCAAATATGTTATAAGATCTTGCTCCCTTTAGTAGACATTGTGGGAATATATTACTTTAATTAATCAAAATATTTGTGGATCCAAGAGTTTAAGTCATCCTCAACATTAAAAACTAAAAAATTCTCTTCTTTTGTTGGTGGCTCCATTTCATTTACAGCACTTTCAAATTCTTCATCATTTACATCAAACCTATTTTTACTTGTTCTATTCAACATCAATCTTTCGTAAGCAATCGATTTGGGGACATCAACGAAAATGGTTATAGTTTGCAATTTCAATTTATCAGCTATTTGTCGAACCAATCTTCGCTCGTGTTTTGTAAAGTTGCCAGTATCGTGTACTACAAATTTTCCCTGTTTTAAAAAATCTTCTATCATTCCATACATCTTTTTATAAATAATGTCCCAATCTTTTTGTTTCAAATCACTGTCTTTTACTGAACTACCATAAAGATCAAACTTTACATCATCCAAATCTATTCGAATGTACTCCGGTCTATTAATAATTTCTTTTGCCAAAGTAGATTTACCAGAAAAAGGAATCCCGCAAAGAATGTATAACTTGTTCATTGTTGAAGAATTATAACTCGATTACCAATGTTTACTTTAGCATCTCCTGCTATTTCATCATTTTTCTACTCAAATTTAAGCCACTCTCCCTCTGATACAATCTCAACTTGATCCCCATCTACAACCAGCGCAGATTGGTCATCCAACGCATAAACTGGCTCTTTTAAATCCTTGGCTGCTAATTCAAGATTTCCTTTCCTAATTTTGTCGAAGTGCGGTGAATTGAGATGAGGTATAAATTGCAAGTCAACCAATCCCAACCCCTCTCTGATTTCTAGATCATATTTTTCACCAAATAGATTTTGTACAGAATTGTAAATAGTTGGCCCAGCTACACAGCTACCCGCACTAATACCTACATAAATTCTTGTTTTCAAGAGTTCAGGTAAAAGCTCAACCAAACCCGATTTCTTCATCCAATACATGAGGTGAAAAGTATTTCCTCCACCAAAAAAAATAACCTTGGCTTGTTCAAGTCTTGGTTGCCATTGGTCTTTGGACAAAGCAGAAATATCAACAATATCAACTTCAAAATCTGCCTTGCGACAGTTGTTGTAGTCATCAACAAGCCAATGCTTGTCACCTTCTTCAACATTGGCGGCGGTGGGTACAAAAGCAAGTCGCTTTCCCTCGACAGGTTCTCCAAGTAACTTTTCCAGAGCATTATTGATGGTTTTATTCGAGAGTCCAGCAGATGTTAACAATAGTTTCATTTCAATTCCTCCAGCTTAACCATGAATTGCTTTTTTGAACTGCTAATTTTAGGAAATAATTATTATCCATATCTCGATTGTATAACAAAAAGCCTGCTACTTTGAGCAGGCTTGAGTTCTGATAAATTTTCTAGGGCTCAGGATAATAAAAATCTTCGAACTGCTATTCTTGAGAAACTTACCTAACTTGTGCCAAAAAAATCTCCAACCCCTCCCTCTACTAAATAACACCCAGAGAAAGTAAGGTCAAAATCACCGTGGTGAAAATAGCAAATATCCCTACAGTTTTAACAAACAGGTTTACTGCCTCTTTTTTCTTCCCGTCAATAAAAAGCAACAAAGGCTGATAGAAAAACAGATAAGCCATGACCGCAACAGATAAAGTGAGTACAAATAGAACTGTAATTGGCGCCAAAAAAGTATCAGGCTTATCTCTTAACGGATTTGTTGCCAGTGTCATAACAGTAACAACAGCAAAAATATAAACTGAAGCACCAAGAGCGTTGATTAAAGGGTTTTTTGTCATAGTTTTATTATAAACTAGTGGATGTTTGTGTTTGATGTTGGCTCAGGCTGGTGGAGGATGTGAAAAACTGACTACCTCAGACTCCTCATTTTGGCATCTATTTCATCATAAAGTTCTAGCCCTGCATTTTCGAAAACTGTTAATAAATCTTTATAGGTATCATTTCCACCAAGAAAATCCCAAAATTCCTTTCCCACCATAACTTCTTCTTTCAAATCAAAGAGTCCTTGCAGTGTCCAACGATCATATGGTTCTGGTTCATAAGGATTATATGGAATAGCAACAATTGTTTTGATTTTTGTCTTAGGGTTGTTACTGCCCTTTATGGCAATTAAATCAAGCATTTGTTTTTTTATGCCCATGAATTCATTAATATTGGGTTTAGCTGATTTTAATTCGAAATAATATTCCACCCCATCCTTAAATTGAACAAAAAGATCAACTCTTTTTTTAATTTTCTTGCCCATCTCGCCTTTGTTAGATGCATTTAGAACTTCCTTGGTCTCTTGTTTTTTGTTTGGTTTTCTAGTTGTGGATCGTAAATCCCGCATGATTTTATCTATCGTTAAAACCGCACTATCACTGATATAACCCTCAAAATGATTGTATTGGCCTATGGCATTTTTAGCTCTTGGTTCTACGATAATTTTCCCAACCTGTTCAAAAATAGATACCCCTAGGGTTGTATTGACTGAATGGATAAAAGAAAAAAGCGCCATCCTGTCTTTTCCCAATAATCGATAATGAAAAGGCATTTGTCTAGTCTCGGGGTTATATGTAGCTAATTTTCCTCTAATTTTTTCAATGAGATAATTTTGAATTTCTTGTGACTGTTTTATCGTTAAGGACATAGTTATTCTTTCTTACTTTTTAAATGAAAAATTGTTTCTGAGTAGGGCGTCCTATCTCTTTCTGTTCTATTCAAAACTGGCCTTTTATATTGATTTACTATTTTCATACCAGATTTATTTGCTATATCAGGATATAAATTATGTTTATCATTTGCAACTATAAAGATATCACAGTCATTGGCTAGGTATTTTTTACAATTATTTAATACTTCCACGATACCCCTTACATAAAATTTTCTAGCATCAACACCTTTTCCTTTGTAAAGAGGGCCTATTTCTAAATCGTCCTTTCTATCAAATCCAAATAAATCGTAAGCGTATGCATGTTGTTCGTGATAATCTATTTGACCTACATACGGCGGTGAGGTAAATATTCCCTTAATTTTTTTCTTACTAAAAATGTCAAATAATTTTTTATTCTTCTTTTTTATTTCTTCCGAAATATCTATGTTTCTTGAATCTGCTGTGATTATTAAACTCTCTGCGTCTTTTTTCAATCTATTAAATTTCTTTATTCTTTTGAGAGTGTCATTTACATATCTTACAAACCAATATCGAATAGAAAACAAGGGTTTGCAAATTTTTTTATGTTTCCAACAATAGTAGGTTGTTAACTGTGGTTGTTTTAAGGTCGCCAAGTCAGAATGAGTCGTTGCTCTGCACGATCTAATAGTTCTACTAAGTATCAAAGCCAGGGCTTTTTTATTTTTTTCATTCTCAATTTTTTTTATTTCATTAAAAACAAACTCAATCTCTTTTCTAACATTTTTTACATACCATTTATCTAAAAATGATTTCTTTTTTTCTTGCTTTAATTCAATCTGATATTCATTAATTAATTGGTTGTATGTATTGAGAAACTCACCCTCTTTTTGTTTTCCATATTTTTCCTCTTTTATTTCTTTTTTATGAAGTTTTCTTTTATAACTTGGGGTTGGAAAATACTTGTCATTAAATTCCCTAATTTTATCCTTCAATTTATTCTCGAATTGCACAACCATCTTATTCTTACTTGAATTCGAAAAAGCCTTTAAAACTTTTTTTATATCTTTTTCAAGTGATGCAATATCATAATCTTCTAGTTTTACTTCTGCTATCATGCAATTAAATCTGGAAACATCTATTCCTACTGAGTGAATTCCAAGCTCAGATGCTTGAATGGAAGTTGTGCCAGATCCTAAAAACGGATCCAACACAATATCACCTTTTCTAAAAAACACATTATTTTTAAAATCATCAATATGATCATCGATAAAGTATTCCACTAACTGAGGAATAAACTTACCTTTATATGGATGTAATCTATGCACATGTTTAGTAGTATCCTTTTCTCTAAGATCATCAAAAGATAGCACCCAATTCAAATCTTTGCCTAACTTATTTTTCCATACAAACTCCCTTAATCCGTTGATGGATTTGTAGTAATTTTTCAAATCTTTGACATCAACTTGAGGAAATCCGTTTTTTTCATATTTTTTTACTTTTCCATACTGCACTAGATATGAGATATTAGACACACCAACGTCTTTCTCTAGGTATTTACTTGCCCAATCACAGGCTTCTTGAAAAGTTAGTAGGTTTTGGCTCATTGGTAATGATATACTTTTACCAGAATTAAGAAAAGATCTCTAGATATAGTTTAGCTCTCCCAATATGACAAATAGCTTACTATTTGTAATTCATGTATATAATAAATTAAGGTAACTATCCCTTTATTGCATGTACATTTAATAAACCAACTTATCAAAATGGATCACCAGATACTCCTCCAAGTAGACTAAGATTAGAGCCGATTTTAGGCCGCTGACGAGCCTAAAACAAAAATAATTCACGAAATCGGCCTAATTGACTCCATTTGAGTGATTTTGTTCTATTGACACCTGGCCGCCTGGCATAGGATACTTCCTTGCTCATGTTGACTCAGATTGAATCAATAATAGCAAAGTCCGTTTGGTAAAGGGGACTAAAACACAGTATGATGAAGCTAGTATACTAACAAACACGATACTGTGTGAAAACACCTCCAAGCCAAACGGGAGGTGTTTTTTTATAATCACCCGATAATAAAAAACGCCCCGCTAGTCAAACTGGTAGAGACACCTGTCCTTAAAACAGGAGAATCCGGGGGGATTCAATTCTCAGTTCAAATCTGAGGCGGGGCACTGTAATAAGTACATTATACACATGTGGCAAGTTGAAACTACGTCAATTTATAAAAAATGTGTTAAAAAGCAAGGTATCGATAAAAGAACCTTGGAGTTTATAAATTCTTGGGCAAAAACGGCTGAATTACAACCAACCGATGCGAGTAAGCCAGTCAGAAAACATGAGTTATTTCAAATCTGGAAAGTACGAATACCGAATATCGGTAGCAACAAAGGGAAAAGGGGTGGGTACAGATTGACCTGTTTTTTAGTTTTTAGCCAACAAACCCTTTACCTAGAATCCATTGATAGCCGAAAGAGTCTTGGAGGAAAACACGAGAATCCAAAACTTCAACAAAACTACGAGGAATACCTTGACTCTCTCTATAATCAACTTTGCAAAGAACTATCGGAACTGTCTTGAAAATAGCCAATGTCATTGGAGTAATTATAATCAACTTCTTCAAGTGGACTAGAATAAAACCATGGAGCTTCTAGGTGAGTTTGTGCCACAATTTTCTTTGTTGACCAAAGATGAAATTTTTGGCAAACGGCTTCAAGCAATGATTTTTCGTATGTATTAAAAACTTTCATGTTAGGTTCTGCTAAAATAGTAAAGTCAGCAGTGTATCCGTCTTTGTAGGGTATAAAGTCCACAGATATTTTTTTACTTGAGTTGAGCTCACCCAGAATCTCATCAATTTTCTTTGGAACTGGGCCATAGTCTTTATGAATATAAATATCATTCGTGATGCTTTTTTTTCTATCTCTATAAGAAATAAAGTCTAGATAATACATTAGCTTGTTCAATTTTGTTTGGCCAAGATACTGGTTATTACAATTTTGAATGAAGTATAATATTGCTTGCTGATATTTCTGCTTATTTAATTTGTGCATATATTAGCTTTAAATAGATTATTGAGTTTATTATGTCAAGTATGAAAAAAGATACAACCACTAAATCAAAATTTCTAAATCTTCTTCATCTAGCAATTAAGCCCGTGCTAAAAGAAGATGAAACATCGGGATCGCAGAGTCACGGTGGTTATAACGGAAAACAAACTCGTTCAAATAAAACTGAAGATACTTCGGTGAAACAGCGTGGTGAGTCCCAGAAATAGACCTTTTTACCTGTGACCAAAATCCCTCAATGGTGTTTGTGTGTACATTTCCTCTAACATATTCTTTGATTGCATGCTGAATGACTTCGTGCAAATATCCGTCTTTACTAACCCGATTATATGCAGGAAATTCATCAGTCATAACTGCAGAACCTAGCTTTACGTTTTCTCGTAACATTGGCATTAAGGTAGCGGATTTTACATTCTCCACGTGCTGAACTCTAACCGTTCCTTGCCTTTGTGCTATGCCCACTACTGCTTGTTTGTGTTCAGCCCCACGACCTCTTTTACTACCTCTCCGCCTGCCACCGATATAAGTTTCATCCATTTCTACAGTGCCCTCTAAAGGGTTTTTTCCTTGAGTCATCAGTGATCTAATTTGCTTTGCCATTCTCCAAGCAGTTTTATAGGTAACTCCAAGCTGTCTTTGCAATTCTTTACCACTAACGCCATTTCTAGCAGAAGCAAACAAAAACAAAGCATAAAACCAATCCGTTAGTGAAGTAGAAGATTTATGAAAGATCGTACCCGATAACGGGTGAATTTGATTACCACAGTGAGAGCAGGAGTAACATTTTCTGGTAGAAACACGATAGAAACTATTCTTTGCTTTGCAGGCAGAACAAACAGCTTTAGGAAATCTCATTGAGAAAATGTAATCAATACAGACATCATCACTTGGGAAATCTTTTCTTAAATCCTTAATGGTATACTTGGCTTGCTTTGTTTTCATACCCGTATTCTATTACAGGTATTACATGTTGTCAAGGGATAGTTACCTAAATTAATTAGTCAATATTACTCGAATTACCGTTATAATAAAGTCTACTCTAGTCTCATTCGTCGCTTCTTCATCTCTGAGCGAAGAATAAAATAATTTCTCTTTAACGAATAATATTAAAAAAATTCAAAATATTTATAGAGGCTAATTCAAGCTAATATTTTAATCAAAAGTAGCTAGAATTCCCAATTCTTTATAAAACTCTACAAATACATATCCTTTATGTGGTGATTCAACTACGCGACTTCCAAAGTAAATAATATTTCCATTCTTCCATCTTTGTCCAAAAAAACCTTCTTCTGAACTTTTAAGAAAATATAGTATCGATTTTAAAAATATCTCCCGACCTTTAAATAGGTCAAGAACTGAATATTGAACTGGCATTAATTCAACATTATCTAAAGGAAAAGCATTGCTTACTCTTTTCAAAAATAAGCCTTTGCACATAGTGATTAGATAATCAGTAAATCTATTAGTTTCTTCATCAGATAATTGAAGTTTTACTTTATGCTCAGAGTTTTGAATTAAATGCAAACCCCACTTAGACTTTTTAAATATAGTTTTTGCTAGCACATAATTTCTTGGATTTCCGCCAACTAAATACGCTTCCTCTGTTTTCTCATTAATTGCTTTGGCCATAAAGCTAGAAATCATATTCTCTGCCTTGGGATTGATGCTACATCTTAAATACAACATTTTCACAAACCATTGATCTTCAATTGACTTCTTATTATTACATGTAGAGTGAACTATTAACTTAGGCCTATGAGAGTCTCCAGTTGAAAATAAATGATCTGGAATAATGTGGTCTGGAGATACCTTGTCATCTAGCTCTTCGTCACACAAATAGCATACTTTAGGCTGACAATTTTCAACTTCACCTATTTCAAAATATTTATTTATAACACTCATTTGTTAAATCAAATAATAATTAAACTTGTATAAATTCTTAGCTTAGTTGAGAAGACTAAATTTTATCGGTGACCCATGATTTTTTACCAATCTTTTTGATTTTTTCACCAATCGTGGTAGCGGATATCAAGGTAAGTAACTTTAATTTAGAACCAATAGAGTTCTTAAATATACTGGCCTCAAACCAATACGAATCAACGTGAATAATATCCGTCATTTTCTTTTTTCGTGACTCGTATTCTTCCTTGTTTTTTACATCGTCTGCAAGATCAACTAGTTTTTCTAATGTATGTGTGCTCTTCACCTGCAATCCTCCAAAATAGACTAGTCTCCACTGGTTTAACATATCCTTTAGCTCCTCTACTCTCTCAAAGAAAAGGCTCAACTGTGAAATCTCATCAAAATCAAAATATTTTATGAGTAGATGTCTGTGTTTATACCAACCTGAAGTTGAAAATGCGGGTGCTGATGGCACAATATTTATTAAGTCTTCTGCCTCTTTAAGTTTATCGACATTTTTCTCTATTGCCCTTATTTCTTCCAAAATAATATTTGCAGCAGACTTATCTTTATCGGTCTTCTCAATTCGATACACAATAAACGCAAACAGGCCGACAACCAATGTTACTGCTGAAGTGATAATTGTATTTAAATCCATAACATATTGCCTAACTAATAAGTATATTAAGTCCCATCCTGCTCCCCCGGTAGGACTCGAACCTACAACCTTGAAGTTAACAGCTTCCTGCTCTGCCATTGAGCTACAGGGGATCTGATTTCCATATTATACCGAAGTTTGGGGGATTTTCGACTTGGGGTT
>Ga0208958_1003874_pt1 | contig 11210 bp, 7 predicted proteins | sample RifOxyB1_FD_184032 | JGI IMG/M metagenome (GOLD analysis project Ga0208958, IMG submission 184032) | Soil microbial communities from Rifle, Colorado - Rifle Oxygen_injection B1 (SPAdes) | ecosystem: Environmental > Terrestrial > Deep subsurface > Rock core/Sediment | place: Rifle, Colorado...
TTCTGTTTCCTAATTCATTTCCCACGTTCACTGTTAGTTTGTATAATTTGTCAGCTCCATCTATATCTTCTACTTTTATTATTTGTCCGACACGCAAGTCTATTTTTTCCCAGTCTTTGAAATCTATGTTGCTCATTTCAATTATTCCTGTTATTCTTTCATGCTTTTTATCCTTATTAATTTTTTGTTCTTTGTTTACTTTACCTTCCTCTTTCTTTATTTCAATTTTCTGGAAGAGAATTGGAGATTTTTTTATTTTGCTTGGTTTTAATGGAGATTTTAACTCTGTGTAAGATATTTTAAAATTAAATGTTTTTGATATTTTTTCAGAGGTTTCTGGTATGAATGGGCTTAATAAAATTGCAATAGCTTTTATGCTGTCTGAAAGTTCATAAAGAATTTCCTGTTTATTTTTACATTTTTCCTCCCAGGGTTTTTTGTCCTGAATGTAAAGGTTGCAAATATCAATGAAAGAAAAAATTTCATTTAGAACTTTGTCAAGTTCATAATTTTCAAAATGTTTTTCTATTTTTTTGATGTTTAATTTTTTTATTAATTTGTTTTGAGTTTTTTTAATTGAATATTTTTCTGCTAAAGCGCTTACTCTACTGACTAAATTACCAAGTTTGTTTGCAAGTTCGCTGTTGTTTCTTTCTATTAGCGCCTGCTCTGAGAAATCTCCATCATCACCAAAAGGAGTTTCCCTGAATAAAAAGTATCTGGCTGAATCAGCTCCGGCTATTGAAATTAATTCATTTATGTTTATTACTTTTCCTGAAGATTTTGATATTTTTTCTTTATCAAAAGTCCACCAGCCATGGGCAAATACTGTTTTAGGTGTTTTAATTCCTGCTGAAATTAGCATTGCAGGCCATATTACTGAATGGAACCATAAAATATCTTTTCCAACTAGATGAATATCTGCTGGCCAGAATTTTTTATATTTTTTATTAGGATAACCAATTCCTGTTAGATAGTTGCTAAGTGCGTCAAACCAGACATATGTTATATGTGTTTTATCAAACGGGATTTCAATCCCCCATTTAAAACTTGTTCTTGAAATGCTTAAATCATTTAACCCTTCTTTAACCCTGTTAATTATTTCTTTTTTCCTATACTCTGGTTGAATAAATTCTGGATTTTTTTTATATAGTTCTAAAAGTTTGTTCTGATACTTGCTTAGTTTGAAAAAATAAGATTTTTCTTTTAATAATTCAAGTGGCTTTTTATGAATAGGACACTCTTTATTTTGAACATCTTTTTCAAGATAATATGCTTCACAGGCAGTGCAATACAACCCCTCATATTCCCCAAGATAGATATCTCCTTTTTTATGCACTATTTTAAGCAGGTCTTGAACAGTTTTTTTATGATCTTGGTCTGTTGTTCTGATGAATCTATCATAATTTATTCCTAATTTTTTCCAGGCATCTTTAAACTTAGGAATAAGTTCATTTACAAATTCTTTTGGTTTTTTGTTATTTTTATGAGCTGTATTCTCTATTTTTTTGCCATGTTCATCTGTTCCTGTTAAAAAGAAAACATCTTCTCCAAGTAATTTATGCCATCTAGCTAAGACATCTGCCGCTATAGTTGTATATGCATGCCCTATGTGTGGAATGTCATTAGGGTAGTAGACTGGTGTTGTTATGTAAAATTTTTTAGCCATATAAAGACAACCAATGTTTTCTTTATCAAACTTTCCTTTTTATAGTATATATTCACAAGCTTTTTAAAGTTATTTTAGTTGTTATTTTTATGATAAACAGTTTTGGCAAAAAGTGTTCACATTGCAATAAAAAAATAAAGAAGAACTATGAGTTTTGTCCTTTTTGCGGGTCTAATCTGATTGATAAACCTAGTAAGTTTAAAAATAATGGAGATTATGGATTTCTTGGAAAGAGTGATATTCTTGAAGAGGGTTTTATGCTACCTAATGGTTTTAATTCTTTACTTGGGCCATTAATTAATGAATTAAATAAACAGATAACTGAACTTGATAAAGAAGTTAAAACTGAAAATAAAAGCAAAAAGAAAAAACCAGTTAGTGGATTTAGCATTAGTATAGAAACATCTGGAACAGGTCCAATTAAAATAAAAACTTTTGGTGATAAAAATAGTGTAAATTTAAATCCTAAAGCCCGGGAAGTTAGACAGATAAAACTTCCAAGAGTTGATTTGGACAGACTGTCAAAAATTAGAGGGCTTCCGAGAAAAGAACCTGAAGCAAGTGTTAGAAGACTTTCTGATAAAATAGTTTATGAAATTAATCTACCTAGAGTAAATTCTCTTGAAGATATTAACATAAATGTAATTCAAAATATGGTTGAGATTAAAGCAATTTCAAATAAAGAAGTTTATATTAAAGATTTGAATGTTAATTATCCATTACAAGGTTATGGATTTAAGGATAATAAGCTAGTTTTAGAATTTGATTCTCAATAAAAACTAAAATCCCGGCTTTTTATTAATGAATGAGGCTGCCAGGATTTGAACTTGGGACCCCTGCCTTATCAGAGCAGTGCTCTACCAGGCTGAGCTACAGCCTCATACAACTTTTTTAACAGAGTTTCATTTATAAGGCTTTTTATCAGCAGATTTTTAAATTCTCTTTCTATGTTCTTAAATGGATTTTTATGAAGGAGCAATTAAATTAATGAAATATGAACTTATAGATCAACTATCTGATAATGGGTATTCTTCATCTGTCTGTTTTTTAGCTGAAAAAAGTGGAGAGAAGTTTGTATTTAAATTTCCAAATGTAACAGATTTTACCCCTAAAGTTGTTTTAGATAAAAAAGATGTTGCTTCAATTAGAAGAGAATACGAGGTTTTAAAATTATTAAGAGGATTTCCAGCAGTTTCTAAAGATGTTTACTATTCTGATTGTTGCAATTTTAGTGAGACTTGTGATAAAAAATGCCCGAGATCTTATAGTCCTTTATTTCTTATAAAAGTATATGTTCCTGGATATGAATTAGTTGACAGAAGAAAAATAAAAACAGAGAATTCTTTAGATTTAAAAAATTTAGTTTTATCATTACATGAAAAAGGGTATGCTGGACTTGATCTTGCTTGGCCTGGAAATGTAATAGTAGACTTTAATGGGATGCTTTGGGTTGTTGATTTAGGGAGTGCAACAAGAATTGGAGAGAAGTTTGATGATGGGAAAAGGACAAGATTAGTTGACAGAGCATTTTTTGCAGAATTGCGTAAAAATGACTTGTCTGATTTAGCGAGGGTTTGTGTTTAAATATAAATAGAAAGGTTTTTAAGCGAATTTTTTATGATAATTTAGATATTGATTAAAAATGACAAAAGGAATGTATCATTATATTAAACAAAGTTGGAAAAAACCAGATATTAAGACTTTGAGAGATAGAATGATTGGGTGGAGAGAAGGAGAAACTATAGTTCTAGTTGATAAACCATTGAGATTAGACAGAGCTAGAAATCTTGGATATAAAGACAAGAAAGGAGTAATTGTTGTTAGAGTAAGGATTAAAAGAGGAGGAAGAAAAAGGGCAAGACCTACTAAAGCAAGAAAAAAAGGAAGAACATTAACTATAAGAAAAACTCTTGCTATGAGTTATCAGAGTGTTGCTGAACAAAGAGCTGCTAGGAAATTTAAAAATCTTGAAGTGTTGAATTCTTATTGGATAGGTAAGGATGGATTACATTATTTTTTTGAAGTTATTTTAATTGATCCTTTCAGACCTGAAATAAAAAATGATAAAAATTTCAAATTCTTATCTGAAAGAGCAAATAGAAAAAGAGTTTTCAGAGGACTTACTTCTAGTTCAAAGAAATCAAGGAACTAATTTTTTCATAAAAGTTTATAAACTAGCTTTTTCATTTGATAGTATTAATAAATAATTTTTATTAAGATGAAAAAAAAGGTTGGTTTAATTTTAGTTTTATTTGTAGTTAGTATACTTCTTATATCAACTGGTATTTATGCATTTTCAATAAATGATTTTTTAAATAAACTAAGTGGAAAGGCTCAAGTTCAGTTAAGCCCATCAACAACTGGATTAATTGCTTATTATTCTTTTGATAGTAATTCAAATGATCAGAGTGGATATGGAAACAATTTAGGATGTACTGGAGTTGCTTGTCCTACTTTTACAAATGGAAAAATATCAAATGCATATAATTTTGATGGGTCTGATGATCAGTATGTTGATAGTTCAACAGTTAATTTAGACATAAACAGATTTACAGTAAGCGCTTGGATTAAAACTTCTAATAAACAGGGAAGAAAAACTATTGTAGAATTTACAAAATCTTCTGCAAATGGGAATAAGAGAAGAGGAATTGCTTTAAGTGGTAATGATAATTTGGGCAAGCCTATAATTTATTATGGAAATGATAAACTGAAAGTTGCTAATACTGGAGACTTAAGAGATGGCAATTGGCATCATATTGTTGGAGTTTATGACGGAAGTAATGCTTTAATTTATGTTGATGGGGTTCAGACTAGTTTAGGAGCTGAAGATATTACAAATACTGGAGGATTTCCTTCTCAATTAAAAATTGGTAATTCTCTTACAAGTAATTCAGATAATTATTTTTCTGGAGTAATAGATGATGTTAGAGTGTATACAAGAGCTTTGAGTTATAGTGAAATTCAGGAAGTTTATAGTTTTGGTGAAGTTACAACAAATGCTACTTGTGTGGATAGTGATGGTGGATTGAATTATTATGTAAAAGGAACTACAAATGCTGCATATCCTGGAGGTGGCGGTGAAGTACTTGGAGATTATTGTAATGGTGGGGTTTTATATGAGTCTTATTGTGGAGAAGTTGAACCTGAGGCCTTATATACACAATATAATTGCCTTAACGGTTGCAGTAATGGGGCTTGCTTACCTGAAAGCAATGAAAGCAATATAACATCTTGTGTGGATAGTGATGGTGGAAATGATTATTACACTAAAGGGTATACAAGTGGCGACTTAAGTCCTTTTGGAGATGGATATGAAGGACAATTTGGAACAGTTTATGATTTTTGTATTCAACTAGATGAAAATGGAATTTATCCATGGATTAATGAATCTGGTTCAGGTAATACTTGGAATAGATATGAAGTTGCCTATTGTGAGAAAAATTGCGCTATTTATGAAATGTCATGTAAAAATAGTGAGATTTGGACTAATGTTCCTACATGTCCTAGTGGTTGCAGTGATGGGGCTTGTGTTGAAAAACAAGGTGTTGCTAAGTATATTATTGAGAAAAATATAAGCAATTTTGTCTTTACTCATACTGGTTTTATGTCTGATTGGGATTTGGATAACTGTGAATTTTTTGAGTTTGAAGGTGGTATAGAAAATCTTCCTTATGGAGATTCTTGCATTAATGAACTTGGAGATTATTATTATAACAATATTGATTATTTAGAAATTGTATATAATAATGTAGACATTTTAATAGAGGTTCATAAAATAAAAGTTAGTAGTGATAATTTTGATAATTTGGTTAAAGGTATCTCAAATACTGGATATTCTTCACTAAATTATGAGAGTATTTTAGGTAATGAAGTTGTGTTATTAACTTTTGAAGATAGCAATAGCGAATCTCTTACTTTTTTATGGCCATCTAATGAAAAAATTATTGGGATTTCTTTAGTAGACAATAAGTATTTATCTGACAGTGATTTGGAGGAATTTTTGGGAGCATATTTAACTAAATTTCCATCTACATTGAGTAAAATTGAGTGTATTCCTCGTTATTACTGCACTGTATCTCCAACTATCTGCCCTTCTAATGGTGTTCAAGTAAAGCGTTGTGAGGATTTTGAATGTAATAGTGGAAGCTATGAAGAAAAGGTGAGTTGTAATCCTGGACAATGCTATGGTTGTGAACTAGATGGAGAATGTATTCCTTATGGGTTTAGAACTCAAGTAACTCTTTATAATGATGAACCTGGAAATTATAATTTGTATTGTGAGATAAATGGACGTCTAGAACAGCAAAAGCCAAGTATTCCAGGAAAAGATTGGCCTAAGTGTCAAAATAGTTACGAGTGTGAAAGCAATATATGTTCAGGTGGAGAGTGTTTACCTGTTTCTCAGGCAATAAGAGATTCTGGCAAGATAGCCCAATTTGTATTTAGCATTTTGTGTAAAATTGCAAATCCTTTAAGTGATGAAGAATATAATCAGTGTATGATTAACTTCTTGGGAGAATAACACTCAAATTATGAAAAAAGTTTATAAAATACTTAAATCAAAAATATTGATTTTACTCTAAATAACTTCAATGATTTAATTGATTAGTTTTAAATAGATAGTTAATTTTATTATTTTATTACGAGATGATTATGAAATATTCTGAGTTGTGTGAGGTGTATGAAAGGCTTGGCGGGACTACTAAAAGGCTTGAAAAAATTTTAATTATTGCAGAATTTTTGAAGAAACTTGCTAAAAGTAAAGGTGATAACAAATGGATATATTTGTTGCGTGGGAGAGTTCTTCCAGATTATGATTCAAGAGAGTATGGTATTTCCAGACAGTTAATAATTAAGGTTATTGCAAAAGCTTCAGGTATTTCCAATGATGCTATTGTAAAAGATTTTAACAGGATAGGTGACTTAGGAGAGGTTGCTGAGAGTTTAATGGTCAGTAAAAAACAGTCAACGCTTTATCATTCTAGTCTAAATGTGGGAAAGGTTTTCGATAACCTTACTAAATTATTTGCACTTGATGGAAAAGGAAGTGTTGATAAAAAAGTAAGTTTGGTTGCAGAACTCTTAAGCAATGCTGATGGTAAAGAGGCTAAGTATCTTATCAGAACTGTTTTAGCTGATTTAAGAATTGGAGTGGCTGATTCTACATTGAGAGAGTCAATTGCAGAGGCATTTTTTCCAAAAGAAAGAAAAGAGATGCTTAATAAAATTGAAGAGATTTATGATTTGGCTAATGATTTCTCTGTTATTTTTGAAGCAGCTATTAAAGGGAAAAAGGCATTTGATGAAATAGAAATTCTTCCTGGAAAAGCTATGAATGTAATGCTTCCTGTGAAAGTAAATGAGATTTCAGAAGCATTTAGAATTTGCGGGAAACCTGCTGCTATTGAACATAAATATGACGGATTTAGAGTTGTTATATCCAAATCTAAGACAGAAGGTATTAAATTGTTCACAAGAAGATTAGAAGAGGTTACTAATCAGTTTCCAGATGTAGTTTCTGTTGTTGAAAAAAATATTAAGGGTGAGAGTTTTATCGTTGATTCTGAGGTTGTAGGTTATAATCCGAAAAATCATAAATATACTCCTTTTGAATCTATAAGTCAGAGGATTAAAAGAAAATATCATATTGATAAACTGATAAAAGAACTTCCTGTTGAAATAAATACTTTTGATGTTTTATACCTAAATGGAAAAAGTCTTGTAAATCTTCCATTTATTGAAAGAAGAAAAATTCTTGAAAAGATTATTCATGTTGAGAAATTAAAAATTAGAACCGCCTATCAGATTGTGACTGATAGTGAGAAGAAGGCTCTTGAGTTTTATCATGAAGCATTAAAAATTGGTGAAGAAGGTATTATGGTTAAGAAACTTGATTCTATTTACAAACCTGGAAGAAGAGTTGGTCATATGGTGAAGATGAAACCTGAAAGTAGAGATTTTGATTTGGTTATTGTCGGGGCAATGCATGGGACTGGAAAAAGAGCTGGATGGTTGACAAGTTATATTGTTGCATGTAGGGGTGAAGATGGTAAGTTCTTAGAGATAGGAATGGTTTCAAGTGGATTAAAAGAGAAAGAAAGTGAAGGAACTACTTATCTTGAAATGACTAAATTGTTAAAACCATTAATAACTGGAGAAAAGGGAAATATGGTTAGGGTTAAACCTAAATTAGTTGTTGCTGTTACATATCAAAATATTCAAAAATCTCCGACGTACAACTCTGGATATGCTATGCGATTTCCAAGAATAACTGCTTATAGACCTGATAGAAATATAAGAGATATTGCAACTATAAAAGATATTAAAAAAATGGTTGGAAAAAAGAACTGATTTATAAACCAAAAGCTTTATAAAGGCAACCCCTTTATAAAGCCTGTATAATGAAGCTGAACCTTCTTAAAATGTTCTAAAATTAAGGAAATAAAATGAAAAGTAACTTAGCTGTTCAAAATATCGTCGCTACTGCTTCTCTTGGAAAACCTGTGAGTTTAATTAAACTTGCAAGGACTCAAACAAATACTGAATATAATCCTGAACAATTCCCAGGACTTGTACTTAGGGTAAAGAAACCTAAATCAGCTGTACTTGTTTTTTCGAGTGGTAATTTAGTATGTACTGGAACTAAATCAATAGCTCAGGTTAAAGAAGTTATTGAACAAGTTATAAAACAGTTAAGAAAAATTAATGTTAAAATTACAGACAAACCAAAAATAACTGTTCAAAATATCGTTGCTTCTGGAAGTATTGATCTTAAATTAAACCTGAATTTTCTTGCTTTGGCTTTGGAAAATACAGAGTATGAACCTGAACAATTCCCAGGATTAGTATACAAGTTAATGGAACCAAATGCTACTTTCTTACTGTTTAGTAATGGAAAATTGGTATGTACTGGAACAAAAAATAAAGAGCAATTGGATGAAAGTATGATTATTCTTAATAAGCATATTAAAGAAGTTATGAAGGAAAAGTAAAGATAACATATCTTTTTCTGTTGTATTTTCTACTATTAGGTTACACTTTCTCTTTTTTATATATTTTTTTGAATAGAAATGAATATAAATAGTTTAGTCAGATATAATTAATATTCAGGAAAGAGGTGAAACATGGCTTTAAAAAACGAAGAAATTTTGACTGAGGCAAAGAATTTTTTTAATTTTTATAAGAAAAGTCTGTCTGATTCTTTAAGATCTAGTGAAAAAGTTATCTATATTAAGTTTGGTGATCTTGCTGAATTTTCACATGAGATTGCTGAAAAGCTTTTAGAGAAGCCTGAGGAGGTTTTTTCCCTGCTTGAATTGGCTTTAAGCGAGCTTGGATTAGCTAAAAATCCTAGGATAAGGCTTTTAGACCTACCTCAAAATACATTTGTTAAAATTAGGAATATACGGGCTAAACACCTTAATAGTTTTATCTGGATTGAGGGGATTGTCAGACAGGCTTCTGATGTTAGACCTCAGGTTGTTAGTGCTAAATTTGAATGCCCTTCATGTGGAACTATTATTAGTGTATTGCAGTTAGAAAAAAAGTTTAAAGAACCTAGTAGATGTTCATGTGGGAGAAAGGGATTTTTTAAATTAGTTAGTAAACAGATGGTTGATGCTCAGAGACTTGTTTTAGAAGAAAGTCCTGAAAGTTTGGTTGGAGGAGAACAGCCAAGGAGAATGAATGTTTTTCTTAAAGAAGATTTAGTAGATCCTAAAATGGAAGAGAGAACTACTCCTGGTAGTAAGGTAAGAGTTTTAGGTGTTTTAAATGAGATTCCTGTTCCATTGCCTACTGGAAATGTTTCAACTAGATTTGATCTTGCTGTAGATGCAAATCATGTTATTCCATTAGAAGAAAGTTATGAAGATCTTAAAATTACAGAAGAAGACGAATTACAAATTAAAGAGCTTTCTCTAGATCCTAATATTTTCACAAGACTTGCAGAAAATATTGCTCCAAGTATTTATGGATATGAAGAAGTTAAACAAGCTTTGGTATTGCAATTGTTCGGGGGAGTTAGGAAACAAAAATTAGATGGAACAGTAACAAGGGGAGATATACATCTGCTTTTAATTGGAGATCCAGGAGTTGCAAAATCAGTTACATTAAAATTTATTTCTAAAATAGCTCCAAAAGGCAGATATGTCGTCGGTAAATCAGCTTCTGGAGCAGGGCTTACTGCAACTGTTGTAAGAGATGAATTTTTGAAAGGATGGAGTTTGGAGGCAGGAGCAATGGTTTTGAGTAATAAAGGTATTGTGTGTATTGATGAGATAGAAAAAATGGACCCACAAGATAGGAGTGCGATGCATGAAGCGATGGAGCAACAATCTGTAACTATAAGTAAGGCTAATGTTCAGGCTTCCCTAAGAGCTGAAACAAGTGTATTAGCTGCAGGAAACCCTAAACTTGGAAGATTTGATCCATATCAGGCAATTGCACAACAGATTGATATTCAGCCCACATTATTGAATAGATTTGATGTTATATTTATGTTAAGAGATCTTCCTGATAAAGGAAAGGACGATGCAATTGCTTCACATGTTCTTAAAGAGTATCAAGATACAACTCTTAGAGGTAGTATTGAACCTGAATTATTTAGAAAGTATATTGCTTATGCAAAACAAAAAACAACAAAAACAGCTCCTAGACTAACAGATGAGGCTGTTAATGAAATAAAAACTTTTTATGTAACTTTAAGAAATGCTCCAACATCTTCTGACAGCCCATTAAAACCTATTCCTATTACTGCTAGACAGCTAGAAGCATTAGTTAGGTTAAGTGAAGCTAGTGCAAAAACAAGACTTTCTAATACAGTTGATAAGTCTGATGCAGAAAGAGCTATTACTTTAATGAAATACTATCTAATGCAGGCAGGTTATGACTATGAAACTAAGAGTTTTGATATTGATAAAATTGTTACAGGGGTTACTTCAAGTAAAAGAGGCAAAATAATTGAAGTAAAAGAGGGAATTTTCAGACTTGAATCTAAAATTGGTAAATTAATTCCTCTTGAAGAAGTTTATTCTGAGATGGAGGGTAAAGTTGATAGAAAAGATATTGACGAAGCTTTAGATAAATTATCACTTTCAGGAGATATATTCTCTCCAAAAAGAGGATATGTTCAGAGGATTGGCTAATAAAAAGAACCCATGGTTCTCTTTATGAACTCTCCTTACTGACTACTAACTATTAATTATAAAAAGAAACTATTATTCTAGTTATGAACTCTCCTTACTGACTACTAACTATTAATTATAAAAAGAAACTATTATTCTAGTTATGAACTCTCCTTACTACTACTAACTATTAATTATAAAAGACACCTACGGTTTCCTTTATGAACCTTCCCTTAATTCTCTTAAATTATTTTTATGAACTCTCCTTAGATAAGGCTGGATGCATAGAACCTAGAGAACTTATTAGTTCTCTGGTCCAGAGAATCTATGATTCTCTAGGAACCTGCAAGGTTTTTATTTATGAACTCTCTTCAATTATTTTAAACATTTATTGTTTTCTATTAAATAAACCTTTA
>Ga0208958_1003876_pt1 | contig 11206 bp, 9 predicted proteins | sample RifOxyB1_FD_184032 | JGI IMG/M metagenome (GOLD analysis project Ga0208958, IMG submission 184032) | Soil microbial communities from Rifle, Colorado - Rifle Oxygen_injection B1 (SPAdes) | ecosystem: Environmental > Terrestrial > Deep subsurface > Rock core/Sediment | place: Rifle, Colorado...
GAATGAAATAGCTCAGCTTAAGAAGGATACTGAAGCAAAAGCTCTTGCTGCTGAAAAGCTAAGGATAGCACAACTAGAGAAGAAGCTTGCTGATGCTAAAGCTAAGCTAAAGGAATAGACATGGCAGATTACTACACTAACATCTCCCTAATGGTAGATGACCTTTCCCAAGATGAAGAAGATTGGCTTCAGGAGTATATCTCTACACATGAGGAAAATCCAGATGAGGAGATAGGCTACCTAGGCTTCTCTTATGACTTCCAGGATAAAGGTCTTTGGATCTACTTTGATACTTCAGGAAGTATAGATTCTGTAGCTGACATGCTCCAAGAATTCTTATCAGTCTTCAGACCAACTGACATTATTACATTCTGCTGGTCTGATAGCTGTTCTAAACCAAGATTAGATGCCTATAGCGGCGGAGCGGTGGCGGTCTCTTCCAAGAAATGGATAGCAGAAAATACCTATACAACTGCTGAGAAACTAGAGAAGAGATTAGCAAGAAAGCTTGGAAAATAGCCTTCTCTAGAGCTACACTTTGAACCTACCCTCACCCCATAGGAGCCCATGTGAAGAGCACATCCATAAAGAACCTTCAGGACTACACCGTAGTTAGCAAATACAGCAGATATCTTCCAGAGCTACGTCGTAGAGAGGTTTGGGATGAAGCAGTTAAGCGCATGGAAGACATGAACATCTCTGTCTATCCTGAGCTAGAAGAAGACATTAGGTGGGCATTCTCCTTTGTCTATGAAAAGATTCTACTAGGAAGTCAGCGCGCTCTACAGTTTGGTGGGGAAGCTGCTCTACGTGCGAATCTCAGAATCTACAATTGTTTTGCGGAAGAAACTGAATTCATTACCTCGGCTGGAGTAAAGTCATTCTCTGAATTTTCCGATGGGGAAGTTGTTAGAGTTCTTACACATACTGGTCAATGGCAGAGTGCCACCGTTAGAAGTTTTGGGGAGCAGCAACTGTATAAAATCAAGATCGGTAGAGGAAGAGCATCATATACTGTTAGAGCAACTAAAGATCATCAGTGGCTTCTAAAAAATGGAGCAAGAGTAACTGAGATAAGAAAAAACGACAAACTTCTAGAGGCTCCCAATATCTTCGTTGATTTTGACTATGATGCTGCCTCTCCAGATGAGAAGCTATATTGGTGTTACGGAATGGTATATGGAGATGGAACTAGAATAAAAAACAAAGATGGTGTGTATGCCCATAGCATGATTCGCCTTTGTGACCATGCTCGCAAGTTCAAGTATAGATTTGAAGAAATGGGGTTTAGCACATCCTCACCATTATCATGTAAGGGTGACTTCATGGCATATACTGGAACATATCTGAAAACATGCCCAGATCCCGCAATTGATGCTCCTAGATTAGTTCGCGCATTTGTAGCTGGCTATCTTGATGCCGATGGTTGTAAGAACAAGAACGGAGCCGAAGCAAGAAAATTCGGGTCTATTCAAGCTACTGGTCAACCATATATAGATTTTATTAGGAAGTGTTTTCCAATAGCCGGCATATACATAGTGTCCGAGCACGACCTCTCCAACACATCTACTAATTTCGGTCCACGAACATCCCCAACAATTAGTTTCACTATTATCAATGGTCTTAGCTCAAACTCTCCTCCATTTGTAATTAGAGAAATCGAAGTAGATAAGAGAGAAACTGTTTGGTGTCTAGAAGTTGAAGATGACCATTCATTTATCTTTCCCTTTGGTGTAGCAACTGGAAATTGCCTATACGGACAATGTGACCGCCCAAGATTTTTCCAAGAAACTCTCTATGCTCTTCTATGTGGTTCAGGTGTAGGTTTCTCAGTTCAGAAGCACCACGTAGCCAAGCTACCATCACTCTATCTAGAGAAAGATGAGGATAGTAGAAGTAACGAGCTAGTTACCTTCACTATCCCAGACAGTATAGAAGGATGGGCAGACGCTGTGGGCGTCCTCATAAGTTCCTACATGCCAGGACCGTTCGCAGAGTATGCCAAGAAGGAAGTAGTCTTTGACTACTCAGCAATCAGACCAGCCGGTTCTCCACTATCACATGGTTGTGGTAAAGCGCCTGGATACTCAGGTCTCAAAGAAGCCTTAGAGCATATCCAATCGCTTCTAGAGAGAGCCTACCTAGCTGGAGTAGAAAAGTTAAGACCCATAGACTGCTATGACATCGTCATGTATGCTGCTGATGCTGTCCTATCCGGTGGAGTAAGGCGTTCTTCGACTATCTCTATCTTCTCACTAGATGATGAAGAGATGATGAATGCTAAGACTGGCAACTGGTATGATGAAGGGGAGAATCCTCAGCGCTCCAACAGTAACAACTCAGCCCTCCTGTTAAGAGGTAAGGTTACCTTTGAACAGTTCGCAAAGCTAGTAGATACAGCAAGATTTGGAGGAGGGGAACCAGGATTCCTTTGGGCAGACAGTCTAGAAGCTGGCTTTAATCCCTGCCTAAGTGCTGACGCTACTGTAATGACAGCAAGCGGAGTAACTACAATAGCAAATCTACAAGTCGGTCAAAAGATTTGGTCAACAGAGGGGTGGACGACTGTAACAGCTAAATGGTCAACAGGATTTAAGGAAGTCTATCTATATACTACAGAACATGACTCCAAATTTCTTGGGACAGAAAACCATAAAGTCTTTTCACATGGCACCAAAACCCCCGTCGGCACGCTATCATCAATTGATACATTCGTTCTAGATACTGACATATCAACATTTCCATCAGCTGTAATCTCACGAATCTATAAAGGAATTGAGGAAGTATTTGACATCACTGTAGATAATTCATCCCATTCCTTCTGGTCTGGCGCATGTAACGTCTCTAACTGTGCCGAGATAGGCATGTATGCCTATGATGAGGAAGGTAATAGTGGTTTCCAAGGATGTAACCTTGTTGAGATCAACGGCTCAGCAATAGATAGCATGGAAAGATTTCTAAGCGCGGCGAAAGCCGCAGCTCTAATAGGCACTCTTCAGGCAGGCTACACAAAGTTTCCCTATCTAGGAGAAGCCACAGAGAAAATCTTCCGAAGGGAAGCGCTTCTAGGAGTTTCTATTACTGGAATTATGGATAGTCCAGAAATCATCCTTAACCCGGATAACCTCAAGAAAGCAGTTGATGTAATTAGAGAAACTAACCAAGAAATTGCTAAGAAGATTGGTATCAACCCAGCAGCAAGACTAACTACAATCAAACCTTCTGGAACTAGCAGTTTAGTGCTAGGCACTGCGTCAGGAATCCATCCTCACCATGCCAAGCGCTACCTACGCCATGTCCAAGCTAACAAGATGGAAGCACCTCTTAAGCATTTCAGAAAGTTCAATCCTCTTGCTACAGAGCAATCCTTCTGGGCAGATACAGATGAAGTCATTACTTTCTGTGTAGAAGTTCCTGATGGTAGTAAGCTAAAGAACCAAGTATCAGCTATCCAGTTGCTAGAGAATGTAAAACTGATGAAGAAACACTGGATAGACAATGGCAAGAATCCTGAACTATGTGTTAAGCCATGGCTTTCTCACAATGTTAGCAACACAATTTCCATAAGAAATGATGAAGAATGGGAAGAAGTAAAGCATTACATTTTCGATAACCAGCAATTCTTTGCTGGTATTACCCTTACATCTTCTGATATAGATAAGGATTACGCCCAAGCCCCACTTTGTGCGGTATACACTGCTAACGAGATAGCTAAACAATATGGGGATGGTTCCGTAGTCTGTTCTGGTATCATTGAGGATGCGTTAGAAGTCTGGAAGGACGAGCCAGCACCCCTATGGAAGGCGTGCTCAGTGCTCCTCGGGACATCTCCTATTCCAGATCGCCCTGCTCCAGCGGGCTATTCCTCCAAGGGAGGTATCATCTACACAACTCTAGATGATGTCTTCCAAGCTGATAAGGTCAGTGGAATAGAACGTTGGTTAGACTGAGCAAGAAGATTTGCCGCGAGTTACTTTGACGGAGATCTCAAAAGGATGTCCTACTGCCTCAAAGATGTTCACAACTGGAAACTATGGATGGACCTGACAAGGACCTATAGGGCAGTTGACTACAAGAAGATGGTAGAAGATGAAGACAATACCAAGTTAGAGGCAGAACTCGCGTGCGCAGGTGGCGCATGTGAGCTACAACTCCCAATACGGAGGTAAGATGAAGAAACTACTGATAACTCTTGTTGCGTTGCTAGCTTTAGCAGTGCCTGTATCGGCAGCTATACTAGAAACCAGCAAGGCTGAAGTGGTAGGAGATGTCAGATTCGACTACCAGTTCAATACCAACGAAGGAATAGACAATACATCATTGTTTATCCTAGATAGGGCAAGACTAGGAGCGACAACCACTTTCGATGAAGGTGGTGGTGCTCTAATCTTCCAGTATAGAGGTGGCAACACTGATCTACAGTATGCCTACATCGAAGCCTATCCTCTAGGCAATGCTAAGGCAAAGCTAGGTGGCATTGTAGGTAGACAATACACTCTATTCGGTCTAACTAAGGACCTGGATAAGTTCCAGCCACTGGCTGCTGGTCCGATTGAAGAGAAGTATATCTCTTCTAATCAGGATGGTGTAGCTGTAGTTGGTTCTGTAGGTAAGAACTTTCTGGGCGCGTTCCAGTATCACAATGGTGCCTTCGATTCTACGGAGACAGCAGAAAAGGACTGGAATGCCTATGCGAAGTTCCAACCATGTAAGTATTTCTACATCTCTTCTTCGTTCCTACAGAATGTAGAAGCAGTAGACTTCATGGCTGAAGTAGTTGGTCTAGAGGCTGGTCCAGTCTCTGGCTCCTTCGAGCATCTATCTATAGGGAATGGCTATGGTTTCGACTTTGGGGAGCGGCTAGATGAATTCTCAGCCACCCTGGGAGTCGGAGTTGGTCAAACTCGAAAGGTAACTCTGCTAGGACGAGCAGACTGGCTAGAAGGAGAACAGGCAAAATGGTATGCTGGAGTAAACTGGTCCGTAAAGGATCAGGTCTTCCTCCAAGGTAATGCCCTCCTAAATCCACAGATGGAGCTAGTCGATAATATCGTCAAGCTACGTGCTGTGGTCCTGTTCAATTAGTCCTCAGGGGCGCCTTCGGGCGCCCCATTTTCTTTCAGTAGAGGATCTTTACCCACCTTCTACAAAGGAGTTCCACAATGTGCCATGCTGGCTTCAGTATTCCCACCCCAACTGTTACCTATACGCCCCCTCCAGACAAAGTTCCTGTTACTACATACAACGATGACTATCATGCTCCAGAAGCAAGACAGCTACAAGACATCCGAGATAGTCGTATCAAAGAAGAGATGTCCCTCTATCAAAGAGTCTTAAAGTTCTTCAGAGACAGAGCGAAAGAGGGAGACTGGTAGAATGTTGAATCTATACGGACCAATCAATATCCTAGGCTATGGCATCTTCTTTAGCAGTATGGCTAAAGAACTAGTAGAGATGACTGAATGTTCAATCACTCCTATCAGTAGGGCAACCCAATCTCTTTTGACAGAGAAGATGCGCGCGGCTATGGACCTGAGTAGATTCCATCGCAAAGCTCCATCAATCTGCTTCTATCATGAGTTCCTTCTAAACAACTTCACTGGCTCCCCAATGATAGGTTTCCCTACCTTTGAAGGAGATAGATTAGGACCTGCTGCGCAGAACCTCCTAGACCAACTAGACTTCATCCTAGTTCCATCTAAGTGGGCAAAGGATGTAGTAGAGAGTCAGGTTGCGCCACCATGTTGTGTAGTCCCCGAAGGAGTAGATCCCAAGATTTTCCATCCAGAGGTTCAACCTAGTAGGAAATACCATGACCCCTCTAAGTTCACAATTGTCAACATAGGTAAGTTCGAGAAGCGGAAGGGTAGTCTAGACATTCTAGAACTCATGAAAGGTCCTCTTTCTAAGAAGTCAGTGCGCGTTCTAGCCATGTGGACTAATCCCTTCATTCCCCAGTTTGGAGAGTATCTAGGAAAGATTCTAACAGATGGCGGCTTCAAGCAAGTGCCTGTAGCCAATAGGTATATCTTCAGCCATGGTAAGGCTACCCTAGAAGTAATCCCACCTGTGGAGACTCAAGAAGAAGTAGCTTCTATTATGAAGTGCGGGAACCTAGCTGTCTATCCTACAAGGGCAGAAGGCTGGGGGCTACCAATCTTAGAGACTATGTCCTGCGGCGTCCCAACCATAGCTAGCTACAATACAGCTATGATGGATTACCTGACAGAAGAGAACAGTAGGATGCTAAAGATCTTCACAGAAGAAGCTGCCGAGGGTGGACAAGCAGGCAACTGGCAAGTGCCAGACCCCGAGGAGCTAGTCCAAGCAGTTCTAGATGGAATAGATGGTAAGGTTCCTATCCCACCAAAAGACATAGCTGAGCAATGGAGCTGGCACAATGCTGCCCTAAAGCTTAAAGCCACTCTAATCGATACCAACATAATGTCCCCAGAGGAGTTTCAATGCTACGAATCTCAAGAGGCACAGGATCAATCTACAATAGATACAGACCAGCCCAATTCTCAGAATTCCTAGACACAGCAGATGTGCCATCCCTTGTAACCTCCCTCTTGAAGGGAGGTTCTCATGTCTACCTCTTTCATGGTCCCTTTGGGACAGGTAAGACTACACTAGCTAGGCTATCAGCCATGCTAGTGAACTGCGAAGACCCCGAAGTAGCTACTAAAAGGGAACCTTGCCTGGAATGTAACAGTTGTAAAGCTATCCTAGCTGAGAACTGTATGGACGTTCTAGAGCTTAATGCTGCTGACAAGTCTGGGAAAGAAGATATGGGCGCCGTCGTAGACGGCATGAGGACCTACCCCTTTCAAAGTAAGAAGAAGGTCTACATTATAGATGAATCCCATGAATTATCTAAAGCTGCTCAGAGCAAGCTGTTAAAGCCTACAGAAGATGTGCCCGAGCACATCTACTTCTTCTTCTGCTCTTCAGATCTAAAGAAGATGAATGAAGCCATAGGACAACGATGCTTCAAGGTCCACACTAAGTTAATGAAAGATAAGGACTTAGAGCGGCTAGTAGATGAAGTCTGTATAGCGGAGCATCCACAGGGGAACTCCATTAAGGAGAAGCGACCAGATTTGCTGAAGCAAATCGTGGTCACAGCCTCTGGTTCTGTAAGGTCAGCTCTTCAGAACTTAGAGAAGGTTCTATCAGGTGGTCTAGACCTAGAAATCAAGTTTGATGAAGAGGAGACTCCTGAGATAGTTAGAACCCTTTATGGCTACTTGAAGGAGAAGGAGTGGCGCAAAATCTCTCCCTTCATCAAAGGAATGGGAGATCTAAAGTCAGATGTAGAGGACAGTAGATTCAGACTAGCATGCTACGCAAGAGCCTGCCTGCTATCTGACCCTAATGCTACTAACATGTCCAAGAACGCCGCAATCCTCTCCGCCTTCAAAGACCCAATGTTTGGCAGAGATGCCTTTAACCAATTCGTAGCAAAGCTCTACGAACTATGTAGGTAGGAAAGAATATGATAACAGAAGAGCAAGAACAACTAATTTCAATGCTTACAAAAGGAACTGAACATCGGAAACTATATTGGGAACCCGTCAGATATATGAGTAGACGAACATACAGATTTAGAACGCGGCTCTCAGACATAGACGGAACATACACAATAGAAATTGAGAAAGGAACAGAAACTAAGCACTGTATAAATCTTGATAGTGTAACCATCTACATAGAAGATAAGCGCCTCTGTAAAGAACTAGATAAGCTAGCCGAAAGTATTCAACTTATACTAGACAATAAGTATAGATTACAGCAGTTCGACAAACAAATGAATGTAATGCTAGCACTTCAGAGAAGTGTAGGAGAAAGGAGTGATTAGGTATGGACGTATCTAAAGTAGTTAACTATCTAGTCAAAGCTACAGAGAAGAATAAGATTCACTGGGAGGATACAGGTAGTAGGTTTAGGACATACCTTTACCCCAAGGGAACTACATTTTGGACTCCTGATCCAATCCTAATAGAAATTGAGATCAGATCTTACTATGTGCTGAACAGACCCGTATATATGACACACCATCGTTTGTTTGTTGGTGGAGAAAAATACCTCCTCACTGAAGATGGCGCGATAGAACTTAACAACCTCTATCAAACTGTCTACAAGAAATTACACGATCACGAAATCAAGTATAAAGAGTATGTGGAAAACGAAACACTAAACATTCTGGAGAAGTTAGCAAATGAATAGATTTCTAGCAGGAGCCTTAGTGCTCCTAGTCCTCTTTTCAGGAGGGCAAGCTATGCTATACAATAAGAACATGAAGGAAGCTAGACGCGCCGCAGCAGAGAATTCCCTCCTAGTAGCCTCCACCCAAGACAGCTTAAAGACCATCAATTCTGAGTTTGGTGCTATACAATACAAATACGCAATTGCTGTAGACGACCTTACTGAAACTATACAGAAGAACAAGGAGCTCTCAGGACGCGTCAGAAAGCTGGAGAAGGAGCTAGGTATCAAAGTCTCAGAGATAAGCCACCTGACAGCCACTATAGACGCTCTAGAGGACACTCTAGATGGACAGGTCACCCACACAGGTGACGGAACAGGCTTTGTAACCATAGTAGAGGATACCCTAGGTATACATCTCTATGGAAAGGTAGAGTGGCCGAGCGGCCAGACCTCCCTTTCTATCAAAAGAGACCCTCTTGAATTCTACATTACAGTCCAGGAAAATGAGACTGGGCTAGTAGCCAAGTCTATCAATTTCCCTGGACAACCATGGATTACAGTGAAGGAGTGGGACATCATAGTAGAGAGGTCGCCCAAGAAATCCTCCCTCTTTGAATTCATGGAGAATCCACTCGGCGCGCTCCTCCATCCTGAACCTATAGCTGGCTTAAGCTTTGGGACCCACGGCTTTGGAGTAGATGTTGGTGTTCAACTTAAGGACCTTCACTTAGTGGTAGGTGCTGACAAGGATGGTCTAACCTATCATGTCCAGAAATCCTTCAAGCTCTGGTGAGCTTAAAGCTCTACAACAACAGAACTTGAAGCACCTAGTAGAGGCTGACCTACCTGATAGGCTAGAAGCATCCACAGACAGTAAGGTCTATAAGGATGGAGGGAAGGTAGCCTTTGGGCTCCTCCCCCACATCACCTGTCCTGGGCGCACAGAGTTCTGTAAAGACTGCTATGTTAAGACAACGTATAGATATAAGAACGTCCCTAGGTTACTAGCTAGGAATACTGCCCTCCTCTTTGAGCTACAGAAGAAGAAGGATTGGGCAGGAATGGATAGGAGCTTAGAAGATATGGTGCGCCACTCGAAGGGCGCCAAGTTAGGCTTCTTCAGAATCCACTGGTCAGGAGACTTCTTCTCCCAGGACTATCTAGCCTCCTGGTTCAGAGTGATAGAGAAGTTCCCTACTGTGAAGTTCTGGGTCTACACCCGAAGTTTTCATCTAGACTTCTCTAAGAAGCCGGGGAATCTTACTATCTACGCATCTACAGACCAGTATAATGCTGCTAGAGCTAGACTATTTCAGGTAGAAGAACTTGCAGCAGAGGCCTTCTCTGGTGAAATTGTGGAGCAGCCAGTGGGAATGATTGGCTGTCCTCACCTAGATAAAAAAGTAAAGGATTGCGCAACATGCGGCCTTTGTATGAAGTCTACATCAGTATTCTTTAGGAGACACTATTAGAATGACTACCAAAAAGTTCAAAGAAAAGCTAGAGGGAGCAGCTACTGAAAACCAAGTAAGGGATGCCTATGCCCGCTTCTTTGATATAGAGTTCAAGGACAACGATAGGAATGACTTGTCTACAGACACAACTCTATTCGAGTTCAAGCTAGATAGAAATCTATCAGACAAGAAACCTCTCGCGGCAACTATTGCCCAGGCCCTCTACTATGTCCATCGGGCTAAGTATGGCATAACTGATAGTCCTCTATGGAACTACACTGTAGTAGCTGACAAGAATGAGGCCGCCATCCTTGCTACTAAGGATTGGTCTGAACTCTATGCCTCCGTGAACTTCGACTGGTCCCTAGCTCCATCCTCACCTGACTCTAAGCTAGTAGCTGCTGTAGTAGCTGCCCCAGCCTTTGCTAAGGTAGTGGTCTATGACCTAACCAGTGATAGTGAACTAGATACCTTCGTAACTAGCATGAAAGCTGCCCTCCTAGACCAGACCATAGTAGAGAAGAAGCTGGTGACAGGCGTTAACTTCGAGACAGTCTTCTTAGACTGGCAGAAAAGGATTGGTAAACTCCAGTCTCCTATATTCCTAGCTGACCTAAAGGGAGCAGTCATCTTTGACCAGAAGCGCGGCATCCTAGTGGTGGATGGAGTGGAGAACCATGTTCCAGCTAAGGACTATGAGATCTTCTGGTCCATCTATGAGCGGCCAAGCTTCTCCTCTATCGAGGAGATTACCTCTAAGCTAGACCGCCTAGACAACATCTCCCATCGTAGATTCTTTGGTAAGTTCTACACCCCTATTCTCTTTGCTGATAAGGCTTTAGAAATCTTGCGCGCGGAACTTGGTGACAAGTGGTGGGAGGACTATTATCTTTGGGACATGGCTGCTGGTACTGGCAACCTAGAGTGGAGCCTCCCTAGCTATGATAGGTGCTTCTTATCCACCATAGAGGAGGATGAAGTTGGCTACTTGAAGGAAAACTTCCCCGGCGCCCAAGCCTTCCAATATGATTATCTTAATGATGATGTGGAGAAGGTTTTCTCTGGCGCAGACCTCTTAGATGACTCTTTAGGATGGAAACTCCCACGCGCCTTGCGCGTGCTACTAGCTGATAAGAAGAACAAGTGGATAGTCCTTTTGAATCCTCCTTTTGGTGAAGCTACTGATGGTATAGCTGCTGGAACAGCTAAGGCTAAAATAGCATCTACCAAGGTTGGTAGTCTTCTAGGTGGTAAAGCCTCTAATGAACTCTACCAACAGTTCCTTCATAGGATAAAGAAAGAACTTCCCGGTTGCCAGCTAGGCTTCTTCGCCAAGCTAAAGTATATTGTTGCTCAGTCTGCTAAGGATGAAAGAATTGATGGCGCCTTTAAGGCTGGCTTCATTTTCCCTAGCTCTACCTTTGAAGGTACGAAGGGGGCTTGGCCAGTAAGCTTCGCCTTGTGGGAGCTGGGCGCGAAGAGTTTATCTACCCCAACCTTCGACATCCTAGATAAGCAAGGTGATAAGGTAGGCAAGAAGATAG
>Ga0208958_1003878_pt1 | contig 11205 bp, 15 predicted proteins | sample RifOxyB1_FD_184032 | JGI IMG/M metagenome (GOLD analysis project Ga0208958, IMG submission 184032) | Soil microbial communities from Rifle, Colorado - Rifle Oxygen_injection B1 (SPAdes) | ecosystem: Environmental > Terrestrial > Deep subsurface > Rock core/Sediment | place: Rifle, Colorado...
AAGGATGAACCCTTCAAGGGAATTGCCCACATTCCCTTGAAGGGTTCATCCTTTCTTTGAATTAAATAAATCTCTTCATTTTCATTTTCAAGAATTAAATCAGATGTTGCTGCGGGATTTTTGTGTTTCATTTGTACCTCAAAGTTACTTTTGCCATCTCGGGACTAATAAGAGAAGCTTTTGCAACTGCAGATTTATTTCGGGATAAAAAATCTTCTACTGCTTGTTCAAATTCTGAAAATTTTGGTTTTCCAAAAAGAGCGGTATAATCTCTATTATCTTTTTGTAAATAGGAAATCACTGGGGGATGAAATACAATATCTTTTGGGTTTATTCCTTGTTTTAATGCTTCAGACATTAGTTCTACTGAATCGTAGCTATAACCTAAATCCCCAAAATCGGTTTGCCCCGGTTCTAGTCCTGCAGTTGGAATTCTATTCGCTAAATCCGCAAATCCTAAATAAGTTGCTAACTGTCTTACTAATCTCTTTGATAGATCCCCAATTGGACTTATATGAACTGCTCCATCCCCGAACAAAGTATAATACCCAATCCCAAAATCCTCGTCGTGGTTTCCTGTTCCGAGAAGTATTTTATTTTCTGTTGCCGATTTCCCATGAAGAATTCCTGCACGAATCTCCGACATTCTATTTCCCTTGTGAAATTTATTTTGCATTGCTTCTGGATTTGTCATCTCATAAGCTCTTACATGGGGGGAGATATCAATAATTTCATATCTTATCCCTAATCTTTCCGCAACTTTTATTCCATCTTCTGCATCTTTAGGACTATTTATTTCTGACGGAAGAATGTAACCTACAAGTTCTAAATTCTTATCATATTTATCATAAGCTCTTTTTGTTAAAGCTGCGGTTAAAGTAGAGTCAACTCCTCCAGAAAGCCCAAGCACTGCACCATTTTTTCCAAAGCTCAAAGTTTTATTAATTATGAAATTTCCAATTTCATTTGCAACCTGTTCATTATCAATTTCGGGTAAAATTATTTTTTTCATTTTAAGTTATTAAATTTGAAGGCTACTAAAGTAGCCCGTCGATCATTGCAAGTTGCCCGCAGGCAGCGCCATTCTCGACTTCTTCGCAAGTAGCAATTGCAACAGCAAAATCGTAACCTGCATTTTCGAGTTCGATAAATTCTTTTTCCATTTTATGCTAAATTTTTTTGTTTAATTGCTCCAGTAATATTATTCTTTATAGAATAATTATTCTCATTTACTAGAGAGAGTTTGATGAAGAAAAGATCCTTTGGGAAAAATTCTTCTAATTTTTTTATATTAAATTCACTTCCTTCAACAATAGTAAAATTCAAAGAAATTTTTCTTTTGTTATTTGGAATTTGCATCCACTTTTTTGCGAAGGATTTTATTTCAAAAAAATCAAGTTTATTTTTTAGGGGGATCAACCAATTACGATATTCTTCTGAAGTAGAGTGAATTGAGAATTGTAAATGAATTTCAGAATATTCTTTAGAAAGGTTTAACCATTCTTCAAGAGAATTATTTTTTATCCCGACGGTTGAAATAACAATCGCAGATTTTTGAAATTTACTTTTTAGCATTTTTATTGCCCGACAAACCTCGAAATAATTTAGCCCAGGTTCTCCCATACGCGTAAACAAAATTCTAAATTCTTTTGAATTATTCGGATTATAATTCGGATTATTCTCAAGAACAAAATTTACTTGCTCGATCATTTCTTCTGCACTTAGATTCCCATTAAACTTTCCTCCGGCGGCACAAAATTTGCATCCAACTGGGCATCCAGACATAGTAGAAATTCCAATCATCCATCTTTCATTACGCGAACCGAAATTTTTTGATAGCAAAGAATTTTCTCTTCTACCAATAGCATCGCGGGTATAAATGGGAAGAAAAGTATCAGTTGTCTCTACGATTTTTCCGTTAGTAGTTTGTAATGCGTAAACACTTCCATTTCCAAATTTTTTCTGATTAATAATTTTCATAACCTTCCCTCCAGAACTTGTTTAGTTGTTATTTCTTTGGCTCCTGCTTGCACCATTTTTTCAATTGCTTTTTTGCCAAAATCCATGTCAATTTTTCCTTCAAAATCGATGTTGACTTCTTCTATAGCATCATTGATTAGATAAATCTCAAGACCTGGATTGTACATATCACGATATTTTGCTGTAGCTAAAAGTGCTGCTGGAATACAATAATCTGTAGCAAATCCTTTGAAAGCTATTTTCTCAAGGCCATTTTCCATTAAGAGCTTCATTGTGTTTTGGAAATTTGGATTTGTATTTACATCATAACTCTGTTTCTCAAAAATTAGATGCATTCCAGAAGAAATGAATTTCTTTAATTCTGCTTCATCATAAACTCGAATATCTTGGTGTGAACCTTGTTTTCGATTTAAGTAAATATCTTTTTGTGGTTCAAGTTCTGGATGTCTAAGTTGTCCTTGAGTTCCATTCATACAATGGTCATCAAAAATTCCTCCCTCATTTCTAATAAGTTCTGCATCTTCATAGAAATGTCTATCCACAGATCCAAGAATTAACATGCCATTTTGTGCAGCATACTTATGTACCGCAATTGAATTTGGCATTCTTGCTTCTGCCCCATAGGGTTTATTTGACCATGGTTTTTGACCGTTCACAAAAAGAGCCCCACCTCTTGAATAAAAATCAAATTGTTCATCTGTCTCATATATTGCAATCTTTGAAACACTTAATTTTTCGTTCATTGTTTTCTCCTTAATCGTTTACTTGGTAGTTCGAATCTTCCGACCTTGGACATGGGTAACCAAAGCCCTTTCTTCTCATTGAAATAAGCACAGATATCTGAAGTTGTCATGATAAGATTCTTTAATCCAAAACTTCCTGTTCCGATTACATTGAATAATTCTCTGCCGTATTCATTTTGATAAACTCTATCAGCCTCGACAAATGCCTTTATTTTTTCTGCATCAAATCCCGAAGAAATTGCTATAGACAAATTTTCTAGTCCTGCTTGGTCTAATCCTCTTCGTAATCCCCAGACTGAAGCTATTGTTACGCCTTTCCCTCGAAGGTATTTTTCATTAACATTCAATTTTGGAAGTATTATATTTTGACTTCCTTCAGTATAGTTCTCTCCACAAGTATCAATTCTTGTTCCGTCGATTCTTATTCCTGTTTCAGCAGTTTCAATAATGTCTGAAATTTCTTTGTTGAAGGTGCAACCCAAAATAATTCTTGGAATTTCTTTTGGCATGTATTTATCAAATAGTCTCGCGCCTTCGGCAGTAGGGTTTCCTTGAATTCCATTTTGTTCCATGCGCGCTTTAATTGTTAAGAATAATGCATGGGGGGTTGTTCCCCCACCTAGGGTATTCCAATATTTCGCTCCCACATCAGTAGAAGTTCCATTGAAACCTTCTTCTTGGCAAATCCTTGCGATTTTGTCTACTAATTCTGGAGCGAAATGTCTCGCGCTGAAGTCCAAAATTGTTTTACCCTGTGATGCAGTATAAGATGCTCTTACTCCCTTTCTTAGTAATTTTAAATCGATTGGGCCAGTTAGTGCCCCAGACATAATACTTAAGTAAACTGTTTCTAAATCAACTAGGTCTTGAACCCTTGCTTCAAGTTTCATGATGGGTTCTCCAGATTTGTAAGAATCTCCATTTTTAAGAGAATAAATTCTGATATCTCGGCCCTTCTCTTTTATAAAATCAACTGCCTCATCAATTCCGCTTAAGCTTGGAATATCATGCCTAGTGAAGACTTGGTATCTAACTAATGGGTTAATTCCTTCTTGTTCAAGGATACTTTTGCTTCGCAGAAAGTATTTGTCTGTATAAGCTTTATAGTTTTCTATGAAATCCAATTTCATTCTGCAAACCTCCTTTGTTGTGCTTCATATTCTCGGATTTTTATTAGAGTTGGATTTATTTTAGCACCTTTTCCGAGGTATTTTTCAAATCTCTCTTCGGCATTTTTCCTATCCCAGATACTATTCCATAAAGGATTCCAGCTAACGTAATTATATGATTTGTAAATTTCGGAAAAATCTTGGTCAAAATCCTTGTAATCAATAATAATATTTGTCGCAACATAAACGCCTTTATCACGAAGTTTTTTTGAGATGTTAATTGTTTCAAGGGTATTTGAAACGCTTCTGTGCATGTCTCTCAAAACATCTGGACTATTACTTTGGATTGGAGAATGATAGACCCGAAGTAAGCGTCGCTCTGCAAGATCAAAAAGTTCATCTTGAATCTTAACAGTAGTAGATGGTTCTACATTTCTTATTGAGAATCCTTTATTATTTTTTATTGCTAAATTATGCCAATTTTTTATTTGAGATTCTGTCGGATTATCCGCAATTAATAAGATATTCTCAAAAGTAAGAAATTCTTTTTCTAAACGGGAGGCATGATATTGTTCGAATTCTCCTCGGGTAATTCTTATTGTGCAATATGTACATTTATTTGGGCAACCCTTTCCAATTCTTAATGGGTACATATTTCGGAAGAGATGACCTTGCTCAAATTCCTTATCGTTTTCATTGAAATCTGGAATCCAAAATGGTTTTTCAAAATTAACCAATTTTCGATTATGGATAAATTGATAATTTTCTCTGGGGGTTTCTAGTCGTAAAACATTTACGGGAAGTTCAATATCTAATCTTTTTGATAAGCATCCACTTATGAAGTATTTTTTACCGGGAAAATCTTTTTGGTATCTCTCGATTGTTCGCAAATCATTTAAGATTGCAAGATCAGTAACTTGACAGGATAAAACTGCGATGTTGTTTGCCTCTTTTGGAGAAGTCGCGATTTTTTCTTGATGAGCGTTTGCCCAGCTTAATGCATCAGCTAGAACAGACATACAAGCTGAAGAAGTGAAAAAAGTTTTTCCTTCAAGGTATTCTGGACCATTTATTCTTTGTGTTTCGTTTACCATAACTTATTGTATAGTTTACACTATTTAAATATTATTGTGATAGAGTATATGTATATTTTACACAAAGTTTGAGCAAAAAAGAGTGTTTTTAAAAAAATCAGCGACGATAATACTATTTAGAAAGATTTACATTCTTTCCACATCTCTTGAAACTGTGTTTTTAGAATAGCAATTAAAGGTTTAGATTTTGTCCAAATTGTTATGTAATCTTTGGGGTTTTTTATCTCTGGTTTTCCTAGAGTTATCCTTGCTTGTTTATTATCAATTATTGAAAACCTTAAAGGATATTCTCCAAATTTTTTGTTATATGCCTTTATTTTACAACCAACATTTTTCCATTCTTGAGCTCTTGACTTTGTTTCTTCATTTATTTCACCTATTAATTTAACTTGAACCCCCCGTTTAATTGCTTTTTGCATTTCCCTTAACCCTTCGCCCCAAACAACCCAGTTCCGGTTCATTCCCCAAATTTCTTTTTCTGCTCGTGAGTTTTCTTCTGCTAGCTTATCCATAATTGCTTTTTGCCCTCGAATTAGAGAGAAAATATGTTGATGTTCTGGTTGTTTTAAATCCTCAAAGTTTTTGTGATCTTGTTTTAATTGATTAAGATTTTCTTCTTTTTGTCTTATTTTCTTATCAATAAATGATTTGAAATTTATCAATTGATAAGTTTTTGTATTTGCAGGAATCTTTGATAAAATTCCCTGATGCTCAAACCCCTTAACCAACGGATATATTTTATTTTGTGGGACTCCCGAGTCTTGACTAATTTGTTTTGGTGTTGCAGTTTGAAGTTGCATAAATGAGGCTAATATTTTTGATTCATATTCAGAAAATTCTAAGGATTTCAGGAATTCTATTCGGTCCATATACTTTTGGACTGGGGGAGTACTTTAAATATTTAATGGTCTTTGGAAAAAAAAACTTATGGGAAATTTAAGTTATTCAACAGAAGATATCGAAGAAGTAGAAAAGAGAGAATCAAAAGAAAAAGAAGATAGATTAAATGCAAAAAGTCTTTATTTAGATTATAGAGAATCCAAAAATCCTTCAGATTTATTTAAAGTATATGAAATTTTTTAAAAATACCCTGGAAGAAGAGACTTTAAAGATTTTTTATATGATTTGGGATTGGGGCAGATAGAAAATAAGTATTTGGGGATAGAATATGAAATAAAATTAAATATAGATATGTCTAAAAAAATTCATGTGGATAATCCCCTAGAGTATATTGATCAAACGGTATCTCTTTTTACCCAAGAAGATTTTGTTTTTGCAAATAAACAAAATAGTCTTCTCAGGCAATCAACGAATTATTTTTATGGTAATGGAGAAAAAGAAGGATTAGTACTTATGGAAAGCCCCTCACTTGGAACTCAAATAAAAATAAAAAAAGATCTTGGAATTGTTTGCATTGGAGCCCCCGAAGAAAAGTTTATTCAAAAAAGAAAAGAGTATATAGATAGAAGTGGAATACAAGAACATATATTCCTTGCTATTGACAAATCTTATTCAGAAGGAGAAAGGTATGTCGGATCCATATTTAGAAATAGGGGAAGAAGGGATTTTATTTCTGCTAAAAAAGGAATTTTATATGAAATTAGTTTTGATATTTGTATTTTTGAAAAGGAGAAGAAAAAACAAATCAAAAGACAAATGGAGATAGAATATCTTGGGAATTTACCAAAAATCCCCAAACTTGCTGAAGAAGAAATGTTAAACGAAATGATAAGAGTAGTAAGAATCATAAAAAGAAGACTTGAGGGCAGGATTATTAATAAGAATCTTATATCTAGAATTTCTTTCACAAATGAACGAAAATATGATTTTTTAAGATAATATGAATGATAATCTTATATTTATCTCTGGCCCACAGGGAGCAGGAAAAACCACCTTGATAAAAATAATTCTGGAAAAAATCCCCAACACAATGTCCCCAAAGATAAAAACAAAGAGCCCACAGTATTATTGGGGAGAATATTCCATGGGGGAAATTAATTACTTTCATCGCCAAGCACTAAAATATGCTCAAAGAGCAAGTGAAATTTATGAATACCATATAATTGCAGCAAAGTTCCCAGAAAGGATAATTCTTGGGGATAGATGTATGATTGATGAAGAAATATATAGACAAGTAAACCTAGATCTTGGTTGGATTACTGCAGAGCAAAAAGAAGAAATTGGAACAAAATTAAATATCTTATTATTAAAAGAATATCTTGACCCAAAAATAATTATTATAAATCCCCCAATGGAGATTCTTAGTAAACATCTAGAAAAGAGAAGAAAGGAAACGGGATGGGAAAAATTTGGGGAGAAAAATATGAAGTTCGTAGAGGGATCGCGGAAAAGATTTTCTGAATTAAAAGGGAGAAAAAGAACTCTTTATATTGAAGAAGAATTTAATTCAGAAGATTATTCATTAATTAAAAAAATTGGAGATTGGATGTTGAATAGCAATTAAACACGAATTTCAACCTCTTCAAAATACTCTTTAATTACATCTTTCAAATCGTTCAAATATTTCTCCGAAGTTTCTTTGTATCCATGAAATTTTTTGTCAATCAAACTACCGATATTTGGATTAAATCCCTGTAAAACAAATTTTTTTGGTTTCCAACCAATAATTGTATGCAACCATTTTGATATTTTTTTTATTTCTTCTTCAGTGTGGAATCCTTCTACGATTGTTATTCTAAACTCATATTGTTTTAATCCAGAGACAATTCTTATTGATTCTTCTATTTTTTCTTGATTAAATTTTGAATTTGTTAATTCGGGATATTTTTCTGGAGAGGATTTAATATCCATCGCAGCATAATCAATCAACCCCAGTTCTATCAATTGATTTAACTGCTCTGGAAAACTTCCGTTAGTATCAATTTTTATGGAATACCCTAATGCCCGAATTTTATGTAATAAATTCACATCCAAACTCATTAAAGGTTCCCCCCCCGTAAAACAAACCCCATTAAGATAATCTTTTCTTTTTTCTAAAAAATCCAAAATTTCTTCTTCGGGCATTGTCGGACGATCTTCTCGCAAAACAAGATTTGCATTATAACAAAATCCGCACTTGAAATTACATCCAAAAACAAAAATTGTGCATGCTAACTTCCCAGGATAATCAATCAAAGTAAGCGGGTGAATTTCCTTTATTTTCATAAAATAAATAGTTTTTTTTTGTTTTTATTGATTATTGTCTTGAATTTACTAAAATAAATATAATACAAATATTTAAAAGAATAAATTGACCCCATAATTAATAATGTTGGAAAATGAATTACAAAAATATCTAGATGAATTAGAAATAAAAAGAATTTTAATTGGAGGACCAGAAAAAATTGAGGGATTCCCAAAGGTAAAATCTCCTAAAAAAATAAAAATTTATAGCGCACCGATAGTTAAAGCAAAAACGAAGGAAGAAGCATTGAAAAAATGCGATGAAGACAATCCCGAGATTGCAATATATATGCGAAGAAGTTTTTTTAAATCTCTCAATAGAGTATTGGAAATTCAAAAAAAATATTTATGCTATGCATCTTTTCACTCATTCATGAAACTTCCCCGGGGTGCACTAGAAGGAATAATATATTCTGAAGAAAATTACATTAATTAAAAATTCCGCTCAAATTATCCCGCCGAAACCGATTAAACGCCAATGCCCTCCGAGATTTCTTGCGATTCCGACATTATCCCCAATTAGTCCTACAACCGGGATATTCAAAGAAAGTTCTATTTCTGCCCCAGAGATTTTTTCTACAACTCCGACGCTGATTGTGGTATTTACTGAAAGCATAAGCATCTCCTTAGTTTTAATCGGCTCTACTTTGCTTTTCTCGTCTACCCCCAAAACATTCTCAAAAAGTTTTGTCTTCAATTTCAATCGATAAGTAATTTCGGGTAAAGATCCTTTTGTAGAAACAATACTCCCAGTTAAAGAATCTGTTTTTGTCAAGGTTGGATCTAAAGAGGTTTCTATCGAGATACTTGCTCCAGGTTTAATCTCGTTTACGGATTTTGATCCCTTATGCAAGGATAAAATTTTTGTATGGATTGTTTTAAATTCTACTTGGTTTTGTTTCTTAATTAATAACCCCGGTTTAATCTCCAATTCATCCCCGACTTTAAGTGAGCCGGATTTTAAAATCCCCCCAAGGACCCCCCCATTCAAATTTTTAATTTCAGTTCCTGGACGATTTATGTCAAATGATCGGGCAACTAAAAAAATAGGTTTTGCTTTTTCGTCTTTTTTTGGAATTTCTATTTTTGTAAGTTCTTCAAAAAGTTTATCCAGATTAATATTCTGTTGTGCGGAAACAGGAATAACTGGGGCATTTTCCGAAGGAGTCCCCTTAAGAAAATTTTTTATTATTTTATAATTATCAAGTGCCTGCTCCTTTGAAACCAGGTCTATTTTATTTTGAACAATAATTATATTTTTAATTCCTTTTGCCTGCAAGGCCATAAAGTGTTCTTTAGTTTGAGGTTTAATTCCTTCATTTGCAGCGATAACCAATATTGCAGCATCAATAATTGCTGCTCCAGAAAGCATTGTCGCCATAAGCATCTCATGTCCCGGAGCGTCTATAAAAGAAACATACCGAACTGGACTTCCCTTTCCCTGATTGTTGAATCCTTCAGCGTCCTTAGAAATAATTGTTTCTGCATATCCAAGCTTTATGGTAATCCCTCGCTTTAATTCTTCGGAATGTGTATCGGTAAACTTCCCGGTAAGCTTTGAAAGTAAAGTTGTTTTTCCATGGTCAATATGACCAACTACTCCAACATTTAATTCAGGTAATTCTTGTGCCATAATATATGATAAGAGAAGCGGTTTATAATGTTTTTGGGTTATCTCTTATTATAATTTTCAGGGATTTTAAAGAAATCTTTCAGCGAGTTAGTTTCTATTTTTTTATCTAATGATCTTGGGGGGCGAGGTTCATCATTTTTCGAATTTTTATAATGACTGTATCCAAGATATATTGCTCCCGCAGAGATTAACCCGTATATGAATACTTTTTTTACAGTTTCACGAATATCTACCATAAGAAGTTTGTTATTTGATAATTTATAAAACTTTGCTATAAGCTTAAATATTTTGAAAACAATGAATTTTATGGACTATCAACCAAATTATTCAAAGGATAAAATTCTTGTGAAGTTTAAGGAAGGATTGGATTTGTCTTTTGCAGAAAAATTTGCAGAGAAACTAGGATACAAACTTATTGAGAAGTACCCTCATCTTGACTGTTATGTTTTGGAAGTTAAATCCGATGAAGTTACAAAAACTATTTCAAATTTCGAACAGAACTATCTCGAATTTATCGAGTGGGTTAATAAATTTGATTTAAAATTGGATTCTCGATGGCGGGGGTTGGAAAAAATTTTAAAAAAAGTTGAGCAGTTAAATGATAATGTAGATATTCCCGGTGAAAACTATAACTTATTTCTAGATAAAATTATTGATGAGCTTAAGAAGTTAAAGGAAGATTAATCTTCATACCATTTTTTTCCCATTAATTCGTCTGGAAGATGTTGTTGATCTTTTGCAGAATTATCATCGTGATAATATTTGTACCCTTGACCGTAACCCAAGTCTTTCATTAATTTTGTTTCAGCATTTCTAATATTTAGGGGGACGGGTAAATTGCCGGTTTCTTGTATATCCTTTTGGCATTTTAAGACTGCTTCGTAAACTGCATTTGATTTTGGTGCCTTTGCTAAGTATGTTGCGCATTGCACGAGTGCTGTGTTACATTCAGGATAACCTAAAAACATTACTGCATCTTTTGTAGCAATTGCAATTTGCAGTGCTTGCGGGTCAGCATTTCCTATGTCTTCTGAAGCAAATCGTATCATTCTTCTAACAATATACTTCGGATCTTCTCCAGCTTCAATCATTCGCATTGTCCAGTAAACAGAAGCTTGCACATCTGAATCGCGCATTGATTTATGCAATGCAGAAATTATATTATAATGTTCTTCGCCATCCTTATCATAACGTAAAAAATTTTGCGCGGAGTTTTCAATATGTTCTTTGGTAATTTCTCTTTCTTGCGAGAGAGAATAAGCAACTTCCAGAATATTCAAAGCGGAACGTGCATCCCCGTTAGAAATTTGTGCGATTATTTTTTTGTTTTGCTCGGATAAGAATTTTTTATTCTCAAAACCATTGTTATGCGAGAGTGCTCGAGAGACTATCTCAATTAAATGTTCTTCTTTCAAAGAATTTAATACAAAAACTCTAGATCTCGATAGCAAAGCAGAAATAAC
>Ga0208958_1003880_pt1 | contig 11202 bp, 5 predicted proteins | sample RifOxyB1_FD_184032 | JGI IMG/M metagenome (GOLD analysis project Ga0208958, IMG submission 184032) | Soil microbial communities from Rifle, Colorado - Rifle Oxygen_injection B1 (SPAdes) | ecosystem: Environmental > Terrestrial > Deep subsurface > Rock core/Sediment | place: Rifle, Colorado...
GGTACTGGTTCAGGCAAAACTACTTTGCTTAACGTGCTTGGTTCAAGAGTTCCTAAAGAGCAGCGATTGCTAGTTATTGAAGATGCTGCTGAATTACAAATCCATGGTAATCATGTACTTTATTTTGAAACTAGAAAAGAGGATCCTCAAAGAGGTGTTACCGAGGTAACGATACGCGATCTGGTTATATCGGCCATGAGACTTCGTCCTGATCGTATTATTGTGGGTGAGGTGCGAGGAGTTGAAGCACTCGATTTGATCCAGGTAATGAACACAGGTCATGACGGAAGTATGGGTACTGTACATGCTAATAATCCACTTGAGTGTTGTACCAGGATTGAAACGCTGTGCTTGATGGGAGATGTAAAAATTCCACCAGATGCCATAAGAAAGATGGTGGGTAGCGCCATGCAGATAATCGTGCAGTGTTCAAGGTATCATGATGGAGGGAGAAGAATTTCTCACGTTTCTGAAATTTTAGGAGTCGATGATAAGGGTAATTATCGTAGCCGAGATATTTTCAGATGGATTCAAACTGGTAAAGATCCGGAAACCGGAAATTTCAAAGGGGAAATGGTCCCTTGTAATTATATTCCAAGTTTTTTTGACGATATCGTAGTAAATAAGTTGCCCTTTCCTAAAAATAATTTTTTAACACCTGAATGGGCCCAGAAAATTATTAAATCAGTATCCTGATAAAATTAGTCAATTGATTCTCTTAACTCTTCTATCATGGCTATAGTCTAAGGATTAAGTTTAATCTGACGATAATAATTATAGGAGTGATAGTTTCTTGCCAAGCAGATTAAAAAAATGGGGAATAAAAAAAGAATTATAGGATTTATTCTGGCAATGGGGTTACTGACCAGCTTGGTGGGAGTCATTTTTCATATTTCCCAAAAGAATTCGTTAAAGGCATCTTCCCATATCAGTGAATTTCATCCAGCGAAATTGGGATTAAAGAAAATTCATTCGGTGGTTTCCCCTAATAATAAAAAGATTGCCAGGAAGGTAGCAGGTTTACCAAATAATCACCTTCCATCAATGTCTGCGTTGTCCCCTAAGCAAAATATTAAAGCATTGGAAAAAAGTGGAAAAGATATCGATCAAACGGTTTTTTCCAAGGAGCAGATAAAATTCAAAAATCAAAAATTGTTTCAAACTTATGTGGAAGAAAACAATAAATTTAACCAATCGAGAGGTATCTCATATCAAGAGCATTTGGAAGCGGGTAATCTTCCTACTTCTAAAAAAGTTTCTTTAATTGGAGTGGATAACAAAACCAGAATTCCTAAATATTTTAGACAATTTAATTGGGATGGGGCCAAAAGTATTAAAACAGCGAATATTTGGTTGAGCACTACCCTTAACCCGGTGACACCTCCTACTTATGCTATAGACGGAGGATTCTCTGTGCGCTTTTTAGGTATGTGGGATGGGGGAGCCGTGGATGTTAATCATGGTGAGTTTGCCAATAAAATAAAAGTCATGGATGGTTCCACTGTGGTAGATGAACATGCTACTCATGTGGCCGGAACTTTGGTTGCCAGCGGTCAATATCTTTATGGAGCGACTGATTATAGAATACCTGGGATGGCCTACGGTGGATATCTGGCATCTTTTGACTGGGCAAATGATATTTCTGAATTTGCCTATGCGGCGCTACCAAATGGTCTCAATTATGGATTAGGAATAACCAGTCAGATGTATGTCTCTAATCACTCCTATGGAACATCTGCCGGTTGGGCCTTTGATGGTGATGAAAATTGTGTGGGTGATTGGTATTGGTATGGAACACCCAGTATTAATCCAGATGAGGATTATAAATATAGTGCATACCTCTCAGATACTCAATCCATAGACAATGCGCTTTATCACGCTCCTTATCTTGTGCAAACTTGGGCCAGTGGAAATTCGCGAAATGATGAAGGTCCGATGGGTGCTGTTTGTCCGAAAGCATCGTGGTATGAATATAATTCTTCTGGTAACTGGGTATTAAAATCGAGTGCTCCTCCCAATCCCAACAATGCAGAAGGTGGGTATGATACGTTAACCCCAGAAGCTAGTGCCAAAAATGTTATATCGGTTGGTGCGGTTTTGAAGGTTGCGAATTACGTTGGAGCTACTAGCGTAGTGATGAGTGATTTTTCTAGTTTTGGGCCGGCTGATGATGGGAGGATCAAACCCGATGTGATTGCCCCCGGTGTGGATATCAGCTCTACTCTTTACGAGGACGCCACCAGCTATGCCGCAGTTTCATCTGGAACATCCATGGCCTCTCCCATGATTTCTGGCTCAGTGGTGCTTTTACAAGGACTTTTTCACAGATATAATCAAAGATATCCGCTAGCATCTACAGTTAAGGCCCTTATTATCCATACTGCCAGAGAAGCCGGACCTTTTAGCGGACCAGATTATCAATTTGGGTGGGGACTACCAGATTTTGATGAGGCTGCTAAAATTATTTATAATGATTCGTTAGCCGGAAAAATATATATAGTGGAAGGCACGCTCAATCAAGGAGAAGTGGATGAGTATGTATTAAAAACCAACGGGCAAAAACCCAAAGCAACCCTTGTTTGGACAGATCCCCCAAGAGTTTCTCCTGGAAATGTTTTGGATTCACCCATTAAAATTCTAGTAAATGATTTAAATTTGCGGATTATTGATAATAGCGCTAATAACTATTATCCATGGAAATTAGATAAAACTTCGCCCACCCTTGCTGCTAGCAGAGGAAATAATGATCTTGATAATGTTGAAAAAATCGAGGTTACTCAAACTCCAGGCAGCAATGAAATCTGGAAAATTAGAGTTTCACATGCCGGCTCGTTGTCAAATAGTCAGGCTTATTCGCTGGTATATTCCAATTTGGATCCAGCTTCGGATGAAGAAAAAATATCAATTTACAATCCTACCACGAGCGCCACTTTGTCAATTGATGGAGCGGTTGCTAATGTGAATATGGGAAATGTCTTATCTTCATCTACTAAAACTCAAATTTTAAAAATTTATAATACTGGCACGACGGATTTAATGCTCACTAATTTAAGCATCAACCAAGCTTTGTTTTCCTACACTATAGATAAAAATATAATTCCTGCTAATGATTTTGCTACGCTAAATGTTTTATTTAATCCACGAGGGAGTGTGGGAAGTTTTATTGCAGCGTTAACCATGACCACCAACGATGCGATTAATCCAATTTTAACTATAAGATATAGTGTGCAAAGCACAGCTTCGCAGATACCTTCGATGCAAATTGAGTATTTAGATAGTGCCGGCGGAGTAATTCCTATATTGAATGGAGGTATCTTAATTATTGCGAATAAAAGGGCGCAGTCATCAGTAACCGAGACACATAGAATAAGAATTAAAAGTGTGGGGACTGGCAATTTATTACTATCCGCTTTTTCTTCCATGACTACTCCATTTTTTTGGACTCGACCAGCTAACCAGCAGCTTCTTCCGGATGCGTCGGTGGAACTTAACTTTACTTTATCTTTAAATAATGCTGGAGAGTATGATCAGACAGTCAGTTTTCAAACCAACGTTGCGGGGGTCGCTACATTTTCTTTTGTGGTAAAAGCTATCCTGGCAGAAAAATCATTGCCAGAGATAGAGCTTTTTGATTTTGATCAAAATAGTATAATTAATAATCAATCCACTTCAGTGATGCTTGGTACTACTGCTGCTTATCAAAGTTCCATACATAATTTTACTATCAAAAACTCCGGGAATGTCGATTTAACCTTGTCTTCTTTTAGTGTAAGCGGAAGTTTTGCAGCTAATTATCAGTGGGCGCAAACCATAACTAGTTTGGCAGTCGGAGACTCTCTTCCTTTAATCATAAGATTTGTGGCTGACAATGTGGGAGACTATACTGCGACCATGAATTTTAAATGGAAAGAAAGCGGTTCTTTAACAGAAAACACTTTTAGTTTTCCCGTGGAAATAAAAGTCAGAGGAATGGCGGAAATAAATGTAAGTTACAATGGTACTAATATCTCTCATAACAATTTTATTCCCATAGAATTAGGGGTGATGTCTACAATGGATCTAGAACTTTCTAGTAATGAACGAAGTTTTCTCATAAGTAATACTGGAGGATCAAGATTGGAATTGACCAACCTAAGTGTGCCACTTCCTTTTAATGTTAAAAGCTATCCGGTAACTTCCTTGCTCCCTGGCGAAACTACTAATTTAAAAATTACCTACGGAAACTATGCCCAAAGCCAATATAGCGGACATATAAAATTTAACACCAATCTAAGTAACACGCCTGAATTTGCAATTTTGATATCTACTAAATTAACCGGACCATCTATTTTGCTTAATTACCAATCCGAGGGAATATATCGGGAGAAATATAGTTTCTTTATTTTAAATACCGGATATGAGGAAAATTTGGAGATTATCGATATTGATATACCTTATGGATTTATACAGTCTGAAGCGGGACTAACCACACTGATTCCGGGAAGTACTTCAATTTTTAGATTTAAGATGGATGAATCCTTGGGACTTGGCTACCGAAGTGGTGTGATCAGGTTTTTTACCAATGACCCGAATAAGCCGGAAATTTCGGTTATTTTAACAGCAGGGAATATCAGTGACGGAGTCATCAGTCCCGATGGAGAAGTTGAGCCAAAGAATACCACTAAGAACACTCCAGTGGTTGGATGTGGGACTATTAATGACGATCACAACCGAAATAATCCATCAAATCAGTTACCTTTAATAGGAATGGGTTTTTTATTTATGATGCTGCTTTTTAAGGCCTCTGCGTTACTTAGAGTCTTTTTAAATTAAATCAAAATAGACGAAATTATGGTGATCCTCTATCATAGCTTAAGAAGTATGATAAAAATTATTTTAACACTCATGTTGCTGGGATGGGGAGAATTGATTATGGCCAACACGTTTTTGCGTCAAAAACATGATATTTTCTTATGGATTGATTCACCTAAAAAATTTTTTCTGAATACTAAGCGACATATCTCAATCGAACAGATGAAAATTTATGACCACGAAAATAGAAATTATCAAATTGAGTCTATGGAAAGTGGACATGATCGGTTAATGATTAATTTGCTTGATAAGGTTGATCTTAATAAAAATTATTATTTGAAAATAGGTGAAGAAAAAATATGGGCCTATTTAAGCCGTGAGGCAATTGAAAATTACTTTGCTTACAATATGCCAGACCTCGGTGCCCGATTCAAAGGACATGAAGCGAGTCTGAAGTTTTGGTCCCCACCGGCCACTATGGTTAAAATAAATATTTTTAAAAAAGATGCCCAAACTAAAATATTTGAAAAGGTATTATCTCGAAGAGAAAAAGGAATATGGTATTGTAAATTAACTCCTCAAATGGTGGGAGTGAATAGTTTGGATAACCTTTTTTATACTTTGGAAGTGACTAGTTATCAGGTGACTAAAACAGTGCTTGACCCTTACGCTTTATCTCTTTCGGCCTTTGCCCCTGATATGGAGGAACAAGTACCTAAAGCCGCCTTTATTGATTTGGCCCAGTTGAAAAAAAATCGGCCTAAAAAGATTGCCATGGGAGGCAAGTGTGATTTCATCGGTTATGAAGCACATATTCGTGATTTTACCATTGACCCAAACCTAGAAATTCCAACTCAACTTAAAGGTACATTCAAGGGATTTGAGAAGATAGTTCCACAGATAGCTAAACTAGGTGTGACGCATATTCAACTTATGCCGGTTCAAAACTTTTTTACAGTAAAAGAACATCTAAAAGATTTTCAAAGCGAAAACATTTCCACTAAAGATATAAATTATAATTGGGGATATGATCCTCAACATTATTTTGCTTTAGAAGGCTGGTATTCCACTAATCCCAGTGATCCCTATCTACGGATTAGCGAGTTTATTGACTTGGTAGATTCAATTCATAAAAACAAATTAGGGGTTATTATTGATGTGGTTTATAATCACATTTTTGAATTTGCTAGATTGGAAGAAGGGGCCCCTGGATGTTATTTAAGACGTGACCATCTGGGAAATGTGTCTTTTCAAACTGGTGCTGGGCCTAGTTTGGAAAGCCGGAATATAATGGTGAGAAAACTTATTATTGAGTCGCTGCTATACTTTAAAAATATTTTAGGAGTAGATGGGTTTCGATTTGATTTAATGAATTTTCTAGATCACCAGACCATGAAAGAAATCAGGGAACAGCTAGGCAAAGATACCCTCTTATATGGGGAGGCATGGAATTTTACCGATTTGCCGCCTGAAATTGCCACTACTAAAAATAACTTACCGGCAATCGCCGATATATCAGCATTTAATGATTCCAGTAGGGATGCTTATACTGGGAGAATGCATGTCCAGGGTTTTGTACAGGGGGCTTTGGAAAACACTGATCAAGTGCGAGCGGGGATTATCGGGGCCATTTCAAATCATTACTTTGAAGATGAACAGGTAGCGCAAGATTCCTACATGCGATATGCCAATTCACCTTCTGAAACTATTAACTATTTAACCATTCATGATGGTTTTACTCTTTGGGATAAGATCAATCTCTCGGTAAAGGGAGATGTTGATAATCGAAAACGACTGGTTAAAAATGCTTTAGGATTGCTCTTTACTTCTCAAGGAAAAATTATTTTGGAAGGTGGAACGGAAATGGGACGTAGCAAACCGCTAGCGGTCAATGATCCCCATCCTAATCGGGCACATACCAGTGATTTGGTAGATGCTGAAAACCATCATGTTTATTTCCACGAAAATACTTATATGTCTCCTGATTTTACTAATATGATCAATTGGACTAGGGCCCAAGATTTTGTTGATGTCAGTGATTATTTGAAAGGTTTAATAAAATTACGTAGAAGTCTGCCAGCACTTCGTTATGAAAATGCCCAATCAATTAAGCAAGGTCTTTCCTTTATCTATGGTAGCAATACAGTTGCAAGAGATAAAAAATCGGAGCTTTCATCTTTTCATGATAAGAAATTAGAAAGCTTAAAATTACAATTTATCAATGCCCCGAGTTCTATTCAAAATAAGATAGTCTATTTAGCTGGGGAAATTCATTCTTTTGAAGAACATCCTTTACCGTCAAAAAATCCGCTGAATAATCGATTTCATTTCTTGGTGAATGATGATGGAGTGGGCGAGATTGTTTTTAGCAGGGAAGATATTGAACAATTTGATTTAGCGTCCTGGGGAGATAATCAAAAATTACAATTTAAAATTATCCTAACTCCCGGCCAGTGGGATTTTCCCAGAGAGTCTTATACAGAATTTGGTCATAATTCAGTAGCGTTATCCGATGTAACCAACGAAGGTGGTGCGGTTATAGATTTATCTAGTTTAGATTTTGGATCAGGAAATTTGGTGAATCATCCAGCTGCACAAATCGTATATTTACTGGATAATACTTTAGAAAATAATTATGCGACTTCTATTGAACCGCTTAATTATAAAAAAATATTAGTGATTCATAATGTTTCTAACGATAAATTTACTTTTGATTTAAACCAAATTGCAGGAACCACGAATTTTGATATTTTAGCCGATGATCAAGAGGCAGGAGTGATGGCATTGCTAGGTAGTGCAGTAAAAATATCGGGTAATTTAGTAACGGTTTTGCCCCATTCAACAACTATTTTAGGCAGATAATGCACTTTTTTTAAAAAAAAATACAAAAAATTTAATTTAAATTAATTATCTTCCGATTAAATGCACATGTTAGGAGTGATCATTTATATGGAGAGTGTTATGAATAAGCTAAGTTTTTTATTATGTATTTTACTGATGATTGGACTTTTGTCATGTTCATCCAAATCATCCCAGGATGATAATCTTACCGAGGATGCCAATGTGATCGAAATGGCCCAAGACGATTCTGAAACTTTGGAGATTGCCGAAGATAGTATTAAGGATGAAGTTGTAACTGAAGACGTAAAAGAGCAAACCTTATCAGAAGAAAATTTGGCACAGTCCGCACCGGCAGCTGAGGAAGTAGCTGTTAAAACATCTGGTATTGAAAGCTATGAAGTTCAAGCTGGGGATACATTGATGCTAATTGCTTTTAAAATTTATGGTGACTACCTTAAATGGAGAAGTTTAGCTGAATTAAATAATGATACGCTCGCTGGGAATTATAATTTAGAAAAAGGTATGAAAATTAAATATGAGTCTCCTGCTAGTAGATTTGATTGGAATCCTGCCGGTGATCCTTATTTGATTGCTAGAGGGGATACCTTAGGAAAGATTTCTTCCAAAGTTTATAATACTCCTAAACATTGGCAAGATATTTGGGAAAACAATAAACCCATGATTAAATCACCATCACTTATTTTTGCAGGATTTACGTTATATTACTTACCACTTAGAGATTTAGCTTCAAGATAACCTAAAAATATATTATATTTTATTAAAGCAGACTGGATTACCCAGTCTGCTTGTTTGTTTTTATGGAAAAGAAAAAAATAAAAATTGGCATGTTTGATTCAGGGGTTGGCGGACTTAGTATTTTAAGTGAGGTACACGAACTTATTGCTGACCTGGAAGTTTATTACATAGCGGATAATGCTTATTGTCCTTACGGAGAAAAAAGTGAAGCCCAACTGATAGATAGGGCGATGGAGATCACCGATCTACTTTTAAAAAAAGATGTGCAACTAATTACTTTGGCCTGTAATACAATAACCGCAGCGGCCATAAAAAAATTACGCGAAAAATATAGTTTGCCATTTGTAGGGGTGGAACCCTATTTAAATGCTTATAACAAGGAAATTGAAATTAAAGAACTCTCTAAACTGGCAGTGCTTACTACTAAATATACTGCTTCATCTGAAAAATTTTGGAGTTTAAAAAATCGACTGGACCCTGAGAATAAGATTTTTCATGCCACGAGTGATAAACTGGCCATGCTAATTGAAGATATTTTTAACACCGGTTTTGATCATGACAAAAAAATATTAGTACAGAAAGAACTTGATCCACTTAAAGGTTTAGGGTTTACCCACGTTATTCTTGGGTGCACTCATTATCCACTCATTAACTCATTTATTGAAAATTATTTATCCGTAAAATGTATTGCACCTGGCAGACATGTGGCCCTTAGAATACAGGATCTTTTAACTAATCAATTACATTATACCCCCACCGAGACTTGTGTGCCGGATTTTTGGTATTGCAACACTATCACAGGTACTTGGATCAAAAAAAAGCATCAAAAGTTCGAATTGATGTAACAAAATTATCAATAAATACGAAAAGAACTATGTAAGAGGATGGTTTTTTTACCTCAAGGGGTCACTTAGTGGTTAGTTTTTCCAAAAATCATAACATTACTTCCTATTACCTGCTGGATATGTATTTGATGTCTACTTTTATTATTTCGGTTTTAATGTGGGTAGGAAGTTATTTTATAAGTGATCATTTTTTTTATGATGGGTTTTTTGTAACGTTTTTTCTAGTTGCCAATTATTATTATTTTATAAACGGAGTGGGTTGGTCAAAATTGACTTTAGAAAAGATTCAGTGGCCGGGTCTTTTGCTACTACAAATATTTTGTCTATTCGGTGTGGCCCACGAAAATAACAATATTGCCGCGATTTATTTAAGTGTGATCCCCGCTTCTTTTGGCCTTTTTTTCTTTGCTTCAAAAAAAGAGTGGCCAATCTCAAGCTATAAAAAAGGTGTGGCTTTATTATTGATTTTAGTTTTGTCATACTTGTTTCTAAATGGTTTAACCAAACAGAATCTTTTCACGGTAAATGACTTTTTTTATTTTTGCCTGTTTTTAATGTGGGGTGCGAGTATTATCGTCTGGGGACAATATCATCTCCACGAGGAAAAAAAATCCCTCTTTGATATTTTTCTTAACGGGATAAAAAATAATTCACAGGAAAATGAGACAACTGATTGGCCTCATGATCGTTTATTCTTTCATGATTTAATAAATCAAACTCATGGTATTGATCTTTTTTTAAATCAAAAAATGTCCAAAAAGGGACACTTGGAATATGAAGAAATGGAAATTTTGCGGGATGAAATTCGACTGGTGCAATCCCTTTTGCAAAACCATTATGGCTACTTTCATAAAAATCTTTTTGGCAGAAGCGATTATGTTAGTGTTAATCAAATGAAGAAAATGATTTTTAGAATTGCCGATATATATCTTCCTGACCAGCTGGTGTTTAAATCGTATAAGTTTGAAGGATTTTTCAAAGACGATCAAGCAGACGAGACGTGTTTGGCCCATTATCCAACTTTTTGTAGGATTTTTACTAACTTAGTTAAAAATTTAAATGAAGTAAATACTAACCATGTGGAATTCTTTTTTAGCAATTCAAAGGAAGCATTAATTATTCATGTAAAAAATAAGGTATGCTACTTAAAAGATGATGAAGAAAACATGGTAAAAAATCTTAAAGACATTATTCTTGGGGTGAATAAAGGGATTAATGTCAATCGCGAAAGTGGTTTGGGAATGGAATCTATTGCCCATTTGGTAAAAAAGTATGCTGGAACATTTCATTTTGAATTGCAAGGTGAATATTGGGTTAACCAAATATCTCTTCCCTTTATGAAAGGCGAGCACATTCTGATTGGTACACCTTTCAAGAAAGCTTCATAAATACATTTTTCCCTTTTTACAAAATAAAAAGTTAGAGTTAACCTAAAGGCAATGAAAACCTTTAGATTATATTTTTTGGTAGGTGCTTGCTGGTCACTTTTTTATTGCTTTCCAAGCATGGCATTTGAAGAACCTGATGCTCCTAAAGATGGGTTTTGGGGACCACTTCCATCTTATCGATTAAAGACAGATACTATTCGCTATAGAAGTATTGAGTTAGGCCTTTCTGGGAATTACTTTTCTACGACAGGGTATTTTAATGAAGAAGGGGAAAAGATTAATCTTAATGAAGGTGACAGCTATAATAGGACAGATCTTCTTTTGTTTGGTGGGTATGGTTTTGGTGAATACTTTGACACGTCATTTGGATTTCTATACCGTACACACAATTCAGTCAAATCGGAAAGTGACATGTCTTCTTCAGGTATTGAATCTGTGGCAGTAGAGGGAAAGTATAAAGTTGATCTTTATGAAAAGTTGACCTTGGCGATTAGTCTTAGCTTTAAGGGAAAAATGTATGAAAACGATCCTGACACCACTGGAGTAGGGCAAGAAAAAATGATTTTAGGGGATGATGGTTA
>Ga0208958_1003881_pt1 | contig 11202 bp, 11 predicted proteins | sample RifOxyB1_FD_184032 | JGI IMG/M metagenome (GOLD analysis project Ga0208958, IMG submission 184032) | Soil microbial communities from Rifle, Colorado - Rifle Oxygen_injection B1 (SPAdes) | ecosystem: Environmental > Terrestrial > Deep subsurface > Rock core/Sediment | place: Rifle, Colorado...
AATCACTCCACTTAGGTTAGTATATGGTTTACTTAATAATGCACGTATAGAAGAAAATAAAGATACATTAATTGAATTTATCCGGGATAAAGAAGATATTGAAGATAGTGTTTTTAATTTTTATAACAGATATGGTGAGATATTGGCAGAAAATATTCCAGCATGTGATGATAGAGAAAGAGTAACTGATGTGATTAGATCTCTCGCAACAAGCTTGCGTTTTATAAATTCCGACGAATCAACTTTAGTAAAAATAACTTACGGCGGAGAATTTTATGGAAAAACTGAAATTTACAAATTAAATGTACCAAGAATTGAAAATGTAATTCTCGAGGAAGTAAAATGATTTACAAAACAAAAATAGGAAAATATGACTTCATGCTCGGAACTGAAAATAAAGAAGCAAATGTTTCGGGTTTAGAAATAAGTTTGATGAAAAATGAAAATGATAATCTAAAAGGTGTTTCAATGGCACTTTCAAACTCATCTAAAAAAGCAAGAGGAGTTCAGTTCGGAATGGAAAACGTCGTCGGTATAGGAGATTATCTTTTCCAATTAGGAATTACTAATGTTGCAAAACAAATTTCTGGCGCGCAAGTTTCTCTCGGTTATAACCTCGCAGATAAAGTTAAAGGATGGCAATTCGCGCCTTTCAATAAATCAAAAGAAGTTTACGGCTCTCAAACCGGAATTTACAATTCAACAAAACTTCTCGACGGATTTCAGTTCGGCGCGTATTCAGAAACAGAAAATCTCCTCGGAATGCAATCTGGTGGAATCAACTACGCAAAAAAAGGAAAAGGATTTCAGCTCGGTTCAATAAACTATACAGATAATTACAAAGGAGTGCAAACCGGATTCGCAAACGTCGCAAAAAAAAATGTCGGAGTTCAAAGCGGCGCATTAAATTTCTCGAATGAATCCCAAGGGGCACAAGTCGGAGTTCTAAACAATACAAAAGACATCGAAGGACTTCAAACAGGAATATTCAACGTTGCAAAAAAAATGAAAGGAATCCAGTTCGGATTATTCAATGTTTGCGGAGAAGACAGCGGAGGAATTCAAATCGGTCTGCTCAACTATCGTCCCGGAAACGGCCAGTGGTACACAAGATTCACTCCATTCATCGCTTTCCGCGGGAGAAGGTGAAAGTGGCATACAGTTCTTGGTTAGAAAAACTAAAAAGTAGAATTTTTATTAAAAATTCAGAAATAATTGAAGTTTCCCAACATGAACAAGCTATAACAAATGCCGAAGATAAAAAACCAATTCTTGCGACTTATGGGCTGGCACCATGTATTTCCTTTAGTGGTTGGTCACCAAGACATAGAATTGGTTTTATGACACATTATGATTCTAAAACTGAATTAGAAAGTTCATTTGAAATTTTATTAAAAAATATTTCGGAACAACTCCATTGGCAATCAACCGAATTTGAAACAAGAATTATCGGGGGTTATAATTATAATAACAATTCACAAGAGACAATTAATTTCATAAAATCAAAATTGAACGCTCGGCCAAATATTACAATGAAATTAGTTGAAGAAAGAATTTTTACCAGAGAAGTTGAAAGTGTATTATTAGATACAATAACTGGATACGTCGGAGTTTACAATCCAAAGAAACCAGTAGAAATTAACGAAGATTTTTTTAAAGAACTTATAAATAATCTGAATAGTCTCAAAACTCCAGCAAGATTAATTTACGTTCCCGGAGGAATGAAATGACATACAGTTCTCCAATGAATTCAATGAGCGCTTATGGATGGCAAGAGTCTCAAAATGAAATGATTTGTTCAACAAATCTTGGAGAGATTATTCAATCATTAAAAGAATCGGTAAGGTTACAAAATAGAGTTTTCTACCCACAAAGAATTTTAAGAGGATTAATTAATTTTAAAATAGAAGATGAAGACGAACTTGATAAAGGAAAACAAAAAAAATATTTAGAGCTAATCTTAGACAGTATGGATTTGTGTAAAGAAGTTTATGCCACAAAATTTTATGATAAGAAATTAGAAGACTTTGATAACAAATTAAAACTATACTGCCAAGATATAAACATTGGAGAAATTCCTCTCACAAGGAGAAAAATAATTGAGGAATCTGATTACTTTACTTGGGAAGCAACCCACCCATTAAAAAATCAAATAACTGCAGAGGCGATTAGTCAATTTTCAAGAATGCTAATGATTCCGATTGCTCATGGAAGTTTGAGAGCAGCGACGGATATTTTCTTAAGATATAAGGATATGAAACCTGAAAGTGATTCTGTTATTTATCCTGTGAGATTTTCGACAGATAAATTTAAAGACAGAACACTAAGACTAAATGAAATAGAAGAGGAATATCTTGAAAAAGAAGCAAAAAGAAGAAGAGTAGTAATCTTTGATGAAGATGTTGATTCTGGTGAAACACTAACAAAAGCGGTCAGATTTTTTGAAAATCTTCTTGAAAAACAAGTTGATATAGCAGCAAATCTATACCGAAAAAAAGGTGAATCAAACTCTTATTCAGGAATAATCCCAAGAAAAATATTAAGAACTAATTTTAGAAGAAAACTTTGAAAATGAACATCGAAAAAATAGTTTGTAACTTCCAGCAGAGGTATTATCCCGTCGGAGAAAATGTGGATTGTTTAGTTGAAGCAACGAAACCAGAAAGAAAAGAAATTCTTAACATTGCATGTTACGGAGGTTATGCAGTCGGGCTAATTGTCAACGGTGCTGAAAGTGTTACAAGCATCGATGTATCTGAACAAGCAATCCAGAATAGTAAAATTATAAAAAAATCAATTGAGCTTGGAACTTATAAATTTTGGAAAAATATTTTAAATATCGGGGTAAACGAAATTTTATTTAAAAAAATTTCTGACTCTGAAGATTTATCCCTTAGTCAAGTTGATAATTATTTCGTTAGATTACAAGCCGAGTTAGGGCTTTATTGGGAATCTGACATTATAAAAGAAATATTCGAATCATTTTACCCACACACAAAAAGCGGAGAAGATTTTATGAAAGTTAAAAGAAAAATAAAACAAAATAAATGGCAGATTCAAAAAGCTGAACTTCTTGGATTTTTAAAAACTCAACCAGAAAACTCTTATGATGCTATTTGTAGTTCGTCTGTTAGGAATTTTGTACTTTTCAGAGCAGATTGTAAAGATATTGAAACAAAATACAGTTCAGAAGAAGAATTTTGGGAAAAAGAATATAATCAACCTCTTTTCAAAGAAATATATAGGTGCTTAAGAAAAAATGGAAGATATGTTGAAGCGATAATCCCAAGGAGTGTTTGGGGATTCGAACAAAAACCCTTTCCAGAAAACATCAAAGACAAATTCAAAATTGAAACAATTAAACAAGGACAATCTGAATATCACGTCGCGATAAAAAAATAAAATGATAACCGCCAACCTCTTAAAAACAAATTACAAACTTTTCCCATTAATTTACAAATATAACGAATCTCTCTTTGAATCAGAGCTAGGACTCGCAGAAGGACTTAGAAAATTTGGTCTTACAGAAAGAGAAGTTCGGGAAGACATTGCACACGAAAGAGCACATTTTGAAACAGCAGAAAGATTTTGGGCAAATCCAATATACGGAATCGCAAGTTATTTTTTAATCAAGCCGGAAAATGATATTTGTTATTCGCCTGTTGTCGTCGGTGAAAGAGAAGGATGGGTTACCCCTTTTGTTAGAGTTAGAGAAAATAGGGGGGTAGAAGAAATGGTAAAAATAATTTCTGCACCAGAAAATTTAAGCACAGGAGACAAAGATGCCCTAATCCTGTTAGAAAAGGAAAAAGTAAAAAGACGAAAGATTAGAGATATTATGATTCAAGATGAAAAACATCAAAAACCTTAATAATCAAATTTCATTGTATTTTTAATGAAAAAGTCAGTGATAATTGTCTTAGCAATTTTAATTATTCTCACAACCTTTTTTCTGCTTGAAGCAAAATCAGGATTAAGCATTTCTCAAGACATAAAAGACAAAGCAGAGACTGAAGGAAAAGTCAGAGTAATTGTTGAAATAGATTCAGGTGGAAAAAACATTCTTTCATCAAAAACTCTGCCCGGAAAAGAACGGCATAGATTTGACAACAAAATCTCCCTCGAAGTTTCAGAAAAAGAATTAGCCGAACTTCAACAAAACGGAAACATAAAAAAAATTTCTTTAGTTCCTGAAAAAAAGATTCTTCTTCAAACTTCCACAATTTTAATTAATGCAACAACGACTTGGACAAAACAAGTTAATAGCGTAAATCTCACTGGCACCGGACAAACTGCTTGCATTCTCGACACTGGAACAAATTTCACTCATCCAGATTTAGTTGGAAAAAATTTAACCTGTGTCATTGATTGTAACACTGGTGTGAGTTGTATTGAAAATTGTTCAGTTGGCGACGACCACGGACATGGAACCCATGTCGCAGGAATCATTGCGGGAAGCGGAGGAATAAATGGCGTCGCACCGAATGCAAGTTTAATCTCAATAAAAGTTTGCAACTCAGCCGGAAGTTGTCCCGACGATGATATAAGGGCAGGAATAGACTGGTGCGTTAGCAATTATTCAATTTACAACATTTCAGTTATCAGTATTAGCTTAGGTTCAGACACTTTGTATACTTCTTTCTGCGACAATGAAATTGATGCAGTAACTATAACCCCCGGAATAAATAATGCAATCGCAAAAAATATTTCAGTTGTCGTCGCTGCAGGTAATGATGGAAGTACGACTTCAATTTCTTCACCAGCATGTGTGCAAAATGCAACTGCAGTCGGAAGCATACAAAAAGACGATTCAACAATAAATTATAATAGAAATAGCTTGGTAAATCTCCTTGCCCCAGGAGTTTCAATAAATTCAACATTAGGAAAATGTTTACTTGGATGTACTTGTTCAGGAAATTATATGACTTGCTCCGGAACCTCGATGGCAACACCCCATGTTTCAGGAGCAATTCTTTTGCTAAGTCAGTTTGAAAAATTGCAAAATAATAAAGTCCTAACCCCCTCTCAAGTAAAAACAAACTTAAAAAATTACGGAAAAAACATTTCAGACACTTCTGGAAGTGGATTAAACTTCACAAGAATAGACATTTTAACAACGCTGATTTATTTAGATGAAAAAGCACCTTCAGTAAACTTAACTTCACCTTCAAGTGGTTTCTCACAAGATAGAAATTTAAGCTTTCTATGCAATGCAACAGACCATCTTCAGACAAAAAATTTAACTTTGATTATTTGGAATTCAACAAGCTCAGCAATAAATCAGACAACCGATTTATCAACAACTGCTTTTACTTCACTTCAAAAAAATATCACGTTAGACTACGGAACATATAGTTGGAATTGTTTATCATCGGATGTAAAAGGAAATTCAGCTTTTGCCTCTTCAAATTTTTCTCTAACTGTTGGTGGGGTTTTGACATCATTAAACATGCCAGCAAATAATTTTTATTCAAATCAAAATCAAACAAATTTCAATTGCTCGGCACAAAGCCAAACAAGTTTAACAAATGTAACTTTCTCGTTGTGGAATTCAACAAATAATTTAGTCTATAATTTAACCAAAAACTTTTCCGGTTTGTCAAATGAATCTGTATTCAATTACAATTTCACTTCAGAACAAAATTATTCCTGGAATTGTTTAGCTTTTAATAATCAAACAAACTCTTCATTCAGTTCAACAAACAGAAGTTTTGTATTTGATGTGACTAAGCCAGTTATTCTTTTAATTTCTCCCACCGACGGAGATTCTTCAAATACTGGAACAACAACTGTCACTTTTTCCTACAACTTGACTGAAACAAATCCTTTAAATTGCAGTCTTTTAGTTGATAGTACAATCGACCAAACAAGCACAACAATTTACACAAATCAAACAAATTCTTTTTCAACAAGTTTAGTTGCCGGAACTTATTCTTGGAGTGTGAACTGCACTGACCATGCAAACAATTTACAAAACACTTCAATAAGAACAATCACAATTAACACTGCACCTGTAACAACCAGTGGTGGAGGGGGCGGAGGCGGGAGCACAACAAACATTGCAATGACGACAATTTTAACTGAATCTCAAATTCAATCCGGAAAAAGTGTTTCAATGAAAGAAAATGATCGAATAAAATTCACAGAAAAAGAACAGGAACACATTCTTACCTTAATTCAGATAATAAATAACAAAACCACTATAACAATTCAAAGTGAACCATTAACTTTTACTTTGCAAATTGGAGAATCAAGAAAAGTTAATTTAGACAACGACGATTTATTTGATTTGGAAGTAAAACTTAATTCAATAATAAACAGCAAAGCAAACATTACAATAAAACAAATATCTGAAAAAATTCCTCAAAAAAATGTTCTTGGAAATAATCAAACTTCAGTCAATGAAACAAATCAGGCAACATTAAAAAATCCTGCGATAAAAAAATTATTAAATATTCGAAACTTAATCATTTTAGGAATAATTATTTTAATAGCCATTGGATTTTTTTTGGCTTGGATAATTAAAAAATACAGAAAAAAAGGTTAATTAACCTCTTCTAAATCACAGATATATTTTTAAACGCGACACGTCATTAGCTAATATGGAAGATCACAGTGTTTGCCAGAAATGCAATGGAACTTTAAGAATCCGAAAAGCAGATGGAACTATTCAACCTTGTTGGGATTGCCTGCAAAACGGAAAGATGGACGTTCATTCTAAGAAACTTCCAGATCATAATATTCAGTTGTAAGTTCCAAAAATTTCACAATCTTTCTAAAAAAGGAAATTTATCTTAAGAATAATTAAATAAAATTATCTCAAATTAGCTTCAACATCAGAAATCATATCGGGCATTTCTTGGACAATCATTCCCATAACTTCCTTATCTCTCAACCCAGGAGTCTTTGTAATGAGACTAAGTGCCTTCGACGCAGCAGCAACCATCAAAACTTTAAGTTCTTCTTTGTCAGTATATCTCAAGAATTTAGTCAAATCTCGCATCATTTCTTCAGGAGTCATCGCCCCCATAGTTTTTCGCAATCTCAAAACTTCTGAAACTGCCGAAACCATCGCCACCTGTTTTTCTGTGTAACTAACCATAAAAGAAAAGGGTAAGATGGTTTTATAAACTTTTATTTTCAAAAAGATAGTAATTAATTATTTCAAACAGTTCATCAATTCATACAACTTCGTTATTTGGTAATTTGGTTTTTCAAACTCCCTTCCAGGTTTCTCTTCGGAGAATTCTCCAAATTTAAATCTTACTGTTCTAAAACCAATCATATTTCCCAAATAAATTTCTGAGAGAAGATTATCTCCGACGACAGCAACTTCAAACGGTTCAAGATAAGGATTCATTGCTCTAATGCATTTTTCAAAATCTTTTTCGGTTTTTTTGCCTTTAGTGTAAACTACAGAAGCATACTCCCAAAATTTAAGACTGTCGATGATCCCTCTTCTTTCCCGGTTTTTGTCTTTAGTAACAATGCCAAGAAAATAATCTTCTTTTACTAAATCTTTCAATAGCCTCGTCGCACCGTCAACTTCACATCTATCTCTTGGATTGTAAAGTGTCCAGTTAAAATCAAATATCACTCCTTTTATTACACCACTTACCATAATATTCTGACTGAAAATGAATTTATAAAAATTTAGATAGGAAAATTATAACGAAAGAAGGCTTCCCAACTCGTAAAGAGAGTTAATTACTAAATCTGGTTTGAGATGAGAAAAATCGTATTCTCTCCGATTTATTAGAACGCTGAATACTCTGGCGTTTCTTGCTGTTCCAACATCTTCGTCTGCGTTTCCAACATAAACGGCTTCGGAATTTTTTAGGCGAAACGTGGCGAGACATCTTTCTATTCCGTCGGGAGAGGGTTTGGGTTCTATTCCATTTAATCCGTATGCAGAAATTATGGTGTCGAAGTTTTCTGATCCGATTATTTCAAGATTCATAGACATTATTTCCTGCGGAGCTCCGGTAACAATTCCAGTTTTGAAATTCTTCTTTCTTAACTTATGAATAAAATCCACATCGTCATACGCTTCGATAAATTTTTTCCTTGATTCTACCGCGTCACACTCTCTAAAAGTTTCCCAAAAATCATCTATGCCCAACCCGAAACACTCTCGGATTATCTTATCGCGATTACCTTCAAACCAGAAACGGTCGATTTCATTTTTAGAAGAACTTTTTCCAAATTTTTCTAAAGTTTTTCCAAGAACATCATATCGATATTCTGGTCTTGTGTGAACAAGTGTTCCGTCAAGGTCGAAAATTACGCATTTGTAAGTCATAAGGAATTTATTTTTCTGAGGTTATATAAAGGTTGTGAATACCAAATTATACTATTGAATAAATTTCTGGACTTGAGAAGATTATTGGGGCGGAAAAATAAATTAGAAAAGTTTTTTAGAATATTCTTTGTACATTTCTACTAATCGTATTGGCAAATCATTTCTATATTTTTCCTCCAATTTCCATGCCAAATGCAGTTTATCATCTGGAATAGATTTTCCTCCGTAATATGTTAAATTGCCAGGAAAAATGAAGGGTATTCCTAAATCAGATAATCTTGTTCTAAGAGAACTATTTTCAAAATGAGTCGCTGCTAAAATAATAGAGTCTTCTCTAGCAATATATTTTGCCCAACAAGGCACCACATCATCTGAAAGTTTTCCTTTAATAATTCCCCACCTTGCGCGAGGATTTTGAACACTAGTCATACTTCCCTGAACATATAGAACCATTTTTGCAAAAGCAGCTGCTTCATATTCATCCTGCCAGATTTTCTCTTGTCTTGTTTTATCTAAAACCGTATCCAAAAGTTCATTGAATCTCTTTGAGTTTGGACAATAATAATCATAACCCATAAATGACTCAGGCATTAAAGTTCTAGCTATTTTTCTTATTCTTTTTTCCAAATTTTTTTGTTCATCAGGTATTTTCATTTTATTTACCTCTCTTAATTTATTTGCGAATTCGCAACTAAGTTGTTCATCCTTCATGTTTTTTCTTTGAATTTGTTTTGTTTTCATGATTTCTTTAGTATAAGTAAGTATAAGAAACTTTTCTTATAAAAGTAAGCAAAAACAACAAAAGATTTAAAAATAAGGTAATATTTGATTAATTAATATGAAAGAATTACAAGTAAAAGATAAAGCAGTTTTGAAGGAACTTGATTTAAACTCGGAGATTCCTTTGACCCAACTTGCAAAGAAAACAAAAATTTCCAAAGACCAAGCAAAATACAGAATAGATAATTTAATTAAAACATGGGTAATAAAAAAGTTTGTTACACAAATAGACCCGACAAAATTAGGATATTCAGTTTACAAACTTTTTTTCAAATTTGAAAATCTCACAGAAACTAAAGAAAAAGAATTAATTGAATGGCTAATGAAGAATGAATTTGTATACTGGATAGCTCAATGCCGGGGAAGGTGGGATATGAATATTGCAATTTTCGCAGAAAATGTTCAGCATTTTAATAATATTTTTTCTGCATTTTTTAACAAATTTGGAAAATTTATTTCAGAACAGGATTTTAATATCACGCTTAAAGTCGGTGCAATGAATAAAAAATGGCTGTATGAAGAAAAAGGAATTTCACGAGAAGTAAAGGTATGGGGAGAAAATCCGGAAAAAATAATTCTCGACAATATAGATATAAAAATATTGAGAATAATCGCGAATAATTCAAGAGAAAGTTATGTGAATATTGCAAGCAAATTAAAAACAACAACAAGAAAAGTTATTTATCGAATAAAGGAACTTGAAAAAAAGAAAATAATTTTGGGTTATTCTATTTCCGTAGATTATGAAATATTAAAAAAACAATTTTTCAAGTCAGCAATGTATTTTAACAATTTAAATGATAAAACAAAAAAAAGAATAGAAGAATATTGCAAAAATCGTCCTAGCATAAACTATTTTATTTTTTGTCTCGGAAGATGGCCTCTTGAAATAGAATTTATTGTCAAGGATAACAAGGAATTTTTTGATGAAATGGAATCATTCAAAAAGAATTTTCCCGAGATGAAAAGTTATGATTTGATGATGTTTTCAAAAGAGTATAAATTTGATTGGATGCCTATGTGTTATAAAGTGGAGAAATAATTTTAAATAGATAAGAAACCAAGATATTTCATGCTAAAACTCTACAATACTTTAACAAGAAAGAAGGAAATTTTTAAACCAATTGAAAAAGGAAAAGTTGGAATGTATGTTTGCGGGCCTACGGTGGACAACGTGCCTCATCTCGGACATGCAAGAAGCCAGATTTCTTTTGACATTCTGAGAAAATATTTAATTTTTTCAGGATACAAAGTGAAATTTGTTTCAAATATCACCGACATTGAAGACAAAATAATAAACAAAGCAAACGAGTTGGAAATTTCAATAAAAGAGCTAACGGAAAAAAATGAAAAAGCACATTTAGAAGATTATGAAAAAATAGGTGCTTCAAAACCAGATGTCCAGCCCCATGCAACTGAATACATAAAACAAATGATTGAACTTGTTTCAATATTAGAAAAAAAAGGTTATGCCTATATAATTCCTGAGGACGGAGTTTATTATGATGTTTCAAAATTCAAAGGCTACGGAAAACTTTCTCATCAAAAAATTGAAAATTTGAAATCCGGAGTTAGAAAAAGTGTAAATAATGATAAGAGAAATCCTCAAGATTTTGTTTTATGGAAATTTTCTAAACCGAATGAACCTCAATGGGATTCACCTTGGGGAAAGGGGAGACCCGGCTGGCACACAGAATGCTCAGCTATGACAAAATCAATCTTAGGAATTCCTTTTGATATTCATGGCGGTGGAGCTGATTTAATCTTCCCACATCATGAAGACGAAATTGCACAGAGCGAAGCAGCGTATGGAAAAAAATTCTCAAATTATTGGGTGCATAACGGAATGGTGAATGTCGACAAAGTAAAAATGTCAAAATCCCTTGGCAATTTCAAGACAATAAGGGATTTGCTAAAAGATTATTCTGGTGAAGTAATAAGATATTTTGTGATTTCAAATCAGTATCGACAGCCAGTTGACTTTTCTAAAACAACACTTGACACTGCAAAAGTTTCTTATGAGAGATTGAAGAATTTAGTTCAAAATTTGGAAGACGATAAAAAAACAAATGAGAAATATCTCACGGAATTTCAGAAAGCGATGGATGATGATTTGAATA
>Ga0208958_1003882_pt1 | contig 11201 bp, 9 predicted proteins | sample RifOxyB1_FD_184032 | JGI IMG/M metagenome (GOLD analysis project Ga0208958, IMG submission 184032) | Soil microbial communities from Rifle, Colorado - Rifle Oxygen_injection B1 (SPAdes) | ecosystem: Environmental > Terrestrial > Deep subsurface > Rock core/Sediment | place: Rifle, Colorado...
ACCTGATCTTGGAACCATTTTTCCAGATCAATGGCTGATTCAGTCCACCAACTTAAATTCGTTTTATCTTCAAGTGCTTTTTGAATCAGGGGCATTGAAATAGTTAAAAATTTCTCACGAAAACCCCTATCTTCAGACATCATAGATAAAAAGTATTTTCTGAATGAACCCCCTTTGTATTTCCTGAATTTGTCACCCCAATCCAAAGATAAAACATTGAAGTTTAAGATCAAAGTTGACTTGATCAACACTTCATCAGGATACAACACCCCATCTGAAGTTTCTCCGGTACTTTTACTGGAAATTTGTGTTTCTCCGAAGTCCATGTTATAAGGAATATCTTCAAAAGCATCTGAAGCTACCGAAATAAATCCAGCATCATTAGGCATCAAGCTCCCTTCAAAAACAGAAAACAAGTCTTTAATTTGGGTTTCTAACCCTGCTTTCCGAAATTCCCAACGGGATGCAATCTTTTCAATCATAGTCTTCATGTTAATCATTCTCCAGAAATGTCTCAGGAAATTGAGACAAGACAGCTTGTTTCAGAACGTTGATTCCTTCTTTGTCCTCAACTAGACTTAGAATTGCAATCCCTTCAACAGCTAGGTAGTTGATGGAATATTCTTCAGCTTGGGCAATTTGAGCAGCTAACCCATCGGGAAGCATCACATTGTCAATTCCAGGGGTCATTCGGGAAAGAGTGCTAGACAAGGAATGCCAGTTGGCATCTTCAAGAACTTCAGCTACCAGTTTCCGGGCTGCTACAATGTCAAGTTCTATATTCAAACGGGAAAAAGCACTGATGTAACCCCGTACTAGCGGAATCCGTTCGGCAACCATTTTTTTCAGGACTTGAACAGGAGTCAAAGACTTCACCGCACTTGGCGATGGCGCAGGAGCTCCTGCCATTTCGGTTTTCAGTTCGTTTTGAAGAAGGTCCTCTACCCGAGCCATCAGATTCGGCATCCGGCCCCGACGAAGAAGGTCAAGGGAAACAGCCGCAGCTTGGAGAAGCTGAGTGCTTGCCGGGCCGGTAAAGTACCGACGGTATTCCATAACAACTTTCCGACCAAGAGCCGAGGCTTGGCTGATGCCGCTGGCTTCAAAAAGCCGCCAAAGTTTTTGGGCTAATGGAGCTCCACCCTGAATTTCAGCAAACAGGTCTTGGATGAATCCGTTAATGCCTTGCTGAATTTCCCGAGGAGTACCTTTGTTCCAACTGTCTTGTTTTCCAACATCTTTGATGGTCTTGAGGATATGAGGAACCAAACGGTCTTTTTTACCGATGTAGGCCATTAGCGGGGAAACCTCAGCCTCAGCCTTACGAGGCATCCGTTTATACTTGATCTTCTGTTCAGGCATAGCCCGCGGGGCATCCCCTAAATTTACCATATCTTCAGGCAGGATGTCTTCTCCGGTGATCTTTTCCCAGTCCTTGCGGGCAGCCGGGTCAATAACCATGGAACCCATGGGGCCACCATTGAGGTGGGACCGCCACCAAAAATACTTGTAGGAATCCAGTGTCATTTCATCAAGAGATTTGTTCAGACGTTCTTTGAGCATCCCAATACTTATGGTGCTGGCTGGCCAAGCATCGGGATTAGCAGCAAATTCATGTTCCTCAGCCCATGTTTTGTCTGCTTTGGCCTTCTTTTCAAACCAAACCCAAACCTTACGATTGACCGGATGCAGTTTGCCATCCCACATCTTCAACTGCATAGGCATGGAAGCAAACCGAAATCCCCATCTGGCAGCAACTTTGTCTGTAGTAGTTTGGGTCAATTGCATGTCACATTCCTCTTTGAACTGGGGGCCGGACGGAAAAACAGTTCCACCCAAGGCGGTTCAATAGAGGAATCAACGAAAGGAAGAATGGAAGGATTTATGCGGTTTTAGGAATTTGCCGGACCAACATTTCAAGGATTTCCTGAACTGATGAGTGGCTTAATTTCATTGTTGTTTTTTCAATTACGGTTTGAACGGTAAGGGCTAACCGATCTTCAATTTCCTTCTTGCCTTCTTCATCGGCTTCAACCCACTGTTTCAAGCAGTCAGGTTCCTGTCCAAGCAGCACCAAAGTTGAACTAAAGGCTTCCCTCCGAACGGCTTCTGTTAGGAGGGCATGACCGATATGTCGGGTTCCCCCACCTGGCCATGTCATCAATGTTTGGGTGTCCTCAGGGGAAAACCGGTGTATGGACCAAATGGCTCCATTTGCATCCAGGCATACCCGGACTTCTATAGAAACGACCCCCGGCCCTCCTTCAAAAAGTTCTTTTGGCGGCATCATGCGAATAACTCATCGGTCACGGGAAACTTAACTGTGGGTTTTTTCTTTTCTTGCAGGGTAGCCCAAAGCACTTTGACTTCGGGGTCTGGGGTGTTCTCCTTTGGGTCTTCATAGAGGAAAACCATCCGTCTATCCCCCCTAGTTGGTTTCCGTAGAATCAGGATGCTAATTCCATCGGACAGATCAATAAGCCAAGGTTCCCCTGACAACAAAGGGATGGCATCCATGTGATCCTGGTTTTCCCGTCCGTCTACGTTGCCGGTCAAGAACAGGTCAAAGGCCATGATGGCTACGACTAAGGTATGGATGCAAATGACTTGACCTTCTTTGTCCAGTTCCCCTTGTTTTTCAAGGTGTACTAAGCCAGCCAAGGTTTCTTCCACATGTTCAAGGACGGATAATGTTGTATCAAAATCAACCATGATGGGGATCCTTCTTGGTTATGGTTACACTGGACAGAACCAGTGTTCTGGCAACCGAACCCGCTGCCCTGATGCTTGCTTCAACCGCTAAGGCTGCATCCGCTACTAAAGGGTGTTCTGCCAGGTTTCGTTTCCGGGCCTGGATGAAATCCCAACCCTCCCAGGGATCAGAATCTTCAGCCGGGTAAATAGCCGACCCTGGAAGGTTGGCATGTCTGGCTAGGGAATTGATCGGGGACATCAAAGCCTTCGCCACAATGCCTGTTCCAAGAGCTCTTGAGGCTAAAAGGAAAGCAACACCACCTCCGGGGACAATCCCACCTTTTAAGGCTGCTTGAACGGCTCCCAGAATGTCTTCAACTCGTGCCCGACGTTCTTTCAAGGCAGCTTCAGTGACCCCCCCGACTTTCAAGATAGCCAGGCCCCCAGTCAACTTGGCGATTCGTTGCCGCAAATGGTCTTTTTCAAAATCGGAAGTATGGTTAAGGCCACCTTTCAGTCGGGCTACATGATTCCTGATACGTTCGGAATTGTCATCATAGGCTTCCAGTAAGCTGGATGAACTTTTGATGGTCGCCTTACGAAGAGACCCGAACCAGGTTGAATCCCAGACCTGGTGATTCAAGCCAGCAAAAGGGTTTACAAGCACAGCCCCAGAAAGAGCTGCTACATCTTCCAGGAATTCTGTGGTGCGGTAGCCGGGGGCCTGAACGGCGATGTTTTTCACAACACCCTTTGAATCATTCAAGGTCAGGGTGCGAAGGGCTTCTCCCAGAATGGTAGGGGCAAAGATCACCAGTCCATTCTCAGGCCATTGACTGGCCATTTCCAGAAGTTCTTTCACATCATCCAGAACCAGTAGGGGTTTGGAAATGACTGCAATCAAAGCCCCTTCCATGACCCGTTCCGTGTCTTTGCCCAGGAACACATAACTGGCGGCCCCCTTCGGTATCTCCAAGCCTTCTTTGAATTCCAGACTTGAATCAACCCCTTTGCCATCCTCAATGGCAATTGTCCCATCTTTGCCGACCGCCATGCAAGCATCAGCCATCAACCGGGCAATTTCAGCATCTCCGTTGCCAGCGATGAAAGCAATCTGTTCAATGGCTTTTCGGCCTACAACAGGAACAGACAAGTTCCGTATGAACTTGCAAGCCTGGTCAACAGCAGAATCAATTTCTGTGGCGACCATGACAGGGGCTTTGCCTGAAACAACTTCCTTGTGCCCTTCTTCCATAAGGGCCAAGGCCAGAACAGCCGTTGCCGTCGTCCCATCACCTGCTTCAGAATTAACCTTGAAACAAGCCTCCTGAATCATCTTGGCACCCATGTTCTCTACAGGATCAGGAAGACCGATTTCACGGGCGACCGTCAAACCATCCTTGGTTGTTATCAGGCCGGACATACGTTGGATCATGGTCGTTTTGCCGAGCGGGCCGTGAGTCGTAGCTACAGCCTTGGCAACTTGGCGGGCGCCAGATAGCAATCTTTGACGGGCTTCAAAACCGAACAGGATGTCCTTGGGATGTCCAGGCATTGAGAAACCTCCCTGCCAGACTTTACCCCCAAGTACAATTTATTAGGGAAGGACTGTTTGGAACCAACGATTTGCAACACGAACAGCCGGGTCATCAGCCCAAGGATCCATCCCAAAATAGGTTTCTCGGCTACAGGCCACAGGATGGGCCGGAACTTTGATGAAATGAGGGATGAAGTCCAACCCCCGTTCTCGGGTCACTGCTTCAATAACATCCAAATTTCGTTGGGTGTCTTCCCACATCCTGATGGTCTTGATTTCTGTGTGTTTGTCCAAATACCGACGAACTATCTGGGCTTTGAATTCCCGGACACTGGATTTCCATCAAAATCAAGACCCTTTTGTTTTAGGAGTTCCGGCACCCGCCAACGAAAGGAAAGATTGTCTGGCCTTCCGGTACAAAGAATAGCCAGGACATTTGGATTTGCAATGGCTTTTCGAGCTTCCGATACAACAGACCCGACCCACCAGGAATCATCCGGTCGGTCAGGAACGCATGGACGCCCCAAGGAATCCTGATGAATATAGAAATTTCCTTTTTCAGCTTGCGGCCACCAAGAGGGGATTTCGGGACTTCTGAACAAGGTACCATCAAAGTCAAAAATCCAAAGTTCAAGCATCGGAATCCCTCAACAAGGGTTCTAGGATGGCCCTCCATTTTGGCCATCGGGTGATGAATTCAGAAATCCTACCCCGGACTAAAGCATCAGGTTGACGCCGCCGACAGCAACTCCCAAGTAAATGCTTTTTCCACTGAACCAGTTCGGGATGCCGGTTGATCGTTTCAATCAGCCTGTCAGCTAAGGGTCTCACGACAGATAAACCAAGACTTCAAAGTTTTCTTCACCACGTTTGTAGAAAGACATGACAAATCGGGAACCATCAATAGGGATAGGAGGCATAAAGGTTTCCTGACTCGGTGTTCCAAGTTCCTCAGTAAACCGGCCTTCATCCCCAACGAACCGATGAGCATCAACCAGATCCGTCAAGACAATCCCGAAGTGTCCCAAAACATCTAAGGCTTTCCGGAACCCCTCTTGCGGTTCGGCAAACCGACCATTCCCATCAAGCCCATTTTTAGCCAGTGTGCGGGCGATGTTTTTTTTCAAGGACGGGGCAATCCGTTGTTTCTTTTCCCTTGCCGATGTCCTATCAACTGGAGCAGGATCCATCAGACCCAGTTTACGGGCTTCAGCTACAATCGCCGGGGTATCCGCTTTGACTTTCACAATGGCTTTTTTGATGTCAGCCCGCAGTTTCTGTGGGGTCATGTCGGCCATGTTCAAGGGTTTGTTCGTTGTGGTCATCAAAACAGCTAAAATGAGCCGGGCATCCACCAGCTTTTCAACTTCTTTGATCCGTTTCAGCATGAATTCAGTGGACTTGTCAAAAGCAGCAGCCTTTTGAATCCGGACTTTTTCAAGATTTTGAATCACCCTGAACAACTTTTCTGAAATGGGTTTGAGGTTTTGAATACCTTGGTTGATTTCTCCGTAAATATCCGCCAAGGATTCAAACCCTTCCATGACCCCCTGGGGGCTGTCTTGTCGGATAATCCATAGATCCCTTACATCATCTATTTCTGATAAAGCATTTCTCAACTTGTTCATACCCCAACGGAATTCACTCTGTGCTGTCGCAGTCTTATCCAGCCATCGGGCTGCAATTTTCTTAGCTGTTTCATTCTGGTTCATGTGCGGCACCTCCACTAAACCGGCCCCGATAAAGAATCTAACGAAAAATCCGGCTTGGTTGGAAACCCTTTCGGGTAGTTAAAAGAGTCGGGAAACTTTTTTGAAAAAAGTTCTTGACATTCTTCTAGGGGCTCGGGTAAGGTAAAAACGTCTTGAACACTTCCTACCCTTGTAGGAATGAACTGAGGGCTTCTAATGAACCGCTTATCCACTACCACCACACTTACAAGCCTCCGGCTCTTTACGAGTTGGTCCTTGTATCTGTCTACTCCAGAGGTGGCTGCCGGGTAAAGTGGATTAAAATCCGAACCCAAAGCCCCTCTGGAGTGGAAACACCCGAGGGGCTTTTCGTTTCTTTGACAACTGAAAAATGGATCGTACAACGGGATGGGGCTTCACCATCCTTCATCCCGTACTTTTCGCTACCGTGATGGAATTGGTAGACTTCTCGGTCTCAGAAGCCGAGGCTTGGCAACAGGCGTGCTGGTTCGAGCCCAGCCGGTAGCACCATTATGAAGAGGTGGGCGAGTGGCTGATGCCGCCAGACTGTAAATCTGGTCCGTAAAAAGCACGTTGGTTCAAATCTAACCCTCTTCACCATTATGGGCAAACGCCGGAGTTGGAGAGCCGGGGCTGGCTGTAAACCAGTTGGGGAAACCCTGAGCAGATTCGAATTCTGCTTTGCCCACCATTTCAAAAGTTTCGTCTTGGCAGCTACCCCAGAATTCATGTCTGAGGGGCGGATCGGCGAGGGGTCTGAGCAACAATCACGGAAGCCAGCGGGGGCCGAAAGGAACCCGTGATGGACAACATGAAGTCCTAGTCACTGGTAACGGTTGCTTGTGTGGGTACTCAATCCCACCTGCCAAATTTTTCCATGGAGGGTTGTCCGAGTGGCCTATGGTGTCAGTTTGCTAAACTGATGGGTGTAAAAAGCCCCGTGAGTTCGAATCTCACACCCTCCGCCATTTGTTTCCATGCCGCTGTGGGGAAACTGGTAGACCCACCAGCTTGAGGTGCTGGCGGTCGCAAGACCGTGCCGGTTCGAGTCCGGCCAGCGGCACATTTTTGGAAGAACGCCGGAGATTGGTGAGCCGGGCTTGCTTGGAAAGCAAGTGTGTCTGAAAGGGCACTGAGAGTTCAATTCTCTCTTCTTCCGCCATTTTTCGTTTCAATCCAGGGGTGTCGTTCAACGGTAGGACTAAAGGGGCATCATTCAATCGGTAGGATGCGAAACTCCAAATTTCGTCATGCGGGTTCGAACCCTGCTGCCCCTGCCAAATACCTAGCCTATAGGGTTCAGTTAGGTAGGAGGTATGTCATGTATGCAGAATCAAAAAAAGAATGGGCAAAGGAACTTAGGGGTAATGGGGTTTCCTTCAAAGAAATTGCTGCTCTAACAGGTATTGCAGTTGGAACGGTATACTACTGGACTAAAAATGTTGAAATCACAGATGATATGAAAGATGTTTTGATGATGAAAGGACCACAGGCTGCTGTCCTTGCAGTAAAAGCAAAAAAAGTCCGGAAAGAAGCCTTTGATAGGGAACAGGCAGAAAAAGAATGGCCTGAAATGCGGAAAAACCCCGATTTTATGTTTGGGTTAGCCCTTTATATGGGGGAAGGATTCAAGACAGAAGGCACTATAGGGATGAGTAATGCGGAACCTGAACTACTCCGGGCTGCTTTAAGATTCTTTGGGTTGATTGGTTGTGATCTGTCGAACATTCGCTGTGGGATTCAAATCCATACAGGAGATGATCCTGACAAGGCCCTTCAATATTGGGCTCTACAATTACGATGTTCTCCTGACAGATTTGAAAAAATATCTGTTGTGGAAGGGAATCATTTTAAGGGTTCCCGGCATCTAAAATATGGCACTGGTAAAATTCGGTTGGGACAAATCAATGTGAAACGAAAGTTAAATCGTTGGATGGAATTGGCACGACAAGAAATGGGTTGATATAGGGTTATGCTTCGGTAGCTCAAATGGTAGAGCACTTGACTGAAAATCAGGGGGTAGCCGGATCGTTACCGGCCCGGAGCACCAATTTTTCTTTCCTTTGAGGCAGGCTGCACAGTTGGAGATGTGCAACGGGCGTGGAGCCCGTTATCCAGCAGTGAAATGTTGGTGAGCAGATTCGAATTCTGTCCTGCTTCTTTTCATTCTGTTTCAGTTTGCCGGGGTGGTGTAATGGTAGCCACATCAAGTTTAAGCCTTGATGCCGTAAGGCGTGAGGGTTCGAGTCCCTCCCTCGGTACCACAACAAAGTATCCTTCGGGTGATGAAATTGGTAGACATGTCCGGTAGCGTTGAAGCCCGACGCTAGTACAGGATGCAAGGTCCTGTTACGGCAAACTGCCGTATGATGGAAGAGTAGACATCCGGATGCTAAATGGGCAGGCATCAGGGTTCGAGACCCTGTCCGAGGGTTTCTATGCAGGTGTGGCGTAACGGTAGCCGCCCCAGGTTTAGGCCCTGGTGGGATTTATTCCCGTGCGAGTTCGACTCTCGCCACTTGCACCATTTTACAACCCCAACCAATAAGTTGCCGTTTTTTAACCTATTTTCACTGCTAGGTGTTACTTCCTTTCTTTACGAGGAGGCCCCATCGTGGCACAAATCATTTGGGATGAAAAAGAAGAGCAAGTCCTGTTGGTTGTAGGACCGCAACTCAATCATAAAATCACTGCAAATCTTCTAAACCACATATTTTTCAATAACCGAACAGCGGCTTCGGTTAAAGACAAAAGCCGAAGGATGCGGTTTGGTAGACAACAGGGGGGACACACATTAGATGATGTCCGAAACAACGTAAAGAAAAGCACCCTCCCCGAAAACATCAAGAAAAACGTACTGAAATTCTTAGATAAACAAGACAAAACCCCTCCTGGGGCCACCCCGCAGAAACCTGTACAAATGGAAGTGGCTGGAAACTATGCCACCATGGAACAGACCTTTGACCAGAAACCACAGACTTTAGAAGAACTTCTCAGTTTGATGGAAGTTGATTTGGATGTTTGGGGGGTAGACCATTATGTAATCAACAAATGGGAACAGGCCAGTAAAACGGATAGGGACATAACGGTCACACCGCTGTATCAGATCAAAGTGTGGCTGGTGCGGAAAGCCCCCATCATTTGTGCTTGGCCATCCATTCAACAGGTTACGTTTGAACAGGATGCTCTGCCACAGAAAAAAGTTCATATTTACCGGCACAGAACGAAGATCAAGAAAGCCTTGGTTGTACCGGATTCCCAAGTGACCTACCGAAGGAATCCGGTTACAGGGCATCTGGATCCGACCCATGACCGGTTGGTATGGGACGTGGTTTGCCAGATTGCGGAATCTGAAAAACCGGACACCATCATTTTCCTTGGGGACATGTTGGACTTGCCTGATTGGTCAGACAAATTCATCACAACCCCTGACCTGTACTTCACAACGCAACCGGCCCTGCTTGAACTGCATTGGTGGCTGCGGCGCCTGATGAAAACCCATCCTGAAAAGTGTGTCTACCTGGAAGGCAACCATGAAGCTCGGCTGCACAAAGCCGTTGCCCGGAACATCATTGCAGCTTACGACATTCGCCCGGCAAATGCCCCTTTGGCGCCTGCGGCAATGAGCATTGAAAATCTGTTGGGGTTGAAATCCTTGGGAATTGAGTATCTCGGGCCGTACCCGACATCGGAATACTGGATCAACGACAACTTGAGGGCGGTTCACGGGGAAATGGCCCGGCAAGAAAGCGGTGCTACTGTTGCAGCTACCGTCAAGAATCTCCGGTGCTCTGAAATCTTTGGTCACATTCACCGGATTGAACAGGCTTCTAAACTGACCTGGAATCGGGAAGGCCCGAAACAGTATACAGCAGTTTCTCCGGGCACCCTGGCCCGACTTGACCCCGGCATTGTTCCTTCTGGCAAAGGGCGCCAGAACTGGCAGAATGGGTTCGCCATGGTGGATTATGAAGAAGGGGATGGGTTCTTCGACATCCATATTATTCCTGTCATCCATGGCAAGAGCATGTTTGGGGGTAAACTGTGGCAGGGGGTTGATCATACCAATGCCATTGCTAAAGATACGGGGTGGGAGGCTCTAAAAAATGGCTGACAAAGCTCTCTTGGTCGGAATCAATTCCTATAGCGGAGCCCCCTTGGCGGGCTGCCTCAATGATGTAGAAGACATGGCTCGGTTCATTACCGGCAAATGCGGGTTTGACCCGGCGGCTGTCCGGCTCTTGACGGATGCCAGGGCCACTACGGATGCCATTAAAGAACGCTTGTACTGGCTTGTTGAGGGATTGAAAGCAGGAGACCGCATCCTATTTCAATTCAGCGGTCACGGCGCCCAAGTCCCAACTAGAGACAAGAAGGGTGAGATAGATGGGCTTGATGAAGTCATTTGTATTGCTGGGGATACTATGATCCCCTTGCTAGATGGTAGGGAAATATCTGTTGCAGACATGGCTGCATCAGGGGAATCTTTCTGGGTTTATTCCATGGATGAAGATGGGAACATCCAACCTGGGCAAGCTGTAAAAGCCTGGCAAACAAGTGTAGAAGCAACCCTTTTGAAAGTTACCTTAGATAATGGGACATCAGTTCGGTGTACCCCTGAGCACTTATGGATGATGAGGGATGGATCATACCGCAAGGCACAAGAACTTCAGCCGGGAGACAGTCTCATGCCTTTGTACCGGCACAATTACAGAACTACCGAAGGCCAACGGCGATATGAAGAAGTCTTTAATCCTAAGAGTAATCAACACATTGCAACACACAAAATTGTTGCTGGGTCTTGTCCACAAGACATCCTGGATAAAGCTAAAGAACAAGGTTGCGGAATGGTTGTGCATCACTGGAATTTCAATCATCGGGATAACCGTCCCGAAAACCTGCTTTGGATGACATGGAAAGATCACGAACAATTACATCATGGTACTCCTGAATCCCGAGAAACCGCAAGCATACGTGCTAAACAGAGATGGGCTGATCCTGAGATGAGGAAACGTATTTGCGATGCCATGTCAAAAGCCGCAAATATAAGAGAAGCCAACCCTAGAATCAAACAAATGCGTTCAGAAGCTGCTAAAAAACAAGACTTAACGGCTTTTCGAAAAGCCGGGGGGATTGCGGCTTCTGAACGTTTAACACAGGCTTGGGCTGATCCTGATTACAGGGAAAAAATGGTAGCAGCCCAAAGCCATGAAAAACCGGGAACATCGGAAGCAGCAAAACAACGTTGGCAAGATCCT
>Ga0208958_1003886_pt1 | contig 11198 bp, 8 predicted proteins | sample RifOxyB1_FD_184032 | JGI IMG/M metagenome (GOLD analysis project Ga0208958, IMG submission 184032) | Soil microbial communities from Rifle, Colorado - Rifle Oxygen_injection B1 (SPAdes) | ecosystem: Environmental > Terrestrial > Deep subsurface > Rock core/Sediment | place: Rifle, Colorado...
CGTAGAAAAATTAGGAACATTGGGACTAGATAATACTATGGTTCTCTTGTCATTATCATCATAATTCCACTTAGTAATTACAGAAACATCTGCAAATACCCAATCGCCAGTAAGAGCATCTCCTTTTCCCCAAACCACCGCACGATTTCTAAGACTTTTATCATCTGCATGAGTATGGATAGTAATAATATCTTCTTTGTCAAAAGAAATATCTGGTATTGATAAATCTTTGTTTAATTTACCTATTATACAAATATTATCTGCATCAAAATACATATACCAACCACTAAGTTGCAGAAGTTGTATCATTTGTTCATAGGCATTTACCATACCTAATGCAGTATCATTAGGAAGAAGATTACCATATCCTGTAGAAACAAAACTATAAGAAACCCCTGCTTCAGTAAGATAATGTTCCATCCAATATTTAGTAGTTGTAGCATCCGTAGTAGAAGATGCGGTGGGAATAAAATATTCTTCTAAATATTTAGAACCATCTTGTGCGGTAATTTCTACAGAATTTGTGGGAAGATTTTTATCAACAGTGTTTATATTATATCTTTTTACTATTACATCGTTTTCGTAAAGTAATATTTCTTTCCAAGGTTGAATATCACTATCTGCAAAAGTAGTATAGCAATTTAGAGAAAGAACTAAATGAAATAATCCCTTTCCCGTGCAGATTTTATCCTCCCTTTCATAATTAACAATAAAGGGACTCGCATCTATGCTATTTATGGATACTGATACATTCATTGTTTTCTACTTCTTGAGTTCTAAGGAACAAGTAAAACCATTAGAATTCCAACTTAATTCTGATGCAAATATGTAATAATCTACATTATTAATTCCTAAAGTGGGAAAGTTTGCTGTAATTGTTCTTCTTGCAAGATAACTTGGATCTCCTATAGTAGTAAGACTCATGGATTCTGAAAGTCTGTTTAGTACGGTAAGGTTGTAATCAGCGGCCATCTGTGCCATTTCCTGTGCTACAAATAGCTGTGCCAAACTAATAACTACTGTTCTATAGAATCCCGCCGGTAGATAGGGAGATTCTGCGCTTGCCTCAGCATAAATACTTCCTGAACCATAGATTATAATTTTATTTCTAAGATTAGTTCCATTTACAGATGTTTTTGCCTGAATGGAGTTGTTTACATCCAAGGTTCCTATAGAAACGTCCCCATCCATTACATATGGTTTTCTATTCTTAAAGTAAATATTTCCGTCCTCGTCCGACCACAAAATCCAAGTAACTATGTTACCTAAATATGTGCAATAATCTAGGGCAGTAGTAAGATTAACTTCTACAGGAGAACTAGTACCTATTGTAAAATAGGTTGGGTCAGAATCGGTTAGAGAAAGACTGGACATGGTAAGCAGTTCTGAAACCAAATCTTCTAGTGCAATATTACTTCTGGAAAAAGGAGTTTTAGGATTTGTAGACGCAATAAAGTATTCTGACGCCCTAACTAATCTATCGCTTGCCAAGATTTGGTAGGTCATTTCTGGTTCTTTTCTATCTATGCTTTTAATATAACCAAAAAATACTTGTTGATGATTATCTACATAACCTAAGTCTATAGTAATCTCATTACCAATATCCAAAGTAGTTTCTACTACCTCAAAGTTTGCAGTAGCAATTTGGGAGGAATGACTAGACTGAATAGAAACCATTAGGGGTTTAGTACAACCAGTAATTTCTGCAAACAAAGCACTCATTAAGGAATATCCTTGAATAATTCAATATCGAGGTTAAACACAGGACTGGTACAAGTATTACCTCCAGTGAGGTCTATAGTTTGGTAAACTGACTTTTCCCTATCAGAACTTACCGAAGAAACAAAGTAATTTCCTAAAGAACCCTCAGGAGATGTTAAATCTACAGAAGTGCCACTAGTAGTTAGTGCATGAATAGCATCCAAAGCGGTTTGTCCCACAACCAACGCACTTATTTTAACTTTGGATGTTTCATAACCAAAAGTTTGATATACAGTACCCAATGCCAATGGCTGAAGAGAAGCAATAATTTGCTTTGTTCCTTCTACAAGTTTTTGGACATACAGTACGGTTCCGTTGAGCGACCACGACATAATTCACCTGCCTATAGAACAAAATCTTTTTTAGAGTTACCGTAGCCAGAGGTCATTCTTACCAAATCTTCCGCAAGGTACCTCTTAATAACAGTAGCAAGAATTCTACCATCTAGCTGTATAGTAGTAGTGTTGTTTAGATTTAGACCTATCTTAGGAATAATAGGAATATTTTCTCTTCCTCCCCACGAATTTTTCCAAGACCCTTTTTCATATGTATCGGGAAGGGTTATCTCGCCAGAACGAATTATTGCACCAAAAAGCCTGTCTTTTTTATCCTCTCTTGGTGTATAATTTCTGGGGTAACTATAGTAATTATTTGGAAGTCCTTCATCAGATCCAGCAACAGGAGGAGTTTCCTCGCTTTCTCCAGTGAAAACTCCTCCTGGAATACCTCCACCAACTCCACCCTTACCCATAAGATCCATCCATTCTTGTGTAAGAAACACACTAAAGAAAGAACCATCAGGAAGATTATAAATGCCCTCTAATTGTTTTTCTTCAATACCAATTAGTTTTTCTAAGGCCAATCTAAGGGCAAGTTGATCCCCATGAATTACTCCACCAATCCAGTCTTTACCAAAAACCTGTAATTTATCATCATCTGGCATAAAACCAGGAATAGTTTTAAGAGCAATCATTGCTTGATTAGTATACATCTGTAGTAATGGAAATTGTGCAGAAGTAATATCTAGTGTTTGAACATTTTGTTTAGATGCTGCTCCAGAACCCGTACTTATTAGTCCTTTATCTAATAGTTCCTGTGATGTTTGTTTAAATCCTGCTTCGCTGGCCCCCCCAATTCCTCCAGTTAGTTGATAGACATATTTCCCGAAATCATTAATATAAACACCAAACTGTTCTTGACTATCTAGATAAGCATTAATTTCTGCATCAGATACAGCGTTTGGCCCAGTAGATGGATTTAATTGTCTAAGTCTAGAAAACTCATCTGCTCTATACTGAGACACTATTTTATTATAGTCTGCTCTACTATATGCATCTCCTTGATTTACAATAGATGGCATATTTACTCTTGATGCTTGGGCAGCCCTATTTCCCACATCAACTATACCAGGAAGTACGGATTCCAAATATGCTATTTTTTCATTTGCTTTATTAAGTGCTTCTTCTTTGGTAAGTTGTACTCCAGTTCCCATATAGTCTATGGTTGTTGTTGGAGCTATGGTTAGTTTATTAAGTTCTTCTATATAATTTTTGGTATCGTAGATTTCGGATGCCATGGCTGTAATGGCGTCCAAAGCCTCAGGAGTACCATTAGCAACTATATTTAAGAATGCTTGATAAGCATCTGCCTCATCATTAATTCCAGTAACATTACCAATAAGTTGCTCTCCAAAAACAGCAGAGAATTTAGTAGCTCTTTCTTCAAAAGTACTAAGAGAGTCTCTTTTTCTAGTGTATTCAGCAGATGTAATATCCCCCTGTTGTAGTTGGGTTAGTAGTGAGGCTTCTGCCTGTTTTCTCATATCAGTTAGTGTTGCACCACTTGCCTTTAGCTTGTTTTGCTGTAATAGGTCTAAAGATGTTGCGGGCATTCTATAATCACCTGGATTATTTAATTTAAACAATTCCTTAGACACATCAAAAGTCTTTAGCGCGTCTTTAGCGCTCTGGATGTTAAGTTTTGCCATTCCCTGTATAATTCTATACATCATAACATCTTGATCTATACCAAATGCTTCAAATAAAATGCCGGGAGGTGTGGATAATGTTTTTCCCAACATTGCATCAATAGGTGTTTGTTTTCCTCCTCCAAAAAATAATCCTCCATAAGCAGCATATAAGGCATCTGTACCCAAATCTGGGGAATATTCTGCACGATCTGTTGGATTTATAAGACTTTCAGATTCAATTGCCGCCAATATAGTTGCAATATTGCCCTTTCGTGTTGCGGCTGTAACAAACGCTTCCCCTATTGCAGAACCAATAGATGCACCAATAATAGGACTTATTCCAAGTAGTCCTGAAGCTAACCCACCAACTAAAGCTCCGGTAAGGTTTGCGGCGGCTTTTTGTAAAGCAAACGGGTCTTCGTCCCTATTTTGTAGATTTCCGATGGCTGGAAGTACACCAGCTAAACCTATTCCAGCAGCAAGGTTAGTGAAATTAAGTCCTCCAGAAAGCAAATCCATTGTTCGTCTTCCACCAAAGGTCATTGCTTGATAGTCTGTTCTTTGTCTAGATGCTCCAATACCAATACCACTTAACAAAAATCTATCTACCCCAGTGGCTATGGTTTGTGCTGTTAGTGGGCCATTTAATTTGAGTAGTGCTCCTCCAGCCAATATAGACATTAACATGGGACCTGCTTTTCCCATAGTGGATGTCAAAGCATCAAAACCATTGGTAATTCCAGTAACTACATCCAGTGTCAGACCAAATAAGTCTAATAATCCACCCTCGTTTCCCAAAGACATGGCTAAAGATTGAAAAGCATTATTTAGTCTAGTAGTAGATGTTTGAACAGTATCTAACCTTCTACCCATAGCCTCAGATGCCTCTCCATTGGCTGTAGCGGATAAGGCGGCTACTTGCTGTACTCTAGCATAGTTTTCGATAAGGGTAGTAACAGCGGCCTGTCTACGGTTTCCTCCACCACCAATGGCTCTAGCAGTTTCCTGAAATGCAGTATCACTAATTAAACCCAACTGCCTTTGTTGGTAGAGTTCGGTAGCAATACTATTAAAGTCTCGAAGATTTCCTTCTGCATCTTTAGTGGCAATACCTAATTTATTAAGTTGTGCAACTGCTTTATCAGAATAGAATCCTGAAACAATGGCTTTAGCAGTATTAGCAACTTCTTTACCATTAGCAACACCCGTTTCTGCAATAGCGGCTAAAAGACCGTTTAGTTCATCTACACTCATACCAGCAGTTTCGGCAGCATCACCAAGAACGGCAAAGCCCGTAGATAGTGTTTCTAGATCTACGTTAGCATTTTGAGTTGTTTTTACCCATTTATCAAGTAAAGATATTCCTTGATCTAATTCAGTATCGGTTTGTCTAAGGGATGCGGCTAGGGTGTCAATAGCAGCAGCCTCTTCCATTCCTGAAAGTTTTGCTAATATTAACGCATCTCTAAGTAATGTAGTACCAGTAGTAATTCTTTCGAAAGAAGAACCTAAGTTACCAGTAGCTCTATATGCTTGAGTAAAGCTATCAATAGTATCACTTACACCAGTTCCTAAAGCATCTGCGGAGGATTTAGCTATATCAAATACTTCACCAACTCTTAGAGTAGAATCAGATACGGCAATCATAGCATTTGCTAATCTGGTTTGATTCTCTACCATATCAGAAACTAAGGTCTTAAGAGCATTTAGAGGCCCATAAATTAAAGCAATGGCAATTGACCACTTAGTTAGTTCTCGTAAATCTCTACCAATAGCAGAAGTTAGGGTTTGATATTGACGAGAGGTATTTTCTATAATACTACCAGAAGGGCTATTAAATAATCTTCCGGTTTTTTGCATTCCTCCTTCAGTAGTACCACTGTAATCTAATTGCTGAACTCCAGAAGAGAACTCTTTTACTCTAGGAGGGCCAGAAAAACCGGCTTGTTCTGCCCACTTTCTAGCTCTTTCATATCTTGCATTGCCGGTATATTCATTAAAAAGAGCGTTTTCTCTTTGCGCGGAGCTATAAATAGAGTTAACAGTATTTTGATATGCCTTTTCTTTATTCTTCTGGATTTGCGGAAGGTTTAATCTGGCATCTAACATATTTTGCAAGCCAGAACTAGGTGCAGAGCGAAGCTCGCTTTCAAAATTGCTTGTTGTTTGTGCAACATTTGCTCTATTAGAAAAAGGAAGACTTCCTGTTGAAGATGTGGGGTAGTTAGACAGAAGTTGGTTCTTTGTGGCAAGTAGTAAACTATATTGTGCCTGTAATTGGCTAGCTTGATTTTGAAGTGGGGTTAGAAAAGAACCTGTGGCCCCATAAGCGGAATCCATTCTAGTTTCCAATACACGAATAGAGCCAAGAGTGGCATTAATAGCTGCTTGTACTTGGGATAAGGTTCTTATATAATCATTTAGTTCTGGACTAGCCATAATTTTTATTCCTCAAATTATCCTTCAATCTCAACGTCACGAATAATTATAGTATCACTACCAGAAGATTCTTTATTTCCTGTAACTCTTTCAAGCCAAGCCTCAAGTTCTGAAGAAGAACCGTCCCAAAGGGTTTTGTCATCAGGGCGCTTATTTTTAGGCAGCTCATTTAAATTATCAATTTGCTGCCGTTTACGAATAACAAAACTTAGTGTGTAAGGTAAGTCTGAAATATATTTTACTTTAGGATCTAGTGGAATTTGTAATGCTTTTGCTACAGACCATAGGGAAGCTATAGCATTACTTCCAGCTATTTTTTTAGGTTATCTGTATCCAACTCTAGAGAAGTATATTCGTTCATTAATCTTTGTTTTATTTCCGGAGCAATATTATCAAACTCATCAAAGTCTTTAAACATTCTAATCTTGAAACTCTTATCTTTATAGATACTAAAGTATACGCACATCTCTTTGAATTTCTTAAATGACTCCTGTTCACAAAGTTCATTTATCATGAGAGATTCATATTTCTTTTGCAGCTCTTCATTGGAAAGATTAGAATATTCTTCTGAAAGTTTATCTACCTTCTTTTTTAGATACTTACGAATTGCATCCTCTCGTTTCTTGGGGTAATCATCAATTTCTTTCTGATATTTTTCCTGTTTCTCTAAAGAAGCATCAGAATCTGGTTCTTTAGGAATGTTGATCGTAACTTCCCTATAAGCATCTCTAGTTACATCTCTAAGATTTAGTCCTACAACTGCGTCTACTAGATTGGATTTATCTACTACTTCTATATTCTGAATAAAAGCCATAGACTCATCACTAGATTTATCTTTTAGTTTCGCACGGAGTTCTGCACTCTTTCGTAGAGCAAACACCCTTGCTCTATTCAAATCTGCATCACCCACCAGTCTAATCCAAATTTTTGCTAAAATATTTCCATGTCCATCAGCAATTGCTGATTCTTTTGACCAAGAAAACAGCTTAGATATATCCACATCCGATTTCTCAACAGGGGCCATAATCCAAATCCTTTCTGATAAAAGAATAAGGCATACATCTATCCCACCTAATGTATGCCTTTAATCATCCTTTGTTAATAAATTGTCTGTAACTAAACACCAAGGTATTCTTTCAATGGTGTCAAATCTAGAGAACCATCTTTTCTTTCTTTAAGTCTTATTACATTATATCCTAGTTCTTTTAATTTCTTATTTTGCTTTTCGTCTTTACCCTTATTCATCTTTTCACTATGCCAATAATAACCATCAGCATAGATACATAAATTTAATTCTGGTATGAAAGCATCGGGAATAGTAAAAGAAAGACCAAATTGTTTTTTATATTGTTTTTGAAAAGAGTCTAAACAAGCATATAGTTCATGCTCAATTCTGGTTCCTTTGCTGTGTGTTCCTGCTAAAAAACAACTTTGGCTACAGTGTCTTTGTCCCTTTCTGTATGGAAATTCTTTTCCACAAGTTTCACAAATAAGGGGTTTAAACTTTCTTGGGTGTTCCCTATCTATAAATAGTTTTCTGCACTCCTTGGAACAAAACCTTGGACCTCGTGTTTTTCGCCTAAAGGTATTCCCACACACATCACAAACCATATTTGGAAGAGTTCTATGAGATATGTAAAAACACTCTCTAGAGCAGTATTTCATTTTATCGGCTTTTGGTTTAAATTCTATGCCACAAATTGGGCATGTTCTGGGTAGTATGCTTCTGCGGCAAACTCTTTTGCAGTTATTAGAACAATATTCTTGCGTCTTTCTTCTGGGTTCAAAAGATTTACCACAAACCTTACAAGTACTTTCTATGTATACTTGTCTAGCTTTTCCCGCACAAGTATTAGAACAACATTTTACCCTAGACTTTACATTATAAAACTCTTTTCCACAGACTATACAGAGTTTTAGTTTTCTCTGTGATTTAGTTCCAATACCATTACACTTCTTTGAACAATATTTTTTCCCTCTTTTATTGGTTTTGATCGTCTTTCCACAGACAATGCAAGGAATGCTCAAATAATGATTTCGTGAATTCTCATAGCAAATTCTGGAGCAAAACTTTTTTTCTTTTTTATCTGTATTAAACTCTGCACTACAAAATGAACAATTTTTTAACATATTTACCACCTTTCCCAGAGGAGGTAAGGGGGAAAGTCCTTACCTCCTCTATGGTAAAACTGATTTTTATAGATTATGGGGCAATAGCTCCCGAATAAATAATTAAACTTCCTGTCGTACTCTTGAAATTGAAAACGCTCGAAGCGTTTCCTCCCGTATTAACAGAATAAGAATCACCAACGATTGTGATAGATGGTATTTCTATCGATTTTAGTATTGTGTATGGGGCGGTGGATATGTCACAAGGATCTTGTAGTTCGATAATTAATGCTACAGGAGTTGCATCACAACCTTCACCGGGTTGCCACTCTACACCAGAACCAATAGTTCCATAGGTAAGCAGAGAAATCAAATCGGTATCAGTATCTAGTACTGTGATTGAACCCTCAATCGTAGGAACTTGTCTCTGGTATCCAACAATATCCCTACTACCCATTTGTTTAACCCCCTGTACTTGCATGTTACCATTAATTGTAACCGATTGCACACGAGGAATATCGTTTGCTAAAATACTAACTACTGCATCTTTACCCTTGATAGCAGAAGGCATACTTGCATCACCAACATCTGCCCAAGCAGTACTAGCATCTGAATGATAAACTGCAATCAGTTGACTAACTACAGTATCAGCAGCATTGAGAGTAATGGTTTTATTACCAACACCATTCGCTAGATATTCTCCTTCATCAGGAGCACCGGCAACTTCGGTTAGATAATTACCATCTGCAATAATAGATAGAACGTAATTACCATTTCTTAGTTGAATTGGGGTTTCAGTAAGAGTGAAGGAAACCCCAGAACCAGCGGGCTCCTCAGCAACTACGTCATATTTAAACCAACGTTTTTCTGAACCAATTAGGGTATAGTCCTCAGTAGATTCACCATCAACTGTATAGGAGAAAGAGAAATCCCTAACTTGTAATCTACGACCATGACCAGATTTTGCAAAAACAGCGGTATCTGGATCTTTAACGAAATAGGCAGCATCAACTTCACCTAATTCTGCAATATCAACCCCACCTCCAGGATAGGAAGCAGAGTCTGTACCAGTAAGGGCAGAGAAAACCTTAATACCTACATCGAAAGCAGAGAAGGATAAAGTTACGTTTGGTGTATCTTTACTTTCTCCAACGTGAAGTGAATTACCTAATTCATCAACTGTAGTCGATGGAATATCCTGTCCAAAACTGGTTTTTTGTACTCTAGAAGCCTTAAAAGAACCCAGCGGTCCAATTACGAACAACTGTAATTCTTTAGAAGGGACGGCAAGCCTTTTAGCCATAATTTTATTTTACTCCTCTAAGAGTATGTTCTCCGCTAAGATTGTAATAGTAGCTCTCCAATATAGCGGTGAAATTAACTCTGGATCTATTCTAACAATATTTATTTTTCTGTATTCTATATTAAGATGTCCAATAGAAGACGGATTACTAAAACCTGTATTGTAATCATAAACCGTAATCCCATCTTTTAGGTCATTATAAACTTTATATGCAAATTCATCTCTTTGCGATTTATTTTTAGCAAAAACATCTATATACCAAGTACGAATTGAACCGCCTTTTCTGTCCCCTAGTTGTAGTGGATAATTTTCTAGTTCATCTTGTTCTATTGATATAGATGGTATAGTCAAATCTTCAACTGGAAAGCCGTCCACAATTTTTACAAATGGTGTGGAGGAAAATTTATCTACTAACCAGTAATAAATACTTAGATCTTCTAATCTTTCCAGATACAAAATACACCTTCCTTATTTCATTCCATAATACTCTAACATAGAACTAATATATGGTCTATATCTTTCGCCACCAGGTTTTGTCATTTCAATTCTTCCCGCGGCAGTAACTCTAATATTAGTAAAGTCTTTACTTCTAAGTGCATCTATTAGTTTTGCTAGTTTTGTTTCACTTACTCTTTCTTCTTTTTCAAATCTAGTCAGAACCTCTATACCAGGATCTAGAGCTTTTTGATTTAGTTCTCTAATAAGACCAGTAATAAAAGCTATAGATTCTTTTACTTCAAGCATCAGTTTAGTAAGAGTGGTTGTATCTATCTTTGATACTGTTTTATCTTTAGATGTCTGACTTTGATAAAACTTTTGTATTGCTATTTGAGTTTTGCCCGTGAAATCTGTTGCACCATTTGTTGGATAAGCAGTGCCCTCTCCCCCCTTACGATGGGCATTGGGAATAGGCATAGTTCCTTTATCCAATATTTCCCAAAAGGGTGCTATCTTTCCAGCATAAGACATCCTCTTTCTTATGGTGTTCCAGTATTTCCAAGTAAATTTTGCGGATTGGTCTACTTGTTTTCTGTTCTTACCTCTACCACGAGTAACCATTGCTGGTTTCCCCTCTCTGGCAGCGCCATAGTATTTTTCAGACCAGAAGTGGCTTGCAATATCGGCAGAGGAGCGTGTACCTAACTCTTCTCTTACCTTCTTTATAGCATTACCATAATCCGAAAGACTTCCAAAAGTTTCGTTTAGGTTGAGTTTTACTTTTATATTACCGTTCTTGAACTGAACCAGTGTGAAAGTACTAGGATTGAAAGCAGCATCATGTAGTCTTTTAGTGAAAAATGGATTATCAAATTCTGGATTCTTTTTTACAGCCAGTCTAATCTGTTCCCAGAGAATTTTTGGTGCTTCAACGAGCGTCTTTTCCAGTGTTGAAGCATCAGTAACTGATACAGATTTTTGTTTCTGAATTTTTGCTAAATCTTCTTTGAGATTGTTATACTGAGTCTCTAATTTACTAAGTTTAGTACCAGCAACTTCCGCTCTTCTTATCAAAGATGGAATCTTACTTAGGTCTTGACGTAAAGAAGTAATGAGTTCATTAGGCATATCACACTAGCATCTCCACATCGCCTAGGATTTCTCTTAAAATTGCTCGAA
>Ga0208958_1003889_pt1 | contig 11185 bp, 10 predicted proteins | sample RifOxyB1_FD_184032 | JGI IMG/M metagenome (GOLD analysis project Ga0208958, IMG submission 184032) | Soil microbial communities from Rifle, Colorado - Rifle Oxygen_injection B1 (SPAdes) | ecosystem: Environmental > Terrestrial > Deep subsurface > Rock core/Sediment | place: Rifle, Colorado...
AGTAAAATCTGTCGGAAAATCCAAAAAAAGATTTCCTTGGAAATTTATCATCATTCCGTTTGGTATTATTCTTGTTTTTTTGGTGGTTATTGGAATTATGCTTTTGCCTCTTCGGGGAGTAATTGCGAAAGCAAAAGATCTTTCGGTATCCGCCCGTACAACGATGGAAGCAGTCAAAGCTCAGGATCTGGAAAAAACAAAAGCAGGACTTGCTGAAACAAGAGGGAAATTTACGCAACTTGAAACAGAATATAAAAAAGTATTGCCTCTCAAAGCAGTTCCGTTTCTTGGGGCTTATATTGGCGATGGAGAACACGCAATAAAAGCTGGGTTTGCGGGACTCACCGCAGGGGACAAAGCAATTGAGGCAATTGAGCCAAACGCGGATCTTTTAGGACTCAAAGGAACAAAAAAGACGACATTTCTTGAGGGAACCGCAGAGGATCGGTTGCAATTTGCCGTCAAAACCATGAGCGCCTTAATTCCAAAGATTAACGAAATGGCAACGAGTGTTGACACCATTCGGAAAGAATTAGGAGCAATCGATCCGGACAGGTATCCGGAAAAAATAGGAAAAACCGTTATTCGGTCAAAAATGGTGTCAGCATTCGGCGTGATTGAGGAAATGGCGAATCTATTTGTGAACGCTCAGCCCTTGCTTGTGAACCTTCCGTCTCTTCTTGGAGAGCCGAAGGAAAAGCGATATTTAGTATTATTTCAAAACGATAAAGAACTTCGTTCAACTGGAGGTTTTATCACAGCGTATGCACAGTTTCGTATGGTGAAAGGAAAACCAATACTTGAAAAAGCAGATGATATCTATGCTCTCGATGCATCTTTAACAAAAAAATTTACCGCTCCACGTGAGATTCTAACATTCCATAAAGGTGTATACAACTTAAATATTCGTGATAGCAATCTTTCTCCTGATTACAAGCAATCAATGCAAAAATTTGAAGAAATGTACAAGTATGCAAGTGGAAAAGAGGCAATTGACGGAATTATTGCAGTAGATACTCATGTTCTTGTGGAGGCACTCAAAATTTTAGGTCCGATGTATGTCTATGACCGGGAATTTAGTGCTGTTATTGATAAACGCTGTGATTGTCCAAAAGCTGTCTATGAACTGGAAGACTATTCCACAAGACCAGTTAATTATGTACGGACTGCTCGAAAAGATATTATTGGAGTTCTTCTTCAACAAATCCTTCGCATGGCTTTAGGAGTATCCCCGTCAAAATATTGGGGAAATTTATTCCAAATGCTTATTGCCGAGATTAATCAAAAACACATCGTCGCATACTTCCATGATGACGCGACGCAGAAAGCAGCGGAAAGTTTTAATTTGGCAGGGAGAATCATGACGGCAAGCGAATCAGCTGCGGTACTTAAATATAAAGAGGGTAATGGATGGGACTATTTGCATATAAATAACAGTAATATGGCAGGAGCAAAGTCCAATATGTTTGTGTCAAGTAAGGTAATGAAAGATACGACTGTTAATAATGACGGCACTATTTCTACGAAACTAACAATTGATTATAAAAATCCATATCCTGGGAGTGACTGCGGATTGGAAAGCGGCGGACTTTGTTTAAATGCACCGCTTCGAAACTGGATACGTGTCTACACACCAGTTGGGAGCAAACTTGGTGATAATAAAGGAGCAATATCACCAAAAGATGGAAAACCAATCACTCTTGAAACATATGATAGTCTCGGAAAAACGGTATTTGAGGGATTTTTGATTGTTAACCCCATGGGGACAGCAAAACTTGAACTTACGTATACGAGTCCTGTTAAAACAGATGGTGCATATAAACTTCTCATTCAAAAACAATCAGGAACGAATGATGAAGAATACACGATCAAGCTTAATGGGAAAGAACGAAAACGAGCACCACTGGTCACTGATACAGAATATACGTTTTAATCCATGAACCCTCTTTCAGTGTATCGGGTTTCAGCATTTATTTTACGGCGCTCCAACGTTGGCGAAGCAGATAAAATTCTGACGATATTTTCAAAAAAGATTGGGAAATTCCGTGTGATAGCCAAAGGTATTAGAAAGATTTCGAGTCGCCGCGGTCCGCATGTAGATTTGTTTAATGAAGTATCCATGATGCTTCACCATGGGAAAACAATGGATATCGTGACGGAAGTTGCGACAATAACAACATATAGGACTGGACTTTCGACATGGATTCGGATGCGAGCGGCATATCTTGCTGTTGAAATTCTAGATAAACTTGTGCCGGAACATGTTGAACATCAAGATATTTATAATTCGTTACATGAAACCCTTGGAGCAATTGTTGTCGTTCAAGAGCATGAGGTAAATACAGTACTTCTTTCATTTTGCAATAAAATACTTGTGTTATTGGGGTTTTTATCTTCTGAGAAGAAATTTTTAACATTAGCCACCGCTATCGGATTTATCGAACGAATTATCGAACGGAAAATAAAAACCGCAAAATTTTTCTTGTAATTTGATACAATACTATTATGAGCATGATTGATGAAATAATATCTCTCACAAAACGTCGTGGGTTCGTATTTCCAACAAGTGATATCTATGGCGGTATTGCAGGATTTTATGATTTAGGCCCTGCAGGTGTACTTCTTGCTAAGCATATCAAAGATTTGTGGTGGCAAGAAATGGTGCAACTTAGAGATGATGTGGTTGGACTTGATTCAAGCATCATATTAAATCCCAAAACATGGGAAGCTTCAGGACATGTCACTGCGTTTACCGATCCACTCGTTGAATGTAAATTATGTCATGAACGGATGCGGGCTGATCAGGAAGATGAAATCGCCCAACATGTAAAAAATCATGCGAATAAAGGCGAAACAAATGTTCTTTGGACAGAACCGCGGCAATTTAATCTTCTTTTTAAAACCTACGTTGGCCCTGTAGAAGATTCAAAAAGCATTGCGTACCTGCGGGGTGAAACATGTCAGGGAATATACTCCAATTTTTCAAATGTCATGGCTTCAACACGGGTAAAAATCCCTTTTGGTATTGCACAAATTGGAAAGGCGTTTCGAAATGAGGTTACTCCGGGGAAGTTTTTATTTCGGCTTCGTGAATTTGAACAAATGGAGCTTGAATATTTTGTCCGTCCACAGGAAGCTGAAAAAATGTTTGCCTACTGGAAGGAAGAGCGGATGAAATGGCATCTATCCCTTGGATTATCGAAAGATAAATTACGGTTTAGGCAACACGAAGCCACAGAACGGGCACACTATGCAGCTGATTCTTGGGATATTGAGTATGATTTTCCTGACTGGGGATATAAGGAGCTGGAAGGAATTGCAAACAGGACGGATTATGATTTAAAAACGCATGGGAAGTGGAGTGGAAAGGATCTTTCTGTTTTGGACCCAGATACGAATGAGAGATATATACCATATGTCATAGAACCATCAGTTGGTGTATCGAGACTGATGCTTGCACTATGTATAGATAGTTTTGTAAAAGAAGAAAAACGGACAGTCTTAAAGTTTAAGCCAACTCTCGCTCCATATCGTGTAGCAGTGTTTCCGCTTCTTGCTAATAAACCGGATTTAATAGCTAAAGCGCAGACGGTCTATCATGACATGAAAAAACTATATAGCGCGACTTGGGATGACCGTGGGAACATCGGGAAACGATATCTTGCGCAAGACGAAATTGGTACTCCTTGGTGCGTGACCGTTGATTTTCAGTCGCTTGAGGATGATACAATAACCATACGAAATCGCGATACCACAAAACAAGACCGTATTTCTGTTTCAAATCTACAGGAATATATAGAAAGGAATATATGAACAAAAAATTATTACCAATTATCATCGGTGTTTGTGGCATTGGTGTTCTTATTTTAGGATTAACTCTCCTTAAAAAATCTCCCTCAAAACCGCAAGAGCCCGTTATTGAGGAAGAGCAGTTAGTTGCGGCAGATAGTTCAATAGTTGCTAGTGTCACCTGGAGCAAAATCAAAGATAACACGATCGTTCTTTCTGTTTCAGGATTAAAGAACGGATATACAAAAGTTGCCTATGAAGTAAGCTACGAAACGCAGGGAGTGGTACAGGGAGTGACGACACGTCCGCTTGATATTACTGGAAAAGATACGTTTGTCCGTGATGATATCTATCTCGGAACCTGTTCGAAAAACGTCTGTAAACCGCATACAGGAGTCAAAAAGGTATCTCTTGTCCTTGAATTTACTGATACGTCTGGTAAAAAAAGCCAACTAGCTAAGGATTTTGATCTGTAATAGTTGTATTTAGATTATTAATATAATCCAAAGGATCCCATTCAGCGGGATCCTTTTTTTCGTGAAATACCTCTTGACAAGCCGTGAAAAATGGGGGAATATGGATATAGATGGGAAGAAATGGTAATATACGGGTATGAAACTTTTCCTTGGGGAATACGATCACATACTAGACGAACGGGGTCGAGTGACGCTGCCAAGAAAGATAAGGGTAGAACTAGGAGAAAGGGAATTAGTTTTAACAAAAGGGTTTGACAAGTGCATATTTGGATACGATTTGGCAGCATGGGAGAAAGAAGCGGAAAAACAGCTCGAAACACCTGTGACAACAGAAGAGGGAAGAAAACTACGAAGATACGTGTTTGGAGCGGCTGAAAAGGTTGAGACGGATAAACTTGGTCGAGTTGTGATGCCTACCCACCTCAAGGAGTACGCTGGGATTGAGAATGAAGTAAAGATTATCGGAGCAGGCGATCATTTTGAAATTTGGAACAAAAAGGATTGGGATACGCATGAGTAACTATCACACGCCTGTACTTTTACAAGAAGTGATACAAGGATTACAAGTGACGGCTGGAAAACGCTTTATTGACGCGACATTGGGCGGTGGGGGACATACAAAAAAGATGCTTGAAATGGGAGCAGAAGTTCTAGCAATTGATGAAGATGAGGATGCAATAGAAGAAAACGCGCTTTTAGTTAGTCCACACTGTCGGATTGTACAAGGAAACTTTCGAGACATCGAAACAATAGCAAGTAACAACAAATTTTTGAATGTTGACGGAATATTGTTTGACTTGGGAGTTTCCAGCCATCAGCTTGATACGAAAGAAAGAGGATTTTCCTATCGATTTGACCAAGCACCTTTAGACATGCGGTTTGGAGATGGAGACAAGCGAAGCGCTTTCGATATTGTAAACATTAGTTCTGAAAAAGAGCTCTTTGATATATTTTCGCGTTTTGGAGAAGAAGAAAAAGCGTTAGATATCGCGCGTTTAATTATTTCTTGTCGGAAAAAGCATGAGATTGCGACAGTAGGAGAATTAAGACTATGTCTTAGTACGAAGAATATCGATACTGTCTCTCGCATATTCCAAGCACTGAGAATTGCAGTAAATAGCGAGTTAGAGTCATTACAATTTGGTCTTGAAGGAGCAATGAATGTAGTAAAGGTTGGAGGAAAAATTGCTGTTATTAGCTTTCATTCTCTGGAAGACCGTATTGTTAAGCGATTTTTTCTCAATAACAAATTGAACGTTATTGATAAGAAACCGATTATTCCAAGTAGTATAGAACAACAAGAAAATCGAAGATCAAGAAGTGCAAAGCTAAGAATAGCCGAGAAAGTGTAAGCGTATGAAGAAAACAATTATTACACTAAGCGCAATAACCCTATGTCTTCTTGTAGCTCAGATTGTATATTCATGTATGTTGGTTGGAGATGGAAAAGAAATTCGCCGTATTGACGGTAAAATCACTGCTATTGGCGGAGAAAACGCATTGTTATCAGAACAAGTTGCTTCCGCCTCATCGCTTCTTACAATTGGCGACAAAGCGCTTTCTATGGGATTTACAGAAAAACCTAAAATCATGACCATCCATAAGGATCAATTTGTTGCGAGCCTCGTTCCTGTACAATAAAGGATATGTGGCGAATGTGGTTCGTTTTTTCACTATTCATTTTCCTTTTATGTGGTGTTGTCGCTCGCCTTTTCTATTGGCAAATCATATCAGGATATCATTTAAAAGCAGAAGGGGCGGCGCAATATAAACTTGAATTAACTCTTCCAGCAGAACGGGGAAGTATTATCACAAGCGATGGATATCCTCTTGTTATGAATAAATCAGCCTCGCTTGTGTATGCAGAGCCAAAAAATATAGAAAATAGCAAGGTGTTTTCTGAATTAGTCTCACAAACTTTACAAATTGACGTTGCCAGTGTCGCTGCGATGATTTCTGATACATCGAGAATGTGGTCTCCAATTCTTCATAAAGTTGATGAAGAAAAGATTCAGAAATTAAGATCGTTGAATATTAAGGGGTTAGGTTTTGAAAAAGAACCAAAGCGGTATTATCCAGAGGGATCCATGGCAGCGCAACTATTGGGATTTGTCGGACTTGATCAAAACGGATACGATGTGGGGTATTTTGGTCTTGAGGGGTACTATAATCGAGAATTACAAGGAAAAGCGGGAAGTGTCACGATTGAAAAAGATGTCACCGGAGCTCCGATTCTCGTGGGAGACTCGATAAGAATCGAGCCGGAGAACGGAAGCACAATGATACTTTGGCTTGATAGGACAATCCAAAACATTGTAGAAAAAAAACTTCTTGAAGGAATACAAAAATATGGGGCTAAAGAAGGGTCAGTTGTTGTGATGGATCCAACAACAGGCGGAATTCTTGCAATGGCATCCTATCCTTCGTATCATCCGGGACAATATCGTGAGTTTGATCGAGAGTTATATAAAAATCCCATTGTCGCATCGCAATATGAACCAGGATCGACGTTTAAGGCGCTTGTTATGGGAATAGCAATTGATAAAGAGCTAATTAAAGCAACAACAATATTTGATGAAAAAGGACCAGTAGAAGTGTCTGACTATACTATTAGAACGTGGAATAACGAATATCATGGCCCTATTACCATGACACAAGTACTCGAGCATTCATCAAATGTGGGTATGGTGCACGTTGGAAAATTATTGGGAATTGAAACATTTGTTCAATTTATCAAAGATGTTGGATTTGGATTACCAACAAAAATAGATCTAGAAGATGAAAGTTCGCCAATAATGAGAAGTGATCGCGATTGGAAAGAAATAGATCTCGCAACCGCTTCGTTTGGTCAAGGAATTGCAGTGACTCCGCTTCAAATGATCAGGGCTACCTCTGCTATTGCCAACGGCGGATGGCTCATGGAGCCGCATATGGTAAAACAAATGCAGAATGCAAAAAAGAGAATTATTGATGTAAAACCAAAAAAAATCCGGCAGATATTTAATGCTGCAACTGCTCAGGTGGTAACGGAAATGATGACGGCAGCTGTAGATAATGGTGAGGCCAAGTGGGCGAAACCGAAAGGGTACCGGATAGCAGGAAAAACCGGCACTGCCCAAATTCCTGTAGCTGGTCATTATGATAGCAAAAAAACAATCGCGTCATTTGTCGGGTTTGCACCTTCGGATAAACCACGGTTTGCCATGCTTGTGACGCTTCGGGAACCAAGTTCATCTCAATGGGGTTCAGAAACCGCAGCGCCTCTTTTTTTCAATATCGCCAAAGAATTATTTCTCTACCTCGGCATCCCCGCACAACTATAAAGACAAGGTATTTAAATTCATATCCGTAAATTATCCTAGCGGCCGCTAGTCAAAAATACGAATATATATTTTTTTTATTAAGATTAAAATGTTTGTGGTATTATTATGTCAATATGGTTTTGGATAACTACACAACATTTATTGAAGGAATTTTAAAAAAGATTAATGAGTTCGGAATTGATGTATCAGATTTGAATATGGATCATATCGGGTATCAAGCGTCGTCAAATGAAGATTATGATAATTTACGAACGGACTTTGATAAAATTGGTGACTATGTTTCAGAAAAAATTGTTGGTGGAAGAAGAGTGGGTATATATAAATTAAAAGAGCCACTTCGTTATAAACAATATGTAAATGAGGCAATAGAGCTTGTTGCGCCAAAAGAAGGCCAGAAGTGCTCATCAGGACTTGATCATGTTGAGTTTGTTCTTAAAGAAACGTTTGATTCGTTTATGAAAAAATATCCAAATCTCTCTTGGGATACATCAAAAACAAATCAGCCTATGTTTCCAATGATAACGCTTAAACTAAGCAACACCACGCAAGTAAAATTTCACTACACACCAGTACTTGAGATTGTGAAATAGTTCGTTTTAGCCTCAAAACAGTAAAAGGCTTCCTATTTTTGGTATAATCAGAGGATGATTAGATGGCTGAAGAGCCTGTATCATTTTGTTGTTGCCGTTGCTTCGGCAATCTATTTTCGCTTCCCGGGATCCAAACTCACGGTTATAGGGGTTACGGGTACAGATGGGAAAACAACTACGACCACCCTAATCTACGAAATTCTCAAAGCAGCTGGATATAAAACATCAATGATTACCTCTGTTCAGGCAGTCATTGCCGGGAAAACGTATGACACAGGGTTTCATGTGACAACCCCGAGTGCCTTTTGGGTGCAAAAGTACCTTCGGGAAGCTGTCGATCATGGAGATACGCATATGGTCTTAGAAGTGACGTCGCATGCGCTGTCACAATCTCGTGTGTTGGGAGTGAAATTTGCGGTAGGGGTACTGACAAATATTACGCACGAACATCTTGATTGGCACAAAACATACGATAACTATGTCGCTTCAAAAATGAAATTGCTTCTTGCGGCACGCACTGCTGTTGTTAACCGTGATGAAGCAGAATTATTTAACAAAATTGCTCCACTTTTACGAAAAAAAACCATGGTAACCTATGGGATTCATCGGCAAGCACAAATAACCAGGGGCTCATTTCCGTTTAAAACAGCGCTATCGGGCGAATTTAATCAGTATAATTGTCTCGCTGCAATTGCTGCATCAACAGTAGTAAATATTCCAAAACTAAAAATATTGCGAGCTGTGAAAAATTTCAGCGGTGTGTCGGGGCGCATGGAAGTAGTCGTGTCAAAACCATATACTGTCATTGTTGATTTTGCCCACACGCCAAATGCAATAACTCAGGCTCTCAAAGCAGTTCGCGTTCAAACAAAAGGAAGACTTATCCATGTATTTGGTAGCGCGGGACTTCGGGATACGACTAAACGCCCGTATATGGGAAAAGCATCAGCTGAATATGCTGATGAGATCATTTTAACAGAAGAAGATTATCGGACAGAGAATGTACGTGAGATCATTGAGCAAATTGCTTCAGGAATTCCGGTATACAAAAAAATCCACAAAATTCCTAACCGAAAAGATGCTATTTCGTATGCTTTATCACTAGCTAAAGAAAATGATACAGTGATGATTACCGGCAAGGGTCATGAAAAAAGTCTTTGCCGTGGAACTATTGAATATCCATGGAGTGATCAAGAAACAGTACGAAAGATTCTAAAAAAGAAGTCGTTATGATTTACAAAAAGAACAACATCTACACCTTTTCACTTTTAGAACAGTTTCCCCATATAAAACACGGATTTACAACAAAGAAACACGGCAACATGCAAGTTGAATCAACCAGAAAAGATTTTTTTGCATCCATCGGCGTTTCGTATACAGATGTTGTTTTGCAAGAGCAAGTGCATGGGGTAGCTATTCATGAAGTTTTACCAGCAGATCACGGGACAACTGTTACAGGAGTAGATGGACTTGTGTATCAAAAAAATGAAAATACGCCCATTTATTTAAGTGTTCATGTTGGTGACTGTGCAGCGCTATTATTTTTTGATCCGGTGAAAGAAGTCATTGGAGTTGCACATTCCGGATGGAAAGGGACAGCGGGACATATTGCTAGTGAAATGGTGAAAAAATTTCAAAAGTTCGGCTCATTACCAGAGGATATCGTTATTGTGTGCGGACCATGCATATGTTGCGATTGTTATCCTACCAATCTGTGGAAGAGTATCTCTTCTGATTTACGTGAGCAAAAAGTACAAAAAGACCACATGGATTATGACAAAACACTTTGTACGTTTGAAAATAAAGAAGAATTTTATTCATGGCGCAGGAAAGACGAACCATTCGGTGAAATAATGGGGTATATTGGATATACCGACGTAATATGAAAGCATACAAACACATCCATCTCGTAGGAATTAAAGGTGTCGCAATGACATCTCTTGCGTTGTATTTTCATGATCAAGGAGTAAAGATAACCGGTTCTGATGTGGAAGGAGTATTTCCAACACAGCACGTTCTGGATAAAGCACGTATTTTAATGACTATTGGTTTTACAGCCGAAACTATCAAAAAGCAAAAAAATCTTGACCTTGTCATCTATACCGGTGCTCATGGCGGCAAAGACAACGTCGAAGTTCTTACAGCAGTAAAACAGGGAATCCTTGTGATGCCACATGGACAAGCACTCGGTATGGTTATGGATGGGAAGAGGCAGATCAGTATTGCAGGAAGTCATGGAAAGACAACAACCAGCGCGATGCTCGCAACTATTTTTTCTCAAGCAGGATTGGATCCATCGTATGCAGTCGGATGCGGAACAATATGTGGTGTTGGAAATCCGGGTCATTACGGATGCGACAATGTTTTTATAGCAGAGGCAGATGAATATATGACTGACCCGGGACATGATGCAAAACCCCGGTTTCTTTGGCAGCATCCAGAGGTATTAGTCGTTACCAATATCGATTATGATCATCCGGATGCATATGCAAATCTGGAAGATGTTCAACAAGCTTTTCTCACGCTCCAAAATCAAATGACAGGAAGAAAAACAACAGTAGTGAATCACGATGATGTTTCAAGTCAAATATTATTTAAGTCACCTCATACCATATCGTATGGATATTCAGCTGGTTCGGATTATCAAATTACCCATGTTGCGTTCGAAGAAGGACGGACTTTTTTTACTGTCGCTCTCCGGGGGACATTTATCGGTGAATTTATACTTACGGTTCCAGGAAAACACAACATCCTTAACGGACTCGCTGCCATCGTCACTGCTTATGAATTTGGGTTATCGTATGAAGCCATAAAAAAGGGACTGCTTCAATTCGGAGGAGCAAAAAGAAGATTGGAGCTGATTGCTACGAACCACGATGTCCGGATATATGATGATTATGCGCATCATCCCCACGAAATTATTGCTTCTCTTGATGCGCTCCGTTCATGGTATCCAAAAAATCGCGTCGTTACTATTTTTCAACCGCATACGTATTCACGGACAGCG
>Ga0208958_1003891_pt1 | contig 11179 bp, 13 predicted proteins | sample RifOxyB1_FD_184032 | JGI IMG/M metagenome (GOLD analysis project Ga0208958, IMG submission 184032) | Soil microbial communities from Rifle, Colorado - Rifle Oxygen_injection B1 (SPAdes) | ecosystem: Environmental > Terrestrial > Deep subsurface > Rock core/Sediment | place: Rifle, Colorado...
TCTGTTGTTGCCGGCAGATAAATAATAATCTGGGTTCCTTCCCCGAGTTTGCTTTGAATCTCGATATAACCATCGTGATCCCTGACAGTTCCCCAAACCACTGCCATTCCAAGACCTGTGCCGCTTCTTCCCATTTTTTTCTTAGTAAAAAAAGGCTCAAAAATTCGTTCTAGGTCATCTTTTTCAATTCCTTGTCCTGTGTCTGAAACGGTCAGAATTGTATAATTGCCTTCAACTGTTTTTTCATAATTCCTTATATAGTAATCGACATACTTGCTTTCTATTGAAATACGAATCAACCCTCCATTAGAAATTGCCTCTGCAGCATTAGAAACCAAATTCATTACTGTCTTATATAAATGAATAGGAGACCCTTTAACAGGCGACAAATCATCTTTGAAATCAGTTTCAATCACCACATCGGGATGAAATGAGCGAAGCCAGTTAAATTCAGGACTTGTGAGATATTGTTGAATTGTATGTTTCATGTCTATGATTTCATTATGTTGCACTCCACGTCTTGCCAGAGTCAACAAATCTTGAATAATTGCGGCTGCCTTTTCGCCGCTTTGCTTGGTTTTTATAAGATATGGTCTTAAGGGGCTGTCTTTTGGAATTTTATCAAGCATCAGTTCTGGATAATTAATCGTAGCCGAAAGAATATTATTCAAATCATGAGCAACACCCCCGGCTAAAATACCCATGGATTCCATTTTTTCAGAGAGTTTCAGTTTGGCCTGGGTATCTATCAGTTTTTTGTTTTTTCTTTGGAGTTCTGTGACGGCAATACTCAATTCAAAGGCAATTTTTTCAAGCTTTTCATTTTGTTTATTAGTCTGGATTCGCCACAATCCGATTCCTGTTCCAAAAAAAGTGCCCAATAAAATTGGAAAAATATATTCCTGTAATAATGGGAACTCCTTGTAATAAAAAGTTCTGATCAGGGTAAACATTATTCCGAAAAAAGCGATTCCAATGGGTATTGAACAAAACAAGAAAGCGTGTTTTTTCATTTGACAACATCCCTAAGCAGCAAAGAAAATGAACTATATTATCAACAAGGTAAAAATAAATCATCGTGCCGGTTCAACCAGAGAGGCAGTGGCATTTTCAAGTTAACAGGATACCTTCAGTTGTTTTTTCAGGGAAAAACAATGAAAGGGTGAATTACCAATTTGAAATTAAAAAGCAAATATCATGCAAATGTGAGTGCGGATGGAATATGCAAATAAATACAGTCAGATATGAACCCTTGGATTTCGGGCACATATTACATGACTAGAATGGAAATATGAAATCGATTACATATCTCTATTACAATCTTTTCATACAGTCCTCGTATTTGAAATCACCTAAAAAATTAAATGTTATCCAGAAGTCGGCAAACAAAAATTCATTTAGCATAAAAAACATATTGACACCTCAAAATGTTTAGAGTACCTAACTCTGGACTTTCACAAAAATCTATTCTGTAGGAATTATTTTAAACAAACGAAACAGAATTGCATGGACATTATAAATATTCGACAATCCGAAAATTGGCAGTCTCTTTTTTTGCCAAACGAGTTAGGCGCGACTAACTTCTTAGTGCCAATACAGTTGTTGGGAAGGATAAAAGATTTGAAGTTTAAGAAACATAATTACAAGAACCTTATAATTCGGTCTGCAATTCTACTCATGGTAGGGACATGGAATCAACCGAATGTTTTTGCGCAAGGGGTTGATCAGGTGGAGGTGAACAAGCTGGACAATATGGCATTTGGTTTCTCTGTGGAAACCACAGGCGGTCTCAGCGGGGGATATTTTTACGCTTCTGAACCTGGCCCGAATGCCGCCGACAGCGAATTTCTCCTGTCGAACCTGCTTCTTGAGATTTCTTCCGGCGACCAGGATCTTCCCGTCGGATTCGTATTCGCCCTCGGAGAAACATCGACTCCGTCGGTCCTCGATACACCTCAGAACAACAATGCGCTCTCCATTGAGTATGCTTCTCTTACCATTACCCCTTTTCCGGGGGTGAGCATTGAGACCGGACTTCTCATGCCCAACTCAGGATATGAAGCAACTTATACCTACGAGAACCAGAATATCCTACTCGGCGCGGTTGCCTCCCAGCAGCCTTACAATGCATACGGCACCAAGATCGGATTCGAGATAGAAGACCTATACATATGGGCTGGATACTACCGGGACCGGCTGGATAACGAGGAATACGATTCCGCCGACGAGGCGTGGGAAATCGGCGTATGCGCCACGGTATTCGAAATCGACATCAACCTTTACCATTATCACATCGGTGGTTTCAGGCAATTGACGGGCGTATCGATCGAGCGGACGTTCCGGAATGTCGACATTGGGCTCGACTTGGACTACTGGGCATGGGCAGGTTCGATAAGAAACGTGTATGGAAGCAATTCGTCCATCGGAGGGGCGGTGTATGTCTCACCGACCTTTGGGAGTTTCTCCATTCCTGTCCGGCTTGAATATGTACATCAGGAGGAAAGCCAAATATACCTCGAAAGCATAAACGCGGAACGCATCTTTACGGCGACCGTCACTCCCACCTATCATTGCAATGAAAATACCTTTGTCCGTGTGGAAACAGCCTATGTCCAAGCCGATACAGCTTTCGCGGGCAAAAACGGAAATACCGAAAGTGATACATTCTCCTTAGCGATGGAGGTTGGATTCTTTTTTTAATACAGAACAGATTATCTATCCGCCAGCGCTTGAAAATTCCTTGCCAAAAATTTGCCATAATTTGAAAAACAATGGGTAAAAATGGGTAAAAATAATGAAATCAGTGGAAAGTGTGAAAGTTTATAATTAACTGAATTTGTTTACATATATTTACTTTTTATTACTCATGCTTACTTATGGTTTTTTGGCTTAGATTGACTCTGACTCCGTCAACCAAGGTTCGAATCCTTGTCTCCCAGCCAAGTAAATTCAAGGGGTTAGCCAGTTCAGGCTGCCCCTTTTTTCATTTAAACCATTAGTTTTGCCAAAATTTTGCCAAAATTTTTCTTAACCTTAATTACAGGCTCTTACCTTTGTTTTTGTAAAAAGCATCAAAGCTCGAACCATCCTCTGAAAACCTCGGGCATCCTCAATATACTTGCTGTAAACCCGTATAATCATGTCAGTGTCCCGATGCCCCATAACCTTGGCAATCCACAACGGACTCTCACCGCAGCTCAGAGCATTTGTGGCAAAACTATGGCGAGTTTGTTTCATTTCGCGATATTCAATTCCGGCTTTTTTCAGAGCAGGCTTCCAGACACACTTTCTTAAATGTTCATTATCAATTCGGCTTCCATCCTCATTGCAGAAAAAATATTTTCCATTGCACCTTTTATATATGGGTTGCTGTGATTTCAGTGCGTCCAACATCAAAGGAATCAGTTTAATTGTCCGTCGGCTGTATTTGTTTTTAGTTTTTCCAATCATGAACTTTCCATTTTCATCTTTGGTAAAAGCCCTTCGGATAAATAACAAACCCTTTTCCAAATCAATGTCCTCTGGATGAAGAGCCAGTTGCTCACCCTGGCGCAAACCGATTTTAAATGCCGTGTCAAAAAAAGGTTTCCAATGTTCTGACAGGGCCTTGAGAATTTTTTCCTGCTCTTCGATTGAAAACGGAAACAGCTTTTCATAAGGGTCATCCTCAGGCAGTTTCTTAAAACCAAAAAACGGGTTGTAGGTATTTCCCCATTCATACTCAATCGCAGCTTCATCGCAAATCATCCGCAGAGGAACAAAAAGTTTATTTACGGTTTTATTGCTGATTACCTTTTTCCTGAATTTCTGTTTTCTGGCCCATGCAATAAACTTTTCAAACTGGTTCTTGTTTAAATTCCCAAAAGCCAGTTTTCCAAAATAAGGCTCAAGATAATTTTCAATATAGCCCTTGTACCCGTTTAAAGTTCGTTCTGCCACACGACCTGATGATTTCAACAGATTATACCATTCCCAGACATAATCCTTGAAATAAACATCATTCGATGTCTGGCTTACACCAAAAATCTGACGTTCTTTTTCAGAAAAAAAATCTTTTTTCTTGCTGTCTGGAAAAACTTCTGCAAACCGAAAATTGCCGGAATCAATTTCTAAAATTATTTTGTCCAGTTGCTTTCTAACCTCTTTTGCATTGTTCGAATTCCACACAAGACCAGATGATTCCCGAACACGCTCGTCAAGATACATAAAATCAACATACACTTTACCATTCACGTTCCGCACACTGCCCTGCTTGTTTGAGTTAAGACCCTCCTTTCGCGTTTTGTCGTTTTTCAAAACATTTTTCATCGACACACAATTATTTTTCACAGAGTCCTCCTCTTAAACCACCTCCCTTCCACTGATTTCATTTTCCCATTGATACCCATTGCCCAATTGTAATTTTATATTTTGATCCTGCTCTTTGAACAGGCATCATTATGTTGAAAATCTTGTTCATTTTTTGAACATGCAATCTCATCATTAAATTGCATCTGATTGCAACCAGGCAGGTCATCGCCAAGCCAGAGCAAAATTTCAGACCACTTAAAAAGAATTTTTTTGTTTGTCGGCTTCAGATAGTGTTTTCCGAGGACAAAAGTCCCCTTGTAGATTAAATTATACAAACTCTGCCGAGAAAATTTAATCCGTGAACTCAATTCATCGACTGTCAGATACTCTTCCATAATCGCCTGCTGTGTTAGAATTATTTATTGCATCTATTAAGGATTTCTTTTTTGATATCCTCATGAGAAATGAGTTCAGAATCAGGTATCTTCCTTGCCTCTGCTAATTCTTTTTTTGCCCAATCAGACAATTCCCCTTCGGTGTCTTTTTTTGTTTTTATCTGGTTTTTCATCTCAAAATTTGGGGGTTAATTACCAAGCAACTTTAAAACATCTCGTTTAGAAAGTTTCCTGAACCTATTGCATACCTGTCTAAGATAATAAGAAGGTGTTTTGCCGATTCCTATGTTTTCAACTATCTTTCCTTTCTCTTGGAGAAATTCAACAACAGGGACAAAATCCCCGTCGTTTGAAACTAAAATTGCAGTATCATAACCATCAATCATCTTGACCATATCTAAAGTAAGGCGTATGTCATCTTCTTTGGTTTGATAGACTATTTTTCCGTCAATTTTTACTTTCTGCATTCTGCATGCAATAAGATTAAAGTTTTTAATTTTTTTCAGTTTCTCAAAAAATCTTTGTTGGCTTGCATATCCATCCAGATTATAGTTTGAATCAAAAATGCCAATATAATAATGAGTTCTAACAATTTTATTTCTTCCAGCTATGAGATTAATAAATTTTTCAAAGTTGAAGAAATCTGGAGTTTTATCTTTAAACATTTTATTTAAGCTGTGGTAGAGATTGTTTCCGTCGATAAAAATTATAACTTTTTCATTTTCCTTTTTTGTATCTTTTGACATATAGGTGAAAAAGGAAAATGCTTAATAAAACTTTCGAAGAAATATTAACCCAGGTTTGCTGAAAAGCAACCCTGGGGGAATTTATTAATTCTTCAAAGAACTCTTTCTTTATAAACTTTCCTTTTTAACAGGTTCTATATAATTTTCTATTCGCAGAAATATTTTAATGAAACATAGGGTTGCTAAAAAGCAAGCCTATGGGGTATATGTTAATATCAAAGAACTTGGCTTTAAATATTTTCGGAGTCCCGTAACAATTGATGATACTTTTTCCATAACCTTTTACCGTCGGTGATGTTTAAATATTTTCCTGTTTTTACGATAATGAAAAAAACATAGTCACAGCTATCTTGAAATTTTTTCTTTATATTCACCTCTTCAACAAGGAAAACTTTTTTTGCATTGGAGTGACATAACTTGCGATAACTTTAATCAGCATTTACTTTTAAGTGTTGTACTAAAATAGGGAACCCTGTTTATGTTTGCTTATTTCTGAAAAAATTTTCTCAACAAATTTTTCAGCGTCGGAATTTAATATTTCTGAAATTAAAACCGCCTTTGTTTTTCTATGAAAACTTTCCGGCAAATCATGACTATTTTTTTTGACTGATTCCTGAACTTTTTTGTCTTTGCAGGCGGTGATGATAAAGTCGGCATTTGCAATTGAAATATTTTTTTCAATATTCGCTTTTTCGTGGACAGGGGTGATAGCCACTTCAATGCATAAAAAATGCTCATCTGTTTTAATTGCAACATCAATGAATTTTCCGTCTGCATTGAACTCTATAATTGGTTTATATTTATTGAAGTGCTCTGCAATCAGGTGCTGATAAAGAATGTGCTCAAGACCTGCGCCTTTCCCAAAAAACTTTTTTTCCTGAAGTCCAAGAAGCTGATAGGCCTCTGGAGTTAGTAATGGATATTTTGGACGGCCCCTTATACAAGAAACCTGGATGATTTTTATAAGATTTTTTTTCCCGCATAATCCTGCAATTCGTGAACCAGTTCCGGCAGAAAATTTCGCAAGTTTTGTAATTTCAGATAATGGCTTTTTAAACTGGTAGAAATTGACAGCCATAAGAAAATTTCTGATATTGTCGTCGATTTTATCAGAACGCATGTCAATGTTAGTATCTTTTTCCTGATTGCGCGCCGGTATTATTTTGTCTTTCAGGTGTATCATAAATTCATCTCTTTCATTGAAAACATCAAGTTCATCGTCGGTGATTGGGCATGGCTCAATAAATGGAAACCTGATTGGATGGGGATAGGGAAATCGGCCTGCAAGTTTTATTATGCCCTGGCCTTGAGGCAATTTATTGAGCAAACCGGCCTGTTCCTGATTAAGGTTTAGCATGAGTGATATTTCTCTAATGTCATTCGGGCTTGTCTGAGACAGGCATATGAAAGTATAGATGTTGCTCTTTACCACGTCGATTAAACTTGAAATTGACTGATCGGCAAGAACAATGGCTTCGCCATTTTCCCGAAGTGTGCGGAGCTGTCGAATAAGAATGGTCTCGGTATTTTTAGTCCTGTCCCTGCTGTAAGCATGCGAGGCCTCGTCATAAAAAATAACATGTTTCAATATTCCGGAATTTCCCTGTGTTTTCTGAAAAGATGCAATCCAGGACATTAGCAAAGTAATAATCCATGTCTGGATCTCGAATGAGTTTATTCCGACGAATTCAATGCAAACCGGTTGCTTAATGATTTCATCAATAGGAATTCCCTGTTTCACGTCGATGGATTTATTGAATGTGATGCACAACGCCTTGGTCTTGTTTTTAATTCTGTCAATATAATCAAGGTCAATCCGTGATCTTGTTGTTTTCCGTCGGGCATCTAATATCCGGTTAAGGTCATGAATCGTTGGGAAGTTTTTTGTATTTTCAGTATCATTCGCGCGATAAAGGTAATCAACCGCGTCAATCAGCAAGGATTTGGAAGCAGCCATTAGACCAAAGACCTCTGAAGTGACTTCGCAAAAAGTTAAAAGCCATTCAATCAATTTAACATTTGGAGGAGGATTCAGAGGATTGAAATAAAATTCCTTATCCCATCTGATTATCTTGAGATTGGGAATGCATTTCTTCAAGTGCCTGGTGTTGTGCTTTGCCAGGTCAAATGCCAGAAAAGGTATTCCTAACCTTGAAAGCTCTGTTTGAAGAATTCGAAGGACATTTGTTTTTCCTGCGCCAGAGCGGCCGACTAATAATAGGTGCTGGACAAGCTCATCAGGAGAAATGCCAATGAGTGTCTGGGCGCTGTTTGAATAGCCCATCCTGATATCGCCGGCAACCTGATGATGAAAAGGTCTTTGGAATAATGGATTGATGTTGCCTTTGAAAGATTGATAATATCTAAAATTCATTTTGTTCTTTCAATTATTTTTTAAAACCACGTTTATTGACACGCTTAAAAAGAGAACTAATAAACACGTGACCTTTTTTCAATTTTAAGGTACTCCCGGCATTGTCAAAGACCATACCGGGGAGATAATTAATAATATTAGACTGATTTACTATATAAATTTTTCCATTCAGTAAAAAATGCATTTTACAATTAATTTTTTAATCCATTGGAAGCTGTTTTCTTGCATATGCTTTTTCGATTTCCTTGATGATTTTTTTGACTCTGGATTTCCAGAAGCCTGTTTGAGCGGGCAATGAAACAGGAAGCCCCCTATAAAGCGTAAAGCAATTACGGCAAACCAAATAACGATTTATGGCGCATATAGAGAGGCATGCAGGGCAACATGCTCCTCCGCAAACCGCGCAAATTCCTACCCCATTAAGTTGATGCTGGCTCGAAATCGTATGACCGCAACTAAGAATCGTTGTTACATCCATGCTTTCAATCTGCACTCCGCCCATTGGATTTGTGACAATCCGATTGACAGTGCCGCATATAGGTTCTCCAGGATGGAATTCTTTGATAAAGTTCCCATAATGGCAGAATTTTATCGGAACTTGACCTGAGCCAGTGAGGTAAAGAAGGTCCATCATAAAAGAATAAAAAGTGTTTGAATCCATTAGTTTGCTCCTTTTAAAATAGAGTTCCTGATTTCTTGAATGCCCACCAGCACCACTCAATAAGAAGCCTGTAATACGGAAACAAAATTATGAGGATGCTAATAATGCCCGCTCCGCAGAGAATTATTTTAAAGGCCCTTTTTAAAATCTCTTCAGAGTTTGTTAAAAAACCATCCACATTCGATGATTGAGGTCTTATAAAAATCCTTTGCTTACGTTTTGCAGGCAGATTGAAAAAAGGATGGTTCCGGTAATCATCCTGGTGATTTTGATTTTCATCATCATTAAAAATATTCATCTTGTCCTCCATTTATTAGGAAAGATATTTTACAGGCTTTCCTTTATAACTCGTTATCTGTTTGAATTTTGGTATGCTGTTTTGTCTCAGGGCTCTGAGAATTTGGCTTTGGACGGCAGTCTCTGTGACATGGAAATTTTCATCAACAGGCAGATAGTCTTCATCATGTCCAAGGAGTTTTGTTTCTATGGCAATCCGGATATCAAACTCGTTAAGAGTTGCGCAATGGATCAGAACCCAGCGGTGAAAACAAATTCCGTCTTCAATATAGTGCCTTATTTCCCTCTTTTCAGAATATTGGTTTTCAATTTTTTTATGAGGCAGGGGATTGCCGCATACAAAGCATGAAAAACTGATATTGTTTGCAATATAGTCCTCAAAACAACCTTCACAAAGCGACCTTGTAGCTCTCCCGGGAGGCTTCATCTGACATTCTAAAAGCGGCTTCCCGCATATTGAGCACCTGAAAGGCACAAGCCCAAATGGAAATTGCTGGATTACCTCCCGTGGAAAAACTCTAATGAGTTCATTTTGAAATAAAAAATTACATGCGGCTTTTTTAATATCAATCATTGTAAATTCACACATAGCGACCTCCTATTCTTCGGAAAGTGGATTTCCGTCGTAGTTAAGCATTTTAACGGGCTTAATGCTGTCGATACTGTAATATTCCTGGTATGCGTCCTTGGAATTCGGCAGATTAAAGGTCCAAACACCTTCACCTTTTGGGGTTATAGATGTTTCGGGATCAACCTGGACAACAACTATCGCCCCATCATTTCCTGCATATTCCCGAACAGTTGAAATTTTATCGCCCATCCAAATTGCCGGACCGGATTTCCCCCTCATCCATAAACCAGTTTTAAGAATCTCCTCAGCGTTTTCCCGGGTTGTGCCGTGATAAAAAATCCTTGAGCTGGACTTGGCCTTTTGGATTTTAGGGTGATTAAATCGAGCATCTAATGGCAGCGACGGAAACTGTATCGTCGGTAACGAAATATTGATATCCCCCTTGAAGACGGCATATGCTAATAGGCCGGCGACAAATAAGTAAGCTATGCAAAATAAAATCTGGGTTGCGGACATTTTCAATTCATCCTTTTTATAAGGGCGTATCGCCCCCTGCTTAAGGTTATGGCTGTTATGAACTCGACGGGGGTTTCTTTTTCCTGGCTTTTTTTTCAATTACCCCTTTGGTAATCAGGAGGGCCCGCAAGTCATGTTTTTCAGCTTTGACCACGCTGATTTGCTGTTTAAGGATCTCCTCTTTTTTAGAAAGCTCCTCAAATCTGTCCTTTGCCTGTTTTGTGAAATCGTCCATGGTTAGCTCCTTTCAATATAATTAAGGTGTGGAAGCCCCGGATGAAGGGGCCAGATGGTGCATAGTGCTTAAGTTCCAACTACACCGAGAGAAAACAGCCAGTTATCGATTGCATTCAAAAGGAAAACCGCTTCATCAGGCGGAAGACCGTCGAGAACGTTTTCGATCTGAATTACCAGCCGCTTTTCGTTACCTGTGCCATCACCTCTGCCAGCTTTACGGTTATTGATGGTGATTGTTGTTTTTTGGGTTCCCATTTGATGCCTCCTTTGTTGCAGGGTTTGTTTTTTATGTTTCCTAAAAAAGGTACTAAGGCTGGATGGATTGCTGGATAGCTTTGGATGGTCCAACTATTTTAAGAGGTAAATGAAAAAATAATTACTAATGCAAACATTTATAAATGGTCAATTTTACAGATGGTTATGAACTTTTATAATGCAGTGAAATTGACACAGATAGGCGTGGATAATCCAAGAATTGGGTATGCTCTGGTTGAAACGCAGTATATAGATGGTCAAAAGATCCATCGTTTGGAACGGGGGTGCCTTGAAAATGAAGCGTGGGAACTTGGAATGCTGTTTGCCTATAAAATAGAGGAAAATTATGAAGAAAATTTTAGCAGGTACACTTCCTTGTCATTTAAAGCGCCTTGTGATTTAATAATGCGGAAACCAAATGAGCCCCTATACAGAGTTGAGGATTTTCCAATCGAATTACGGGATGAATTTAGTAAGGCTATTCTTGATGAAATGCGCACATGGGGAGTGTAATTTTTAAAGGCACTAAATAAGCATTCGCGTGAGAAAAGTTTAATATTTTCATAATGGTGATGGGATGATTAATCCAACAAAAATTATCGTTGATTTAAATCAATATAAAATTACCATCGGTTTTAAAGGAGAAATAGAACCTATTGCAGTTTTGTTTAATAAAAGCCCATCTAGAAATTTTTATCTTTGTTTGATTGCGTTGATTGTTATTGAGATGAAGAAGAATGGTAGCATCATCCCTATCAATATTAAAAAAAGTGAAATTAAAAATGAGTTGTTGTTAATAGATGAAAATATTTTACATTCAAAAAAATCAAAAAATGA
>Ga0208958_1003892_pt1 | contig 11177 bp, 10 predicted proteins | sample RifOxyB1_FD_184032 | JGI IMG/M metagenome (GOLD analysis project Ga0208958, IMG submission 184032) | Soil microbial communities from Rifle, Colorado - Rifle Oxygen_injection B1 (SPAdes) | ecosystem: Environmental > Terrestrial > Deep subsurface > Rock core/Sediment | place: Rifle, Colorado...
GGTGGGCGAGAAACAGGTCCTGGCCCTGACCTGCCTGACCCCGATCAGCGACACCAAGACCCGCATCACCCAGATCTTCTGGTCCGACCACTGGGTCTTCGACCTGGCCAAGCCCTTCCTGCGCATGGGGGTGGTCGCCTTCCTGAAACAGGACGGCGGCATGGTGAACCTGCAGAACGAGGGCCTGCGCTACGATCCCGCCCTGATCTGGATCGACGACGCCGACAAACAGGCCAAATGGTACCAGCAGCTGAAGCGCGAATGGACCAAGAGCCGCGCCGAGGCGCGACCGTTCGTCAACCCGATCCAGCCCGTGACCCTGAGGTGGAAGAGCTGACTCAAATGACCCTCTCCCGCTTGCGGGAGAGGTGGCCCGGCGTCCGCGCAGCGGACCAGGGTCGGAGAGGGAAGTCTTACTGAGAAAGAGGACTTCCCCCATCGTCAGGCGTGTCGCTGCGCGCCACGGCCTGACACTTCCCCCGCAAGCGGGGGAAGATCTTGATTACAACCTCAACCCGGCTTCACCGGCCAGATCGGCCAGTTTCACCATCGGGCGCGGGCCCCAGTGGGCGATGACTTCGGACGCGGCCAGGGAGCCCAGCTTGCCGGCCTCCTCCAGCGACAGACCGCGCGCCAGGCCCAGCAGGAAGCCGGCGGCGTACTGGTCGCCGGCGCCGGTGGTGTCGATCACCTTGGCGACCGGATAGGCGGCGACGACGACGCGCTCCTCGCCCTTGATCACGACTGAGCCGTGTTCGCCGCGCGTCACGGCGGCGATCTCGACGAGGGCGGCCAGTTTCGCCGCAGCGGCGTCGAAGTCTTCGGTCTCGAACAGGGCGCCCAGCTCGGCCTCATTGGCCAGGACGATGTCGGCCGACTGTTCGATGAAGCTCAGCAACTCGGCGCGCCAGCGGGCGACGACGAAGGTGTCCGACAGGGTGATGGCCACCTTGCGACCGGCCTTGTGCGCGGCGGCGGCGGCCCGTTCGAAGGCGGCGCGGGCCGGGGCCGGGTCGAACAGATAGCCTTCCAGATAGACGATCTGGCTGGCGCCGATCAGGGCCTCGTCGATGTCGTCGGCGTACAGCTGATTGGCGGCGCCCAGGAAGGTGGCCATGGTGCGCGCCCCGTCGGGCAGGACATTGATCAGGCAGCGGCCGGTGCCGAAGCCCTGGTCGGCCCCGCCGGTCAGGACCGGGGTGTCGAAGTGGACGCCGGCGGCGCGGATGTCATGGGTGAAGACCTGGCCCAGCGTATCATCGGCCACCTTGCCGATATAGGCCGCGCGTCCGCCGAACGAGCCGACGCCGGCGACCGTGTTGCCCGCCGATCCGCCCGAGGCCTCCACCCCCGGGGCCATGGCGTCATACAGGGCGGCGCTGCGTTCGGCGTCGACCAGCTGCATGGAGTTGGGAGCCAGGTCCTGGGCCGTCAGGAAGGCGGCGTCGCAGGGGCTGAGCACGTCGACGATGGCGTTGCCGACGGCGCAGACGTCGTATTGGGCGGTGTTCTGGGTCATGGGCGCGCCTTAGCGGTTGAAGACCCGCACGTCACCCGAAAATCCATAAGGAAGCCCTTATATGAGCCCGCCTGTTGCGATAGGCAGGGCGCATGACCCGGATCGCCGTCCTGACCCCCGACCCCGCCGACAGGACCTACGCCGGCCGCTGGCCCGAGGTGCTGGCCCGGCTGACGCGGACCCTGGAGGGGACCGGCGCCGCCGTCCTGCCCACGCCCTGGACCGACCATGTGGAGGACGCCTCGCGGATTGAGGGCCATGACCTGATCCTGCCGGTCATCGCCTGGGGCTATCACCGCGACCACGCCCGATGGCTGAAGGCCTGCGCGACCTGGGCGACGACCGGCCTGCCGATCGCCAATCCGGCCTCGGTCCTGGGTTGGAATTCGGACAAGACCTATCTGGCCCGGTTGGCGGACAAGGGCGTGCCCATTCCCCCGACCCGCTGGAGCGAGGCGATCACCCAGGATCAGGTGGACGCCGCCTTCACCCAGATCGGCGCCGAGACCACGACCCCGACCCTGATCGTCAAGCCGACCGTCTCGGCCGGCGCCTTCCGCACCCTGCGTCTGACGCCGGGACAGCCCCTGACCGAGGCGCCGGAAGGTCCGGCCATGATCCAGCCCTATCTGAAATCGATCGAGACCGAGGGCGAGACCTCCCTGCTCTTCTTCGGCGGCCGGTTCAGCCATGCGGTCAACAAGCGGCCGGTCCCCGGCGACTTCCGCATCCAGATCCAGTTCGGCGGCCTTTATCAGACAGTGACCCCGGACGCGGCCGCCTTGGCCCTGGCCGAACAGGTGCTGGCGGCGGTCGAGGAGCCCCTGCTCTACGCCCGCATCGACCTGGCGCGCGACGACGCCGGCGCCTGGGTGCTGATGGAGGCCGAGCTGATCGAGCCCGACTTCTATCTGGACCACGACCCGGCGAACGGCTCAGGCTTCGCCCGGGCGGTGCAGGCCCGGCTCTAGAAGCTCTCCCAGTCGCCGCCCCCGCCGCCGACGACCCGCTGCGGCCTGGCGGGCGCGGTTTCGGCGGCGAAGGCCGCTATCCGGGCCTGGGCCTGACGGATCGGCGCCGGCGCCGCCCCGCCGCTGACCTGGAACCGGCCGACCAGCTGGGCCATGTCGGCCGCCTCGCCGTTCAGGCTCAGGCTGGCGGCGGTGGTTTGCTCCACCATGGCCGCATTCTGCTGGGTGACCTGGTCCATCTCGGTGACGGCCGTATTGACCTCGGTCAGGGCCTGGGCCTGTTCCTGGGACGAGGCGCGGATTTCGCCCATCAGGTGGGTGATCTCGTTCACCCTGTCGGCGATGGCCGCCAGAGCTTCGCCGGACTCGCGCACCAGGGCCACGCCCTCGCGGACCTGCGACCCGCTGGTCGAGATCAGGGCCTTGATCTCGCGAGCCGAGTCGGCCGAGCGCTGGGCCAGGGCCCGGACTTCCGACGCCACAACCGCGAAACCGCGTCCGGCCTCGCCGGCCCGCGCGGCCTCGACCCCGGCGTTCAGGGCCAGGAGATTGGTCTGGAAGGCGATCTCGTCGATGACGCCGATGATCTGGCCGATCTGGTCCGAAGAGGCTTCGATCGCCCCCATGGCCGCAACGGCCCGCTGGACCACGCCGCCGCCGGTCTCGGCCTGGCGCCGGGTCTGGCCCACCACGGCGTCGGCGGCCTGGGTGTTCTCGGCCGCCTTGCGCACCGTGACGGTGATCTGCTCCAGGGCGGCGGCGGTCTCCTCCAGGGTGGCGGCCTGACGCTCGGTGCGTCGCGACAGGTCCTGAGCGGCGTCGCTGATCTGATGGGCGCCCGACTGGATCGACCCGGCATTGCTGCGAATCAGGCCCACGGCCTGATCCAGCGCCGTCATGGCCTGGTTGAAGTCCTCGCGCAGGCTCGCATAGCCGCCGGGGAAGTCTTCTTGGATTCGATAGGATAGATCGCCCTCGGCCAGGGCGGACAGTCCGCGTCCCGTGGCCTTGACGACCCGGGCCTGCACCTCGGCCGCAGCCTCGTCGGCCTCGATCCGGCGCGTCCGCTCCGCCTCGACCTCGGTCACATCGGTGGCGAACTTGACCACCTTGTAGGGCTTCCCGTCAGCCCCGAAGATCGGATTATAGCTGGCCTCGATCACGGCCCGGGCCCCGCCCTTGCCGTAACGCACGAACTTTCCGGCGACGTACTCGCCCGCGTTCAACCGCCGCCACAGGTCGGCGTATTCCGGGCCCGCCGCCTCGACCGGATCCATGAAGATGCGGTGGTGCCGCCCCTGGACCTCCTCCAGATCGTAGCCGACGACCGCCAGGAAGTTCGCATTGGCGGTCAGGATCGTGCCGTCCAGCTGGAACTCGATCACGGCCTGAACCCGCTGCAGGGCCGCGATCATTTCCCGCAATTCCTGGAGTTCCGCCGCATCGTGGCGTCGTTGGCTGCTGCCGAACATATCTACGTCCTTCTCAACAAGGTCGCGGGCCGTAAAGCCGGCCTACCTAACAAATGATTATATAAACCTTTCTATATTTTTGTTTTTTCATGGAACCAATTGGCGCGCGCCTCTTTGGCCTCAAGTGAAGCCTGTTCTAAGGAAGCGCATGGCCACCCCTTCTCCAGAAGACGAGCGCATCCCCGATCTCGAGATCGACGCTCAGCTCTGTCTGTCGCTTCAGACGACCAGCAGTCTGGTCACACGCCTTTACCGACGCCTGCTCGACCCCCTCGGGCTTACCCATCCCCAGTACCTGATCCTGCTGGCGCTCTGGGAGAGCGACGGCCGCGCCACCATGGGCGAAATCAGTCGTCGGACCCGCATGGAGTCCGGCGCCCTCAATCCTCAGATCAAGAAGATGGAGGCCGGCGGCCTTCTGGAGCGGCGGCGTGACGAGGAGGACGAGCGCAAGGTCTGGGTCTGGCCGACGCCCGTCGCCTGGGGGCTGCGACGCCAGGTGCTGGACGTCCGGCGCGAGGTGGTGGCGCGCCTGCCGCTGTCGGAGCCCCAGATCGCCGAGTTGCGCGACCTCCTGCAGAAGATGATCGCCGACATGGAGGCGAGCGAGGCCGAGGCCTCGGAGTCCGCCCCGACGAAGACCGCCCGCTTCGCCTAACCCGCCTCGCCCAGGGCCATCAGCCCCGCCCGCGAGGGACACAGGTCGGCGATGACGCAGGCCAGGCATTTGGGCCTGCGCGCCGTGCAGGTGTAGCGGCCGTGCAGGATCAGCCAGTGGTGGGCCTTGGGCAGCCACTGTTCCGGCACGACCGTGAACAGCTGGGCCTCCACCTTGTCCGGCGTAGAGGCGTTGGCCAGGCCAAGCCGGTGCGAGACGCGGAAGACATGGGTGTCGACGGCGATGGCCGGCTCGATCCCCAGTTCGTTCAGCACCACCGAGGCGGTCTTGCGCCCCACGCCCGGCAGGGCCTGCAGATCGGTCCGGTTCAGCGGAACCTCGCCGCCGTGTTGCTCCAGCACGATCCGGCTCAGGGCGATGACGTTGCGCGCCTTGCCGCGATAGAGGCCGATGGAGGCGATGTAGGGAACCAGCCCCTCCTCGCCCAGGGCCAGCATCTTTTCCGGCGTGTCTGCGACCTGGAACAGCCGGTCGGTGGCCTTGTTGACCGCGACGTCCGTGGTCTGGGCCGACAGGGCCACGGCGACCACCAGGGTGAAGGGGTTGGAGAAGTTCAGCTCGGTCTTCGGCTCGGGCATGATCCCGGACAGCCGCTCGAAAATGGTCTCGACCCGGTCCTCGTCCGGGGGCCAGCGTAGCACCGGAACCGAGGCGCCTGTCATAACCGCCGGGCGTTTCGGACCGGGCGTCTTGGCCTTGGCGGCGGGTTTTTGGGCCTTGGTCGGCTTCATGCCTCGCTGTCGCCGTCGTCGCGGCGCGGGTCAAGCCCCAGGCTCATCAGGGCCGCGTCCGCCGCCCGCTCGCCCTCCATCCAGGCGCCGTGGGCCGTGCCGTAATAGACCGGCGCCGTCGCCTCGCCCGCCAGGAAGATTCGGTCCTCGACCGCCGTCCGCAGCTTCGCCCGGTCCCCCGCATGGCCTGGCAGGGCGTGGGAATAGGCGCCGCGCGACCAGGGATCGACACCCCAGTTCGACACCGCCACGGCCTCCAGCCGCCGTCTCATGTTGGACCCCAGGGCCGCGACCAGTTCGGACACCGCGAAATCGACCAGGGCGGGCGGCCCCTCAGCTTCCAGCCCCCAGGCCAGCCCGGCCCCGAAATAGGCCTCGATCATCGGCCGCCCGAACGGCCGCAGGTGATAGCCGCCGGTCTCGGCCGTGTCGGTCCGGGTCCACAGCTGGGTGTCGGGCTGGAAATCGCCCGCGCCCCGCACCGTCATATGCACCTTGGACGCCAGGCCCAGGGGCACGCCCGCCGTCGCCTCCAGCCAGGCGGGAACCGGCGGATCGATCCGCACCGCCTCGGTCGCGATCAGACTGTTGGGAACCGTCAGGATCACCACCCGCGCCCTCAGCTCGCCCCGGCTGGTCTCCAGCCGAAGCAGGGGACCGGATCGGTCGATCCGGCGCACGGCGCAGTCGTGCGCCACAGCATCGCCGACCGCCTCGCCCAGACGGGCGATCAGCCGGCCATACCCCTCGCGCACCCGCCAGTTCACCCCGGTGTCGCCATAGGCGTCGTAGTCCAGGCTGGACACCTCGGCGAACCGCGCCCCGTTCAGGGCGCCCGAGATGGCGTCCATCCGGGCGTTCCAGCGGCAGTCGGGGTCGAAGAAGTCGGAGGCGGGCCGGTCTTCACCCCGCGCCGCCGCTTCGCTCACGCGGTGATCGAAGGCGGCGAAGGCCTCGCCGAACTCGGCCAGGTCGGCGCGCGTGATCTCGTGATCGAAGGCCTGGGTCCGCCACGGCGGCGGGGTCTGGTCCAGGGTCAGGCCCTCGGCCTCCACCCGCCGGGCCAGGACATTGTCGTCGGCCGAGTGCAGCCAGCCGCAGCCCATGTCCAGGCCCTCGCCCTCGACCCGGGCCGTCCAGGCGCGCCCGCCGATCCGGTCGCGCGCCTCCAGCACCAGAACCGACAGGCCGGGCCGCATCAGCCGCCGCGCGGCGGCGATCCCGGCCGCCCCTGCGCCGACGACCGCCACATCGACTTCGGACGGCAGGGGATTCGAAGCTCGGGCGCGGTCGGTCATGAAGCGAGGACATACACGAAAACCAGGCGTGATCGGGCTTTTGGCGATTGGAGATTGATTTTTGGACGGCGACGTCCATTTTAGCGCCGCTTCAAAACGCCGCACCCTCCCCCGGATGTCCCATGTCGCCTGAACTGAAGAAACGCCTGCCGCTGTTCGCCGCGATCCTCGTCGGCCTCGCCCTGATCGCGGGCGGGATCGTCTGGTGGCTGAACGGCCAGAGGTGGGAGAGCACCGACAACGCCTTCGTCCAGGCCGACACCACCCTGGTCAGCCCCCAGCTGGCCGGCCGCGTGACCGAGGTCCTGGTCGGCGACAACCAGCGGGTCGAGGCCGGTCAGGTCCTGGTCAAGCTGGACGACAGCGACCAGCGCGCCGAACTGATCCGCGCCGAAGCCAATCTTCAGGCCGCCATCGCCGCCGTCGGCAATGTCGACGCCCAGGCCGAGCAGGAGAAGGCGACCGTCGCCGCCCGCGCCGCCGCCGTGGCCCAGGCCCGCGCCCAGGCCGGCCTGGCCCGCGCCGAGGTTGACCGCTACGGGAAGCTGGCCCAGCAGGGCTGGGTCTCGCAACAGCGGATCCAGACCGAACGCGCCTCGGCCGCCACCGCCGACGCCAGCGTGCAACAGGCCCAGGCCGCCCTGGTCGCCGAACAGCGCACCGCCGGGGTTCTGGGCTCGACCCGGGAACAGAGCGTCGCCGCCGTCGAACAGGCCCGCGCCCAGGTCGAGACCGCCCGCATCGCCCTGGAACGCACCGTCATCCGCGCCCCCATCGCCGGGGTCGTCGGCGCCCGCAGCGTCCGCCCCGGCCAGTACGTCAACGCCGGGACCCAGCTGCTGTCCATCGTCCCCCTGACCCAGACCTATGTGGTCGCCAACTTCAAGGAGACCCAGCTGGACCGGATGCGGCTGGGCCAGTCGGTCGAAATCTCCGCCGACGCCTTCCCCGATCGCAAGATCGAGGGCCGTATCGACAGTTTCGCCCCCGCCACCGGCTCCGAGTTCGCCCTGATCCCGGTCGAGAACGCCACCGGCAACTTCACCAAGATCACCCAGCGCGTCCCGGTCCGCATCGTCCTCGGCGGCGCCGACCGCAATCTGGCCCTGCGGCCCGGCCTGTCGGTGGACGTCAAGGTGGACCTGAAGAGCCCGGGCGGCGCGAGCTTCGCCGAAGCCTCCATCGCGGCCCCCCGCCCGTGACCGCCGCCGCCCCCGCCGCCGGCGGCGGGGCCCCGTCCGACGCCAGGGCCCCCGTCGCCGGCCATCCCGAGATCAACTGGACCATGCTGCTGCTCGGCTTCGCCGGCATGGTGGTGGGCCAGTTCATGGCCATCCTCGACATCCAGATCGTCGCCGCCTCCCTGCCCCAGATCCAGGCCGGGGTCGGCGCCTCGGCCGACGAGATCAGCTGGATCCAGACCGCCTATCTGATCCCCGAGGTCGTCATGATCCCCCTGTCCGGCTTCCTGTCGCGGCTGTGGGGCACCCAGCGGCTGTTCCTGGCCTCCTGCGCCGGCTTCGTCCTGATGAGCGTGGCCACCGGCCTGTCGACGTCCATCGACATGATGATCCTGTTCCGGGCCATCCAGGGCTTCGTCGGCGGAGCCATGATCCCGACCGTCTTCGCCGTGGCCTTCACCGCCTTTCCGCCGGACAAGCGGGTCACGGCCAGCGTGGTCATGGGCCTGATCGTCACCCTGGCCCCCACCGTCGGCCCGACCCTCGGCGGCCACCTGACCGAGTGGCTCAGCTGGCGCTGGCTGTTCTTCATCAATGTGGGGCCGGGCCTGCTGGTCCTCTTCCTGGTCGGACGGTACGGGAACTTCGACAAGGGCGACCCGTCCCTGGCCAAGGGGTTCGACTGGTGGGGCCTGGGCCTGATGGCCGCCTTCCTGATGTCGATGCAATATGTGCTCGAGGAGGGGGCCAAGAACGACTGGTTCGACGACACCCATATCCTGATGCTGACGGTCGTCGCCGCCGTGGCCGGGCCGATCTTCGTCTGGCGCTCCCTGACCTATCGCCAGCCGATCGTCGAGCTGCGCGCCTTCGGCAACCGCAACTTCCTGGTCGGCTTCGTCATGACCTTCACGGTCGGCTTCGCCCTGTTCGGCGGCACCTTCCTGTTGCCCCTCTTCCTGGGGCGGGTGCGGGAGTATTCGTCGTCGGAAGTGGGCACGACCATGGTCGTCTCGGGTCTTGCGATGTTCGCCACCGCCCCCTTCGCCGGGCGCCTGGTGCGCCGGATGGACGCGCGGATCCTGATGTTCGGCGGCTTCATGCTGTGCGCCTGGGGCATGTGGGAGGCGCGGATCGTCACCGACGACTGGGGCTTCTGGGAGTTCGCCTCGGTCCAGGCATTCCGCGGGGTCGGCGTCATGCTGGCCATGATCGCCTCGCAGCAGGTGACCATGGCCACCCTGCCGCCGCACATGGTCAAGAACGCCTCGGGCCTGGTCAACCTGTCGCGCAATGTCGGCGGCGCCTTCGGCCTGGCGATCCTGAACACCGGCCTGACCACCAATACGGCCATCCATATGGGCGAACTGACCAGCGGCATCGCCCAGGGCGACCAGGCCATGCGCAACATGATGGCCGGCATGGCCCAGCGCTTCGCCGGCACCATCGACCCGGCCGCTTCGGCGATGAAGGCCGTCTATGGCATCCTGCAGAAACAGGCCACGACCATGGCCTTCGGCGACGCCTTCGCCTTGCTGGGCATCATGTGCGCCGGCGCCGCCTTCGTCACCCTGCTGGCCCAGCCGGTCAAGGCCCAACCGGGCGCGCCCCCGTCGGACGCCCACTGATGGCGCGCCGGCGGGGCCAGATCGACGAGAAGAAGAGCGAGGCCATCCTCGACGCCGCCGCGGCCCTGTTCGCGGACAAGGGTCTGGCCGTGTCGATGGAGGAGATCGCCCGCGTTGCGGGGGTGTCGAAACAAACGGTCTACAACCGGTTCGCCACCAAGCTGGACCTGGCCCGGGCCATGGCCAGCCAGAAGTCCGACGCCATCGTCGCCCCGCTGAAGTCGGCCGCCTCCCCGGCCGAGGTGCTGGAGGCCCTGGCCCGGCTGCTGCTGGACCGGGTCTGCCACCCGGACAAGGTCGGCTCTATGCGCGGCGTCGCCCTGCTGTCGGCCGAGGCGCCCGAACTGGCCCAGGCCGTCTACGAGGCCGGCCCCTTGCGCAGCCTGAACCTGCTGTCGGCCTGGCTGGCGGACCAGACCCGCGCCGGCCGGCTGAACGTGCCCGATCCGGACGAAGCGGCCGAGATGTTCTCGGGCCTGGTCCTGGGCCACGGCCATCTGCGGGCCATGCTGAACGTGCCTCAGATCGACGAGGCCCGCCGCGACCGCCGCGCCCGCGAGGCCGCCCGCGTCTTCGTCACGGCCTATGCGCCCCCTTCAGATCGCGCTAGTTGAGACGGGTCGCGTAAAGGAGTTCCCATGCTGATCCACCTGTCGTCCTGGCCCGAGATCGACGCCCGCATCGCGTCGGACCAGCCCCTGTCCAAGACGGTCGTGGTCCCCATCGGCTCCAACGAGCAGCACGGCCCGACCGGCCTTCTGGGCACCGACTGGCTGTGCCCCGAGATCATCGCCCACGAGGCCGAGCGCGCCGACGCCGCCCTGATGGTCGCCCCCACCTTCAACATCGGCATGGCCCAGCATCACCTGGCCTTCGCGGGCACCATCAGCCTGCGCCCCTCCACCTTCATGGCCGCCATCACCGACTGGGTCTCTTCGCTGAGCCGCCACGGGTTCGAGCGGATCTATTTCCTCAACGGCCACGGCGGCAACGTCGCCACCATCGAGGCGACCTTCTCGGAAATCTACGCCGAGTGGAGCTTCATGGAGGAGGAGCCGCCCTTCATTCTGAAGCTCAAGAACTGGTGGGACCTGCCGGGCGTCCAGGGCCTGTGCAACCAGATCTTCCCGACCGGCCACGGCATGCACGCCACCCCGTCCGAGATCGCCGTGACCCAGGCCGCCTATCCCGACCGGATCAAGACGGCCGACTACAGCCCCCAGATCGCGCCCAGCGGCCCGATCCGCGACGCCCTCGACTATCGCGCCCGCTTCCCCGACGGCCGCATCGGCTCGGACCCGGCCCAGGCCAGCCCTGAAAAAGGCCGCCGCATCATCGACCTGGCCGTCCCCGCCCTGCTGTCCGACGTCGCGGCCTTCGCCGCCGAGACGCGGCCCGGAGACGCGTCCTGACCCGCAAAGCCCGTTCGTCGACCGTCCCGACCCCTGCGGTCCTGGGCGCCGAAATGCTGTCCGCCTCGGCCGAGGTCATCGCCGCCCGCACCGCCCTGATGGTCCAGGGTCTGACCGATCCCAGGGGCCAGGACATGGTCGAACTGTCGCTGATGACCTCGGAAAAGACCGAGGCCCTGGCCGCCTCCGCCGCCGCCCTGTCGGTTCGCGCGGGCGCCGTCGGCGAACGCCTGGGCCAGGCCGCCCTGGCCGAGGGCGCCCGCGCCCTCGGCGCCGCCGCCGCCGT
>Ga0208958_1003893_pt1 | contig 11174 bp, 18 predicted proteins | sample RifOxyB1_FD_184032 | JGI IMG/M metagenome (GOLD analysis project Ga0208958, IMG submission 184032) | Soil microbial communities from Rifle, Colorado - Rifle Oxygen_injection B1 (SPAdes) | ecosystem: Environmental > Terrestrial > Deep subsurface > Rock core/Sediment | place: Rifle, Colorado...
CACGAAGTGCCGGTCCAGCGCCTCGAAGCTCGAGACCTTGAACCGGCTGACGTGCTGGGCCACGACATGCACGTCCTCCGGCAGGTAGGCCGTGCACATGAACTCGACGCCCTCGACCTCAGCGCGCTCCTTCAAGGCGGAGAACCACCCGCGGGGGAACGCGAGCCGCCGGTACTGCTCCCGGTACTCGGGCGCGCGGCGGCGCTCGACCAGACGCTCGGGGTCCGAGAGCCATTGGAATTTCACGGCGTCGGCCCCGACCTCGCGCGCAAGGCCCACGAGCTTGAGCGCTGCGTAGAGAGAGCCGCCGTGCGTGGCGGCCACCTCCGCGATGACGAACGTCCTCACTCGCTCCTCCCCTCGACCCGCTGCGCGGCCTGATTGGCCAGAAACGCCTGCTGTAGCGCAGACACCAGCAACAGAGCCTCGGACCTCGTCAGCCCGGCCTCGACGAGCAACGCCATGTAGCGCCCCACGACGGGCGCCAGATGCTCGAGCGCCTGCTGCGCCGCCTGGGTCTGTCTGCAGAACGCCTCCTGGTCGAACTCAGCCATCTGCCCCTCCTGTGAGAGTCATTGCGCCACCCGCCAAACTGGCTCGGGCGAGATCGGGTCGCCTTTGATCAGGGCGCGGGGGTCTGCGGCGTTCGCCACGACCTCCATCGCGGCGGCACACGCCTCGAGTAGCGACTCCGTGTGCTCGCGCGAGTGCGCGAGCATCACATTGTTCCCGTTCGGGTGCAGAAGGTGGCCGCGCCGGCAGACTTCCTGGTAGAAGAGCGACGCCCGCAGGCGCGCTGGGTACTGGCGCGGGGCCTCGTAGGCGCCCGGCGCGTCGCTCGGCTCACTAGTCCCGACCTCGTCCCACTCGATCTTCGGGTGCGGGGCCTGGCCGACCGCCCGCGTCACGCCCGAAAGCCCGTACCGCTCGGCCAGGCGGTTGTATCCATCGATGACCGCCCGGCCCAACCGCGCCATGTGGCCGCACACGTCCTCGGCCAGGTAATGATCGATCGTCGCGCCCGCGGCCACGAGCCCCACGCAGTCGCCGTTGAATGTCCCGCTCGCGAGTCGCGCGTGCCGCATGAAGTCCCCACGCCCCACGAGCGCGGCGATCGGGTACCCGTTCCCCATCGCCTTCCCGAACGTCGCGAGGTCTGGCGTGACGCCGCTAAGCGCCTGGTACCCGCCGCGGTGCCAGCGAAACCCTGTGATCATCTCGTCGAAAATCAGGACAGCCCCGATCCGGGTCGCGCGCTCCCGCACGCCCTCCAGGAACCCGGGCTCCGGCTCCGCGATCAGCGTTGGCTCGAGGATGATCGCGGCGACGTTGTCGCCCTCCAGCTCGCCCGCGATCAACGTGTCGAGTGACGCGAGGTCGTTGTACCGGAATTCCCCGATCGCTGTTTCGTAGCACCACGGTACGCCGGGATGCTCCGGGCGCAGGGCAGCCCATTGCGAATGCCATCCGTGATAGCCCGCACTCGCGATGAAAAACCGCTCGCTTCCGCTGCGCGGATTCCTCGTCGCGGCGCGCGCTACCCGGACCGCCGCCTCGGTGGCCTCGCTCCCAGTCTTGAGGTACCGCACCGACTCCGCGCACGGCACCAGGTCGACGAGCTGCTGCGCGACCCGCTCCTCGAGGCCCCGCGAGGGGAGCGAGAAGATCGGGCCACACGCGACCTGCTGCCGGACGCACTCGTCCACCAGCTCGTCCCCGTACCCGAGCGAGAGAGCCCCGAGCGAGCAGATCCAGTCCGTGTACCAGGTCCCGTCCTCGGCCTGGACATGCGCCCCGGCGCCGCGGATCAAGCTCCGCGGGTAGGCGCCCGGGAACTGCGAGGGGAACTTCGAGATCGTCTGGGCGCCGCCTGGGATCAGTTCCATGAGCCCTCCTCCACGCCCCACTTATCGCGCGCGGCCCAGATGTCCGACGCCACGCACTCCGCCAGCCCCACCCCGCCCGTGTCCTCGACGGCGTGGAGGTCCCGCACGAGGTGTCGGTCCGCGCCCCCAATCGACGTCGCGCTGTTGGTGTGGTGGGGGACGCGCTGGCCGCAGAGGCCGCAGACCACCGCGGCCGCAAGCTCCAGCGCCCGAGGAATACGCCCGTCCCGCTCCGGGACGTAGAGCTTGAGGCCGTCGCGCTGGAGCCACATGAGGATCACTCTCGGGCCGCCGCAGCCATGCTCGAGGATCTCGCCGGCCCACTCCCGGTCGTCCACGACCATGACGCCGCCCCCCAGGAGGATGGCGCGGAGCGAGACCTGGGTCACGAGTCCCCCTGCGGCGGCGCAGGCACACCCTCGCCCGGCACCTTCGGGCGGACGCGCGTCGGGACCACCGCGTGTGCGAGCTCCCCGACCAGCACGGCGCCCCGCTGCGCGCCGGGCGCCAAGACCCCGACGTGGATCTTGCCCAGCACGCACTTCACCTCGCCGGTCGCCCGCAGGCCCCAGAGGCCCGCCACCCACCCGGCGTCGACCTCGAGCCACGCCTGTTCCGTCTGCTTCGGGCTGTATCCCTCGACGGCCATCTTTTTCACTCCCCCCGAAGGTAAGCGAGAAGCCGGCGCCACCACGGCAACCGGCGAAACTCCACCCTCGTCAGCGGGAGGGGGCGCAAGCACGCGGGGCACCTCACGGCACCCTCCCGAGCATCTCGACCAGTTCGTCCTCCCCCAGCCACCCGACGGGGGCATCGCTCGTGTACGCCTGCCCGACGGGGTCGAGCCCGGCCGTGTCGTACACGGCGCGCCACGAGTGGTGGGTCGGGAGCACCACGACGCGCCCGCGCCCGGAGTCGAGCCACGCGCGTCCCGGCTCCTCGCGCGAGAGCAACGACTCATGGAGCTTCTCGCCACCGGGCCGCAGGCCCGTCACGACCGGCTGCTGCGGCACGCCCCTCGTCTCTCCGCGGCCCACCCACTCCCGCGTCACGGCCAGGAGCAGAACGCGGAGCCGCGCGGCCGGCAGGAGCGGGACGAAGACCTCGCCCCCCTCCATCGCGTCGAGTGCCCCCAGCACGAAGGCCGCCGCGTCCCGAAGCTCGACGATGAACCGCGTCATCCGCCAGTCCGTCACGGTCGGGGCCTCGCCCCGCGCGAGCTGCGCGCGCCAGACGTGCGGCACGGACCCGCGGGAGCCCAGCACGTTCCCGTACCGCACGCACGACACCCGCGTCCCGCGCGGGAGCGAGTAGCTGTTGGCCTGGACGGCGTACGTCTCAGCCGCCGCCTTGCTGACCCCGTAGAGGTTGGTCGGCTCCACGGCCTTGTCGGAAGACACCACCACGACGCGCCCGACCCCCGCCACCGTCGCGGCCCGCACGACCGCCATCGTACCGAGCACGTTCGTCTTGAGGACCTCGCCCGGGCTGTAGACGCTATGCCCGACGCGCTTCAGGGCTGCGGCGTGCAGCACGACGTCGCACCCGCGGAACAGCTCCTCCATGCGCTCGGCGTCCCGGACGTCCCCGAGCTGGCACCGGAGCTGCGGGAGGCGCGCGCCCCACCGCTCGTCGAGGTCCCCGGACTTCACCTCGTCACGCGACACCGCCACGATGCGCGAGGCGCCCCCGCGCTCCTCCAGCGCCGCGAGCAGCGCGCCCCCCAGGCTCCCGGTCGCTCCGGTGATCGCGATCCTCACCCTAGTCGTCCCCGTCGAGCGGCCGAAAGCTCTGAGATGGGTTTGTAGGGGAGATGCGGGGCGAAACCCCCGCCCGGATGGACCACGGCGTGAAGACTCGGCGGCATCTGTGTGCGGACTTCGAGACCCACTGGTCGCACTTCCGGCACTGCTGGACCCCGCGCTCGCGCCGGAACTCGTCGACCGACAGGGTGCGGGACGCGCCCGAGGCGTCGGTGATCGTCACGGTGAGCGGCACGAGACTTGGTTCGGCAACCTTCATCGCTCGCCCCTCCGCTTGGACTTCTCGACGTACGCCGCGACCCGCCGCCTAGCGCCCGGGAGTTCGTGCAAGCAGTCCCGCACAAGCCCGCCGAAGCTCAGCTTCGCGTAGCGGGCGGCAATCGCCTCACCGTCGGCTGCCGTGAGGTCGGGTTTGTCCAGCCCTGCTAGCAGGCGCACGAGCCGCCACGCCTCGGCCGGCAGCACGACCAGCACGGGGGTCGGGCGCCCGGCGCTCCGCTTCACCACCACCATCGGGATCCGCCCAGAGTCAATCCCCAGGAGGGTCATCTCCTCGACCAGCCGCTCGAGCTCGGCGAGCGACATCTCCTTGGGGTTCTTGACCTGCTGGGCGAACAGCGGGGAGTCCGCGTCGACCCGCTCCCCGGAGTTGGCCCAGTGCCGGCGAGCCCCGACCAGGGCCGCGGCGCCGCGCTCGACCTGCTTCCAGCCCGTACGCGACACCTCAGCGCTCCCTCTCCACCCTATGGCCCATCAACTCCACGAACCTCAAGAGGAAAGCCGCACGGGCAGCCTCGGGCGATATCGGAACGATGATCTCAGGGATGGGCTCGGGCCCTCCCCACCGGAGGCGCTCCACCCGCTGGTATGACGGGAAGAGATTCCGTACCTCAGCAGCATAGACGGCACGGTCCGCCAACACGACATCCATCGGGAGGACGGGATATACCCCAAACTTTCGGGCGATCGCGGCGTGGATCCTCACCTCGAGTTCCCGGAGACCGGCCGCAGCGTCGGTGTGCTTGAGAGGCGCCACAAGGTCCCCGACGTACGCTTCGGCAGCGTCATGCAGGAGTCCATCCAGCGCGTGCTTCGGGTTGCACCACCGCGACACCAGGACTGAGTGCTGAGCAACCGTGTAGAGGGACTCGATATGGCCCCCGAACCGGCAGATGCGTGAGAGCGCCAAAGCGATGTCAGTTAGACTGATAGCCGAGTCCGGGATCTCACCCCCATACGGAAACCGCCGACCCGTGTAGGTGACGATGTAGGAGTCCGTCACACGACCACCGGGTGCTCGCGATCCCAGGCCGAGAGACTGGCCACGACGTGCTGGATCTCGTGCCAGTAGGTATCCCAGCGCGAAACGCTGGGCTGACTCCGCAGGACGTGAACGACGGCCGAGTACCCGCGCGGTACGTCGTCCGAGAAGACGTCGCACGCGCCCCGCGCCTCCGCCTCGTCGTCGTCCAGGAACTCCCGCAGCGCAGAGGCCGACGAAACAAAGACCCGGACCCTGTGCCCGAGCCCGAGGTCGAGTGCCCGCGGGAGCTGGCCGGACGCCGCGCCGTGCTCCCGATCCCAGTCCGTCACATCTAGGACCGCGTGCTGGAGGCCAGCCCAGTAGGTCTCGCGCTTCTTCTGGACCGGCAGACTGCTCAGCACGTAGATCGTCCCGGCGGGCCCGGACGGCGCTCGATCCACCGAGTTGTCGAAGTGCCCGCTCAGCAGGAGGTTACTCTCCTCCGCGACTTCCTGGATCATGCGCTGCGGCGCGAGTACGACCCCCACCCTGTAGCCACCGCCGAGGTTCACGACACGGGGGAGCCTCATGCGCACGCCCACATTATAGCCCCTCAGCCTGGTGGTCAAGCACGAGATCGGCCACTACCGCAGGACCCGGACCTCGCCCGCCAGGGCCCGGACAAGCGGCACGAGCGGGGCTTCGGGGTCGTACATGGTCTCGGGCCTCGAGCAGTCGTATTCGGCCACGAACGTCGCCTCGCCAGCATACGCGAGCGCTAGGCACACGAGCGTCTCGCCGGACCCGCACGGCACCACCAACTCCTCATCCCCGAACTCCCCCAGCACGGAACGGAACTCAGCTCCGATCGCCGACATCAGGGAGACCGGCAGATGGCCACTCGTCGCGTCGAAGTGCTCGGGCCACGCCCTCCGGATCTCGCCGACCGTCCACCACCCGCCCGCCAGGAGACGCCCGCGCGGCCCCACCTCGAGGACATCGACCCCCGCCCTCCGGAGGGCGTCAGCCGCGTTCCCGCACGAGAAGCACACCGCCCTTCGGTACCCGGCCTCCTGCATGTAACGCCGAATGTGATGAGAGCGGACATCCTTACCGAGCGAAAGCCGGCGCACGCCGAGGATCCCCCTTATAGAACACCAAGACGGCCTGGTGAGCCCGCTCTAATTTCAGCCTCCGCGGAAAATGCCTCGACGCCCTAACCGGAACGCTCCCGAGTGGCGTCACGTATACCGCCTCGTTATAAAGGTGAAATCCGAGGGACTGAAACAACTTAATGTTATCGGCCACGAAACCTCGCTGGGCCCCGCGCTCGTCGCGGATCTCCCCGACCTTGATAACTAAGAACCTTCCCTCCAGTAACCGTTCAGCCGCCTGCCGGAACACCGTGAGATACCATGCCATGAAATCTTCGTACGTTGGCATCGCAGACCCATCGTCCCTGCGCTTGCTATAGACCTCAAGATCGTAGTAAGGCGGAGAGGTGAAAACGAGATCGAACGATAGCCCCATCGGGACGATCTCTCCCAACTTCGACGAGTCCCCGACGGTCCATGCCGGCCTTGGATCGAGAACAGGCCCGATCTCGCGCACCCGTTCCTCGTTCGCCGCCACCTGTTCGGGCCGAAGCTCCACCCCCACGTACCGAAGACGCAGCGCCGCAGCAACGATTCCTTTCGTCGATTCCCCGGCGAAGGGGTCGAGGACAGAACCCTCCGGGGGACAAAACCAGCGGTAAATCAATTCGCAAAGAACAGGATCGAAAACGCTGGTTGCTGTAGCGTTTTTCCGGTCGTACTTTAGTCCCCCACCTCGGGACATAATACTATTTATACCACCACCCAAAAGGTCTTCTCGCCGCCCTTCCTCGCCCCGAACCCCAAACGCCCGCCACTCAGCCTTCCGAGCCCGCCAATACCCCTGCCGAGCATCCAGAACGCTGAAAGGTGGAACCGTGAAGCGGTCAGTCAGGATGGAACCCGTGAGCCGGGGGCGGCCCGGGTCAAGAAAATCGTCCTGGATCGGGGCAGGGCCGCTCACAGATTCGCCCTCAGGCCGAACAGTTCCCGCGCCATCGCCTCGACCCGCCGCTCGAGGTCCTCGAGCGTGCCGTCGTTGCGGACCACGTAGTCGGGCTCGACCCCATCGAGTTCAGACTCTGAGGCGTGGGTGTCGAGCGCCGCCAGCTCCACCCCGGGCCTGTCGACCCGCACGTACCGGCCCCCCAGGGCCCGCACGAACTCTATCTCGTTCCGGAACCTCACGTCCGGCACCACGAGCCGCTGCGGTCGACAATCCTCTACCCACCCGGCGACCTTCTTAACCCAGTACCGGGGATCGTCGGTCCGCCGCACCTCGGTCCCGTACTCTTGGAGCAGAGCGCGGACGAGAGGTGGCTTGAGCACGTACACGAGCGAGCGGCGGAGGCCCACCGTATCTTCCAGCCCCGCAAGATCGAGGTACGCGCCAAGCGTCCGGGGCAGGCGATCCAACACCTCATCCTTGAGCGCGTCGGCAAACCCCCGTCGCACGAATCCGTAACGCCGCACTAGCATATCGGCGACGGAATCCTTCCCGACCCGCATCCGGTACCCCAGTCCGACGACGATCATTACGCCCACCTCTGGATCACGGCTTCGACGTACCGGACATCGGCGAGGACGAGCATGAGGTTCACGTCGTCGCTACTAAGGATCACCGCGCCCTGCCGGCCGCCACGCGCCGGGGCGTGATCTTGACCCCTGGGATCTTAATGTTCCCGCGCATCGCGCGCACCACACGCCGGATCTTGGCCTCGTCCGGAATCAGATATTCCGCGGGCACCAACGCCGGGTCCTCGACCACCACATCCCACTCCTCCCGGAACCCGTACCCGCTCACGTGGGGCGGTTGGGCGGCGGCCGGCGGAGTCGCGACGAACACAGGCTCGGGCGCCACGACCGGCGCCTCGACCGGCTCCTCGATCAGCCGCTCCGCGCCCTCGCGGTCGCCCGCCGCCTCGAGCGCCGCCGCCTCCTCGAGGCGTCGCGTCTCAGCTTCGGCGAGCAGGCGCCGCTGCTCGGCTTCCGCCCGTTCTCGGGCCTCGCGCTCCAGGCGCTCCTGCTCGCGGCGCGCAGCGGCGGCAGCCTCGTCCGCGATCCGGCGCTGCTCGCGCTCCCAGGCCTCGGCCTTCTGGTCGACGATCCGCTGCGCCTCCTGGTAGGGCGCCAGCACGGCCGCGCGGTGCGCGACCGCCGCCTTGTGGGCCTGATCCGCCGTCCGGACGAACGGGTCGAGGACCTCCTTCGCGCGGGCGAGCGCGCCCCGCAGGCGCTGCGCGACCGCTGCCGCGAACTCGAACCCCGCCGCGTCCAGGACCTCGAGCGACCGCGCCGAGGCGATCAGCTCCTGGCCCTGCGCGACCAGTTTTCCGGACTCCGCCGGCACCGCGATCTGCGTCTCCGTCATCTCCGCTACCTCCCGGCGATCGCGCCGTGCACCACCAGTGCGGCACGCCACACGTTCAGGGCCTTCGGCAAGTCGACCTCCCTGTAGCGGTACGTCTTATCCTCCCTCACCTCGATGACTCCGCCGACCTCCACCCTCTCGGTCGGGTGCTGGGCGTTCCAGGCGTCGACGTAGCCCGCGACCTGGTAGTCCGCCCCCTCCGAGGCCCCGGTCTTAACGTCCAGGATAGCGCGCCGGCCCCGCAGCCACGCCAGCAGGTCGAGCCGCCCGGCGTACCGCCAGAGCGGGTGCGCAACCTCCACCTCCGCGGCCACGACCCGGCACCCGGAGTCCGCGAGGAACTTCCGGAACGCCTCGAGGTACGGGGCGGCGCGCGGGCTCACCGGCTCGTCCCGCCCCCCCGCGAGCGCCGCGACCGCCTCGTGGACCTGGCGCCCCCGGAGCTGGGCGGCCGCCAGGACGTTGATCGGGACGTCGCCGAAGTCCGGGCCCAGCCCCACCGCCCGGATGATGCGCGTCACGCGCGGCCAGCCCCGGGTATCGAGTCCGGTCAATCCGCCCACCCCCGGCGCTCGTGAAGCCGCCGCATCTCTGGAAGGCACGCGGCGCAGGCCCGACCAGCAAAGCTGTACCTGAACGTCCGCGCGTCACGCGCGCCGCAGTTGTTGCACGTCGTCAGCCCCGCGTCGATCTCCTCCCGCGAGTACGTGCGCCCCACGCGGACCACCAGACCGTCCGGGCCCCACACGTGGACGCCTCCCTCCGGCACGCGCCGCGTAACACGCTCAGGCCTATCATCTGGGCTCCGCGCTATGACGTGCATAACGAACCCAGTTCTGCTCCGCAACTTGGCCGCGCACTCCTCCGGCTCGTTCTGGTACAGCGGCTCGCTCTCCCAGCCATCCGCCACAGCAGCCAAGCGGTAAGCAGCAGCCGCAACTCTGGCGTCTTCCGTGAAATCCTCCGCGCTCACCCGATCGCCGCTCCCGTGACGCCGTGCCGCGGCCGGTATCCGGTGTTGTGGCTGCACCCGTCGCACATCCCCTGGCAGGGCGCGCAGCCGCAGTGCCGGCACCGCGGGGCATCATGAATCACCCCGCCGAGAACGTCCCGAAGGGCACACTGCCACCCACTCCGCACCAGGGCCAAGGACCGCGCGCGGGCCACGGCGCGCGCCACGCAGAGGTCTCGGTCAAGGCAAAGCACGCCACGATCACGAGCGCCGCTCACACCCCCGTTGCCATTTACATCCGCCAGCAGGACTACATACTGCTCACCCGTCGGCACGTGCGCGTCGCACAGCAGGCACGCCGAACTCGCCACCATCATCTCCCGGCCTCCTCTCTCACCCCAAGGGCCCGCACGAGCGCCACGCCCAAGGCCTTGAGTCCCCGCGGGCTCACCACCACCGCGCCGGCCGGAAGTTGGCCCCAGGCCGAGAGGGGCGCGAGCCAGAATTCCCCGACGCGCGGGATCCGGACCAGCCAGCAGTATCCGCACCTCTCCTCGAAGTCCTCGACCTCGCGGTCCAGCAGCCCCGAGTACCGCATCGCGGCCTCCAGGATGCTGGCATCCCGGTCATCACACTCCCCGATCGCGGCCTGGGCCGCGGCATCAGGCCGCCCCTGCTCCGCAGCCCGGCAGAACTCCGCGAAGCGCGCTGGCGTCATCCGCCTGGTCCGGCGTTACCGGCGCACCGCGAACTTGGCCGACTTGAGCCCATGATCCCCGCAGTAGAGGGTGAGAGTCCGCCAGCCTTCCGCGACCGCGTCCGCCACGGACTCGAGGCCGCACTGCGGGCCGCACAAGCCCGCGCGGTCGGCAGCCTCCTGGACGGCGCGCGCCGCCTCCTCGACCTTCCGGAAGTTGAAGCCCTCGAGCGGCTCCCTCACGCCACGGCCCCCGGGTGCTGGGCCGCCCACTCGAGCCACTCGCCCGTGCCCTTGAACTCCACGATCTCGACCTCGCCGGTCTCGCGGTCGACGGTCTTGTGCTGCGCGGTCCCGTCCTCCCGCATCAGGACGCGCCCCTCCAGGATCATCTGCTGGAGGAGCCCGCCCCAGCGGTGGACCCCGCGCTCAAAGTCGATGTAGAAGTCCGCGCGGCGATCCAGGGTCGAGGCGATCTTGGTCTTCGTGACGCGGGCCCGAACCCAGCGCCCCACGACGTCGCCGTGGTCGGCGGGCCCGAACCCCAGGCGCTTGCGCTGCGCGGCGCTGAGCGGCGTCCCGCGGTACGGCCCCCGCACGTCCCCGAGGGGCGAGAGCGTGAGCCAGAGCTCGAGGCTCGCGTAGAAGTGCGGGGCGTTCCCGCCGGTGCTCTTCTTCCGCGGGCCGAACATCACCCCCACGTTGTCGCGCGTCTGGTTCAGGATCACGTACGTGGTCGGGTAGCGGGAGCATCTCTTCACGATCTCCCGCAAGCCGGCGCCCAGGACCTCGCCCTTGCCGCCGCCATAGTGCCAGCCCCCACCCTCCGTGAGGCCCTTCTCGGAGGCCCGCTCCGTGGTGGTGCTGTCGAGGCTGTCGAGACCAGCGAGGACCGGGACCGCCTTGTCCTTGGCCCGCACGGCATCGTGCCACGCCAGGAAGTGGTCGACCGCCTCCTCGAGCGTCCCCGGGCGGTCGACCTCCAGGAGGTCCATCGGGAGGCCGATCGCCTGCCCGAAGTGGGGGTCCCGCGTCCCCTCAGCCTCGCTACAGTACCCGAGGCCCCCGAGGTCCACGATCGCGCTCTTGAACATCTCGTCGAGCAGGAGCGTCTTCCCGGTGCTCCACTCGCCCGGGACATGCACGACCCGCCCGCTCCGGGCCCCAA
>Ga0208958_1003895_pt1 | contig 11164 bp, 13 predicted proteins | sample RifOxyB1_FD_184032 | JGI IMG/M metagenome (GOLD analysis project Ga0208958, IMG submission 184032) | Soil microbial communities from Rifle, Colorado - Rifle Oxygen_injection B1 (SPAdes) | ecosystem: Environmental > Terrestrial > Deep subsurface > Rock core/Sediment | place: Rifle, Colorado...
GTCCGATTCTCCCTACCCGCTCAAGTTTTTAAAATATGGTGGCTGTAGCTCAGTTGGTTAGAGCGTCTGCTTGTGGAGCAGAAAGTCGGGCGTTCGAGTCGCCTCAGCCACCCCAAATGATATTTTGAGTGTCAAGAATCGCTTTATACTCCGTACTTTCGGTATTTTCCTTAGGTTCGAGCCAGTTAAATGAGTTTATCTCTTTAACTTTCTGTTGAATCTTGAAGAAAGGAGTTCGTGCCTCAAAAGCTAACCTTTTGTTAAATAGTGTGAGGTTCGACCCAATAGCCATCAAAATTGTTCGTCTAGTTGCTGTATCACCAGTTTCAAACTTATCCATGGCAGTGGATGCAAAATCAAATGTTTTAGCAGTTAGCTCAGACCACTCATCTATGTGCGTATTCAATTTTAGCAACTGTTCCTGTATAGAGTTCTTAAAATTTGTTAGTTTGTCTTTCTTTTCAGTAAATTCTATGTCTGATATTAGATTTGATAGCTTTAAGTCTAAAAGACCATCTAATTTTAGGATGCAGTTCTCGTAAGTGGCTTTAAGTGCCTTATATTTTGCCTCACGAGTGTCTTTTTGGTTGTTATTTGTTGCCCTTAGCCACTTAATTGCCCAATCAACAAAACCTTGCGGGATTTTAACGGTTTCAAGTGTTTCAATAATCTGTCTTTTTAGCTCTCTCTCAGGAATATAGGCTTGAGAGCATTGAAACTTTCCTTTTTTGGTGCATCTCCCGTATATAAAGGCTTGAGTAGTTCCATTTTTATAGTTTTTTGTTTTATATTCTCCTGTAATATGAGCCTTGCACTCTCCACAGATAATTGGTATTCCAGTAAACCAAAGATCATGCTTCTGTTTTCTTGGTCTAGATCTTCTAGAAACAATATCTTGAAGCAAATCAAATTCGTCATTACTTAACATTGCAGAATGCGTTCCTTGATGTAGTTTTCTCTCATACATAAATTTTCCTGTATAAAACGGGTTTCTTACAACCCGAGCCATTTGTGCTTTACTTATATCCTTATTACCTCTATTGTTTTTAATACCCAGCAGCTTGGCTTCAATCACTAAATCACGGAGGGAATATCTACCTGTAAGTGCAAGTTCGAATAAACTTCTCATTAACTTAAAATAGATAGGGTGTGCTGATATGTCTTTTTCTCCTTGTTTTTTCCCAGTGTTATTTATATAACCAACTGGAGCTAGTATTGGTGCAAATCCCATCTCAACTTTTCTATTAACCCCTCTAGCGGTATCCTCCTTGAGATCTCTTATAAACCGTTGTGCCTGAGCTCCCTCTACAGCCATTGTAAAATCCGAATCAATTTCTCTGTATACTTTGCCTGGCATAACTATTTCATCAATTACTTTAGATTGCATAAGCCACTGTAATCTTCCAGTATCAATAGGGTTTCTAGATAGACGATTTTGTTTCCAGCAAATAATTCCCTTTATATTATTTTTACTATCTAATAGGTCAATCATCTCGTTAAAAACTGGTCTACCTGGGGCTTTTGCAGACTTAGACTCTGTAAACAATTTTAATATCTTCAAATCTTTTTCTTGCGCCAATTGCTTAAGTATCTTAACTTGATCTTCAATTGAAGCCATTTGTCTATCATCAGACTCACTACTTTTCCGTGCGTAAATTACATAAAACTTTTTAAGTATATTTTCTTGTGCTTCCATTTTGCTGTAATCGTTTATTTTCATTTATGATGTCGCTTAATTTCTACTAAGTCAAGTTTGTTAGAGTTGCTTGTAGTTAAGACCTCAAATAATCTTAAAAGGCTACTGGATTTTTCTAATGCCTCAATATCATTTAGAGAAACTCCAAATTGTGTTTTATAAATTTTTTTATATTCCTCAATTGCTTCCTTGTTTAACATATTATCTTTTTTGTTTACTCATAAACTCAGGTGTTATAACTTCTGCTAGACCTTGCTCTATAACCTCCTTAATAGTTTTTCCAATGTGAGCTGCATACAACTTGGCGTATCTATGCCAGTCTCTGTCGATTCTCACCTGTAATGATGTTTCGTTGTAACTTTGTCGACTCATAATTGTTTTCCTCCCTCTCCTCGCCGTTTGTTTCCTTTCCTCTCCCTCCCTTCGTTCTCTCCGTCTGCCAGATATTTACTTAAGCGTTTCGCTTGAAGTGTCTAGACATTTTTAGGTGTCGTAACGGTTTAATCTGTATAGACATCGGTCACATTGGTCGGTCGCCGTCCGCTCTGTCAATTTCTTTTAAGTCGCTAGACAATCTGAACGGTAGATCCTTTATTTCGACTTTCATTTGAGTTACCGCTAAATATCATGTCTTTTATGTCACGAAGTGAAGAAAAAAGTTTTTTAGGTTGAATAAATGGAGCATCTAGATTCCAGTATGATTTTTCTAGCTGACTGGCTTTATCAAATGGACTAAATCGAAAAATAACATTGCCGTTTAAGCGTTCCTTTTCAACAAGTTTTAATCCATCGCAAGACATCAAAAATGAAGCAACAGCAATGTCTTTGGATTCAAATAGAAGTATATTGTTTTTACTTTCCTGCATATTAGTTCCTCGTATTGCGAGAAACAAAAAAAGCCCCTAAGGCTTTCTACTATTTATGCGTAATATGCTTGGTTGTGCGAGTTGCCTCGCTTAATACATAACTATTTAATCAAATATCTATAACCATGTCAATACCCAAATGGTCGTATTTACGGGACATTATATAATTATATAGGATTTACATCACTTTATTTAGGTATAGCGTAGGCATAAGGTAAATTCAATAAATGTATACAATAATTGGCGGTTTTTATTCTTAAGAGTTATAATCTAGGAACAGTCGAATAACCTAAACGTTTTTACTTCAAGTAATACGCATGGTACCAGAAACCTTGAGAGGAGAAAACTCGTCGTCGAGCACCTCTCAAGGTCATGCGGGGAAACCTTCATGGGTAGCGTAAGCTATCACGGCGGCGAGTTTTGTCGTATGAAAAAAGAATCACAATTATCGCTATTAGATTTAATGTTTATCCTTCTTGTGCTGTTTTCTGTTATAGAGAGATTTGGATACGACTGGTTTACTTCAGATTTAACAAACGAAAGCTTTAAGAACCAAAAACCGTCATGGGCTTTAGTAATGGTTTTAATTCTATGGTTGCATCCACATAGAGATTTGCTTTATTTAGTAACAATCCCTGTTGTAGTTTTGTGGGTTAGCAATCAAATATACCAAGGCATTAAGTCAAAAAAAGAAATTAAAACAAATGAAAATTAAGTTTTCTACGATTGTTATAGTTGTTTTTCTAAGTTTGATAGCTGTTGGAATCTATCAAATTTATACTTTAATAAAAAATGAAGGAGGACTTGTAAACAGTGTAAATACCGAATGTCCTAGAAAGGAACCCTATAAGCTACTCCCAGAGTTTGAAAGGGCAAGAAGCCTGAGGCAACAAAGGCTTGAAGAAGCTGGGTATGAACTTGATCACAGTTTTTATAATTGTATAAATATCGAATACTCAGACACATTAGGGACTAACCAAGCAGAAGGTCTTTTCTACTTTGACGAAAATTCAAGTATAAGCAACCTAAAAATACTTGTAGATAGCTCATATAAACTTAAGGATGATTTACTTACAGCAACATTGTTACAACACGAGTTTGTACATGTAGGACAATTTGTTAAAAAGTTAAGAACGGGAGAGTCTAAAAGCTGTGTTGATCAGGAAGTTGAGGCATTTATACAAGAGTTAAACTTTTTAGCCACTCTAAATACTGAAGAGAAAATGTCGTTAGTTCAAAGGCTAATTTACCAGAAAGAAGGTGGCTATGAAAACAATGCGTCTGAAAACTTTTTATATCAGTTAAGTAGCTTAATTGAATTTAATGAAAAGAGCAGTATTTACTGTAATAAAAGATTTGCTACAAAAACTGAAGATTGGAAGAGTTGTTTTTTTGATAAGCGTTGGGATTTGGTTACTGAGATGGTATCCTCGAGTACTTTTTATAAAAAACAATGTGGTTTATAAACTTGGTAATCCTCTTTCTTTTCTAGACTTTGCAATATCACTTGCTAAATTACTAAAATCATAGGTAGCCACTTGCGTGTTAACTGTTGTTAATTGTTTTTCTGGTACAAAATACCCAAGTCTAACCATCATTTGCTCCCAATCCTTAAAATTTCCATCTAGCATTTTTTTTAATCCAATCTTCATAAGCTCACTAAAACTAAACCCCTCCTGTTCACATATCATTGAAGCTAAGGACTCATACTTTCTCATATTCTTCGACCCAACAACCGATGCTAGATGATATTGTCTAGGAATGTCATAACCATAAGCTTTTATAGCCGATTGCGTACCATTGCCATAGCAAAGCCTATCTGTTTTATCAGAAAAATACTTTGCCCATAAATTAAATTTTATAGTTTCTCTCATGGCTATATTATAAATATGCTGAATTGTGCTGGAGTATGCTTTAGAAATGCTTCACGAGCCCACCAAGTGCCATTTTAATCCACTCGTGTGTATCTAGTGTATCATTCTTTGAAATTGTCATCAAAGTATGATATTGCTATTACTATTACTATTACTATTACTATTACTATGAAGGAAATTATTACAACAGAAGTACAATTAAAAATTTGGAACAGAGTATCAAGAGATGCAGGTCCAAGATACACAAAAGAACTAAATGTTGAGTTAAGCATAAATGATTCTTTCCATGCTATTGGTAGAACAAATAAACTTTTCCAAGAAATTGACGACCTTAAAAAGGATGTCCATAAAAATTTTAATTATTTAGATAACGAAAAGGATACGGAGTGTAAAAATATCAAACTTGTGAGGAAATACAATCAAATTCGGCGTATGGGAAAAGCCTATTTATCACGAATGGATAGTTTTGGAGTGAACAAATCAAAAAAGATCAATGTAGATAAAATAAAAAATGACTCTAAGAAAATTCAGGTACATGTAGACAAGCTAAGTAATCTTATTTGGGATTTAGAAAGAAAAATCCAAGAAAAAAACAAATCTGATGAAGGCTCACATACACAGACATGGGCAAACGATTCAGAAAGTGTAAAAATAAGAGACTTAAACAATAGAGTTCGCAATTTTAGTTCTGCAATTAGAAGTCTGAGTTACTTTGCTGAAAGCTCTAATGCAAAACTTGTTAATGACCCGTTTCTATTGATTTTGGGTGAAGCTGGTATTGGAAAAACACATTTGGTATGTGACATAACTAAAAAACGAATCGAAAATGAAATGCCACCAACTGTTGTTGTTTTGGGTGAGAAGTTATTAAACATTCGTGACATCCTCAAATCAATTACTAATGCGTCTGAAGTTCAGATAAGCAATAGCGACTTTCTAGAAGAGTTAAATACTAAAGGAAAGTTGCAAAACCAAAGGTCACTTATAATTGTTGATGCAATTAACGAAGCCGATCGATTGGGCTGGAAAGTTAGAATTAAAGCACTAATAAAAAGGATCAGGAAATACCCATGGGTTGGACTTGTGATGACATGTAGAACACCATTTGAGAACTTATTGTTACCAAAAGATATAAAGATCACTACAATATATCATGAAGGTTTTAACGAAAATGAACTTGAAGCAATGACCGCTTTTTTTAATTTTTACAACCTAGAACTACCACAGGTACCACTTTTAATTTCAGAGTTTAGTAGTCCACTATTTTTAAGTTGTTTTTGTAAAACAGCCAGCGATATGAAAAGTGGTAAAACCAAGATCGCTAAGCAAATTAAGGACATTGCTCTTGGACAAGTAGGTATGACTAAAATTTTAGAAGATTTCTATATAAATAAGGGGGCACAGTTGGGGAAAAAATATGGTTCAAAATATCAATTTCTTAAAAATAATAAATGGATTTGGGGGCAATTTATAAAAAATGCAGCAAAATATATGTCTCAAAGAGGAAATATCTATTTGGATAAAGTTGATATTATAAAAGTTATAAACGAGTCGACCGACAATAAGTATAAGAGCAGGACCTTAAACTTTATCTTAAAATTACTTTTGGGCGAAGGTGTGATAATACGAGACCTTTCTTGGGAAGGTTCAACCAAATCATATTTTGATGTATTCAAATTTCCGTTTAATAAATTTAGTGATCACATAATTGCCAGGTACTTATTTAAGACATATTTTGACGCAAATAATCTAAAGACTAGTTTTAGTCTGGGAAATCCACTAGGAAACTTAATTCTAAATACATCTGAGTCCATTAAGAATATCGATCTGATCGAGGCTTTAATGGTGGAATTTCCTGAAAGAAGCAAGGAAAACAACCTGCTTATCGATAAAGATTTGGTTGACTTCATTCCTGTTAAAATTAGATACAACTCTGAGATAAGGTCTGCTTTTATCAACAGTATGTATTGGAGAAAGCCATCAAATTTTTTAGGAAGTAATAATAAGATTAAGAAATCAATACTTAGATATATAAATAAGGGTCTTCTTGGATATGAGGACTCAACAAAAGAACTGTTGGATTTATTCGTCGCAACAAGTACAAAGCCACTCCATCCATTTAGCGCAATCATGTTAAGTAAATATCTAAAGGGGTTTGATTTAACCAATCGAGATTTATTTTGGTCTGAATATCTTAGAAAGCAATACGGTAGTGGTAGTGTATACAAGCTTATAGCCTGGATTGAAAACCAGAATTTAGCCAAAATAACGAAGGATCAGGCATCGTGTGTAATCCGAGTTTTAGCATGGGTCTTAACAACTAATGTAAGATTACTTAGAAATAGAGCCACAAAGTGCATTTATATTCTTGGTAAAATTCAACCCGAGGCTTGCTATGAGGTAGTTTTAGACCTCTTGGACACGAATGATCCATATATTACAGAAAGATTATTGGCTGCATCATATGGAGTAGAAATGAGACTGTTTTTTGAATCTAAAAAAAGTTTTAATAAGCTCGGTATACACTTTGCAAAGCAAATATACAGACACTTTTTTAGTACTAAGGCTAAACATGCTACTACAAATGTTGTTATTAGAGACTACGCCAAGTGCATTATAGAGTTATCTGTATTTCATAATCCAAGCTTGATGTCTAATGACAAATTGAAAATTATTAAACCCCCATATGTAAGAGGAGGAATTAGACGATGGGGAAGGTCTAAAGATAAAGACCACAAAAGCTACAGAAACGGAAATTCACCGCTGGGAATGGACTTTGAAAATTACACCATTGGACGATTAGTAAAGAATAGAGGTAATTATGATTACAAAAATAAAGAGTTTATAAAAACCAGAGAAAATATAATGTGGAGGATCTATAAGTTAGGATATACATTAGAAAAGTTTGGTAAGATTGACTCAGAAATAGCTTCCAATACTCGAATAGATAGAAATTCGGATTATGCAGGAAAGATAGATAGATATGGCAAGAAGTACTCGTGGATTGCATACTTCGAATTATATGGTCTGAAATCAGACAAAGGTGATTTAGACGATTGGCAATTATCTAAAGCTAATAGATTAGACGAGGACAGTATTGACCCGAGCTTTCCAAATACAGTAGTTAAATCTTCAAAACAAATGACAGATTTTGACATTTCAACAGAATTAAATAACCTAAAAAAATGGCTTACTCAATCTAAAGCTCCGAACATTACTCAATATATTAAAGTTGATGAAGTTGATGGGCATAAAGGACCTTGGACACTTGTTCATGGAACAATTGATAAAAATCACGAAAAAACTGAAAGGCGTATGTCAACCTTTATAACAGGTCTCATTATTGACAAGAAAAAGAAAACAGAATTAAAGGAAATAATAGAAAAGACAGATTTTCCAGGCGACCATCTAATCCCGTCATTACCTGATGTTTCAGATGTTTTTGCTGGTGAGTTGGGTTGGTATGAAAGAACAGATGACGATTTGCAAAGGACATTTTTGGAAATACCTGTAGGTCACAAACAAATCAAGTTGTCCCGTAAAGAAATGAGGTATAGAAATATAAGTATCGTTAGCTATTTAGAAAACGGAGACAAAGAGCAATCAACAGTTGAAATTCCGAAGTATAGAACTGAGACTGTATACAAAAAGTTATACGCAACTCCAATGGCGAGATGGTTTATTGGTAGAAACCTATCTTCTGTTGGTGCCGATTATGACGGGTTGGGATTGTTTATCCCCAGTCTAGAGATAATGAAGGAAAATAAGCTTTATATGGATTGTGATCTTAATATCAAAAATGAAAAGGGTGAAGTTGTTTCAATTGGTCATATCAATGGAAAACAATACGATAATTGCGAACGCTTACTTTATTTCAGAGATGACTTTCTAAAAAACATTTTAGGTAAAACTCAAAAAAAATTATATATTGTTGCATGGGGAGAGCGTCACGGTTGGAGTAAATCTGGATATGTTAGGGATAAACACCTAGATAAGATTTATCAAAGTTACAAAAATATACATAAACAGGTCATTGACCCAGAAGAGATCAAAAACAAACATATGAACAGTTAATTATCAAGAATTTTCCAAATCATACCCTCACCTGCAACTGAGTTATCAACACCAACAGTAATAATTCTTGGTTTAAGTGGGTTGTTAATTTCAAACTTTTCTATCCAGATGTTTCCGCAATAACCACACCTCATCATTGGTTCATTTTCAAGTTTTAAGTCCACAATTTTTTCGATAACATTCTTAGGTAGACTAGAACGAGGATGCGAAGTTACGTTTGGGTTTGCTGCCATACAGTCCTTAAATGGACATTTGCTAATATAACTCATATTGTTGATTTAGTGTTTTGTATCAATTCTTCTTCTGAAATAAGCGGATAAATATCAAAAGCTACTTCTTCATATGGATGCACTTTTCTCATTGCTGATATTACTTCTTTTGCGATATTTTTATCACAAACACATTCAATTCTTTCTTCAATAACTTCCTCAAATTTTCCAACTTCTCCAATGAAGGGTTTTGCTCCATCTGTTGGTTTATATCTTCCAATTCCATCAGAAGAATAACTACAATGGGAATAGTTACCTATTTTTCCTGCTCCAGCATCACCCATTGCTTGTCTTATAATATCTGTGTGTGTTTTTGGTACAAAAACTACAATTTTTACTTGCATATTATTTAACAGCATATTTTGAATCAAGTATGTTGTGCAATGTTGTAAAACGGAGGTAAAAGCCAAACGGGTCTTCAATTCTAAAATCTCTTAATCCCCATGGTTTGTCTTGGAGTGGTTCAAAAATTTTAACCTTGTCTTTAATACTGTCGTAAAATCCTTCAAGGTCTTTAACCATTAAAACAAGTTCGGTTCCGTAACCTCTTTTTGAATCTTTTGGAAACTGTTTGAAGTAATCTTGCTCCCAAACCATTTCATTCCCAGCCCAAAAACAAAGAATGTTATCTTCTTTTTTAATTATTAAATAGCCCTTAAATCCTTCTGGTTTTCTTTCCCAAACTACTTCAAAACCGAGTTTACCGTAAAAATCCTTAACTTTTTCAAAGTCATCAACATGAAGCTCTAATAAAACATTGCTAATTGCTGGTTGTTCCATAATTTATCTTATTATACCAAATTTATCCTACTCGCGCGCTCATTATTTAAGTATTTCTGACATTCTTAAACAATAGCCATAAACAGTATCTTGTGCAATTAAATCAGTCCACGCATTTCGTAGGGTGTCATTAAAAATGATTTCATCATTATAAAAATGTGGAAAACCTCCAATCGACATAAATTCTCTTCCTGTATAAACCTTCTCTAGAATCGGTATCATGTATTTAACATTGTCAGATATTAAGCTTTCTAGATGCTCATAAATAAACTCTTTATTACTATATTCAATAAAGTTTTGATCAACTAATAAATGATTACATAGTTGAATAATTTTATCTAAGTCATCCTGATTTTTTTTAATTTCTAAATTGTCTAGTCTTCTTTTTTTGGATATTTCTGGAAAGACAATCTCTTCAGTTTTTCGTAAAGCATATCCACTTCGAATAGAAGAGATTATTACTGGCGTTGAATTAAGTGGTAGTGATCCATATTCGTTATCTATGTGCTTATTTATTATTACAGTGCAATTTGAACTTAGTAACTTATCACCTGAATTGTACAAATTGTTGTACACACTCCTAATATCTTTTACAGTGAACTTATTCTTTACTAAATCTTTATCTAACAACCTTAATTTATTTCCACATTTTGGGCAATAGAAATCATCAGCATTGTGCGTAAATCCACATTTTTTGCAACTTAGTTCTTGCTTATATTTAGGAAAATTATCAAATATACCCATATTTGAGTATTGTTAATGACTTTTAACTATTTCTAATACAGGCGTATAGTGAAATTTAACCTGTGTAAATTCTGAAAGTTTCAAATTAACCATTGGAAAAGTTGGCTGACTAACTTTTGACTTGTCCCAATCTAGATTTGAGTATTTACCAACAAATGATTCAAAATCTTCATTTATAACAAACTCGGCGTGTTCAAGTGCAGATGGGCATATTTGACCCTCTTTGGGTGCAATAATTTCTATTGCAGGTATTGACCTTTCTTTATAATTTATTGGAGAGTTTAGCTGGAATATACCTACTCTTCTTCCACCGACGATATTTTCGGAGACAAGCTTTGCAATCTTTTCAAATTCAGGCTTTAGATTGTCATAGTCCTCATTTGATGAACATTGATACCCTATATGATCAAGCTCAAAATTAGACACATTTATTTGTTTTATTTGAATGTCAGTAAACAATTTATCCAAGAACTTGCTGTAGTTGTCTAAAACCATGCTTAGATTATAGTTTCAGAAAATATTTTGTACAATTGGCATTTGCACAGGAGTCGGTATATCTCTATAAATCAGTGCTTTAATTAGCTCTCGCTCTTTGCTTTCAGCATTGATATAATAGGTTCTGACATCGTTAACTAAGTGACCCAAGACAATAGATGTATATTTGGATATTATAAAAATTATTTTATTGCAGAATAAGTAATGCTTAGACCGTAATCCTTTAAGAATGCTGGTTTTTCTTTATGTATAGTAATATTTGAAAATCCCACTTCTTTTAGTAAGGCAAGATAATCTTTTTTCAAAATAGCACCACTTATACATCCTACTAATAATTCTTTGTTATTTTTAAGCTTCTCTGTTAGA
>Ga0208958_1003896_pt1 | contig 11163 bp, 11 predicted proteins | sample RifOxyB1_FD_184032 | JGI IMG/M metagenome (GOLD analysis project Ga0208958, IMG submission 184032) | Soil microbial communities from Rifle, Colorado - Rifle Oxygen_injection B1 (SPAdes) | ecosystem: Environmental > Terrestrial > Deep subsurface > Rock core/Sediment | place: Rifle, Colorado...
CCCCCACTTACGCCCAGGAACAGCGCCCATTGAATCACCGTCGCAATCAGTCTACCCATAATCAGAATCCTCCATTTTGTCCGCGACAAGTGGAATGGGGATGACCGCGAGGCACCGTGAAATCGGAGTAAGCCAAAACGTAGCCAAAAAATAGCCACGCCCGATTATGCCGGGTGATGCCCAGTGATGGTCACCGGATTTCAAATTCCTAAGCCGTTGAAACCATTTGTTAGAATTTTCGCTATCTTGCGTCGTGCGGGGGCAATCCCTTGAAATCAAATGGCCAACTGTAAAAAGCAGCGGCCTTCCAGGTGACGGTAAAAAGTGCCTAGACACAAGCCGTTTTATGGACCTCGAGGGTCAAAGTACAATTTGTTTATCTTGAACAACGTACTTGAACACCGAAAGGACGCTGCATGACTTGTTATATCGGATTGGACGGCCACAGTAAAACTTCAACTTTTGTCGTCGTCAATGGCCATGGAAAAATTACTGCCTCGCAGCAGGTGCATACTTGTGAAAGGGATCTGCTGGAATTCATAAGGGCTCAAAAAGGGGCAAAGAAATTGATTTTTGAGGAATCCCATCTTTCACAATGGTTCTATGCCCTGCTTTTCAAGGAAGTCGATGAACTGACTGTCTGTCACCCCGGCTATTTGGGAAAGAAGTCTGGCGCGAAAACAGACCTCAGGGACGCGACTCACCTGGCTCAGGAGCTGAGATGCGGTCATACTGTTCCAGTATTTCATGACCAAAGCCGGATGATGGAACTCAGATCCTTGGTCAGCGGTTACAAAGATCTCGTACAGGAGATTGTTAGAACAAAGAATCGCTACAAAGCGCTGTTCCGATCCGAAGCGATTCGAACACCGGGTGTAGGCATTTATCGCTCCAGCGATCGGATTGGGGAGCTTTCAAGAAAAGTTGATCGCTTTGTGGCTGAGCAGCTTTTTGCACAGAATCAGTTTCTGGAAGAAAAAAAGAAAATTTATCTTGAGCAGTTCAAGACCAACATGGCAAAGCACCCAGATTTAAAGAGGCTGGATGCCATTCCGGGAATTGATGCCGTTAGGGCACACACTATTGCGGCTATCATCTGCTCCGCGCACCGCTTTAAGAATAAACACAAACTTTGGGCCTACGCGATGCTGGTGCGCCACAATCAACTGAGTGACGGCATCAGTTATGGAAAGGTGAAGGTTGCTGGCCGAATTGAGCTCCGAGAGGCCTTTATTGGCATCGCCGAGTCCATTATCCATTGCTCAAACAATACGCTTCGTTCCTATTACGAATCCCTCAGAGAATCCGGAATCGAGCATCATAATGCCAAAATCGCAGTTGCGCGGAAAGTGGCCTCCATTTGCCTTGCTGTATTGAAACAAAAACGTCCGTACGAAGAGGAGAAGGTAAAGAGAGATTTTGCAAAAGTTTCCTAATCCGGAGCCGGCTTGAATTCTGATCATCAAGACGATGACTTAAGTTGAGCTATCTGCATTAGGAGAGGAAAGTGAGGCCCAACTCTCCGCCTAGCCCGATTTACTTCGCGGCTCATCAATGGCCTGGCCCCTTTCCAGCTTATATCCAACATTGGAATGGCACGGAGACCTCGAAAACATTCGACTCTCTCAAGGCCCAGATAATGGCGTGAAAGCTATTTTTGACTTTTGCATGTTTCCAAACGGTAATGCAGACCGCAGAACTGCTTTTATAGCGACTTGATCTGATCGCACGAAGGAAGGCCCGCAACCAAATATGGATGAGCGGGGGCAAAGCCCCGGGGATAGGTTTGAATTTTTTAATTGCTTTTTATAATGGCGGAGAGAAAGGAGTTTGGCACCAAAGCCGAACAGAAAAACCGTACAAAATGCAACTCGCGTCCCGTATTGGGGACCTAGCGCATGATCGAGACTTTGTAGGATAAAACCAGCCGCGAGTATTGAAAGAGCGCTCAAGGGGTAAGTCCGTTGATTGCGAACACCAAAGCAGAAGCCGCGCCTTCTGGAGGGGAGTAGATCGCTTACCCAAGAGCTCCAAATCGCACCACCGGTGCTGCCGAATGCCACAAAAAGTAAAACAAGAGCCATGAAGGTATAAGCGCCAGCATTGAGCGCGGTGGCAATAAAGATCAATAGAAGGCTTAATGCTTGTAAGCCGACGAAGGTTAGGACCAGTCGTTTCCTACTACCGAAATATCTCACGAGCTTTTCGCTCCAGAGCTGAAGCCAGCAACCCAGTAGACTTTGAGAGGATGATAAAATACTGAGCTGACCGGGACTGGCGCGTAAGACGGTTGCTAGGGCATTGAAGTTATTCTCGGCAAAACCTTCGCAAACTGAGGCCCAGATCCCGTCGCCCATGAAATGCCTGAGCCTGTTTTTTACTCCCACAACGACTTCGTCCCTTCAAATTCTTTTCGGAAGTTTTGAGTGGGAGCTGAGGAATTCGGATTGATTTTCTTAACCGTGCGACCTAGGTTCTTGGGTAGTCTAAACGGAAGGAGACAGGAACTTGAAAGGGATAGTTTTCCAGAAGCCGCTTGAATTTGTACTTGAAATACAAGGTGAATCTTGGACCCAAGGACAAGCTCTGCAGGGAGAGCTTAGGATCAGAAATCATTCTTCAAATGAGTTACCTATTGGTGCAGTGCAGTTATTGATCGCCTATGGTCAGACGAAGAAAGTCAGGTTAAAGGCGGCCGATGCTTTTGAGCACCTCTCGGAATTATCCGTAATTTCGATCCCTGAAAAGCTTGGACCCCAAAAACAATGGGTACTGCCTTGGAAATACCAGTTAGGGATTAATGCACCGATCACGGATGCGGGTGGGAGCTTATACCTTCTTTACGGCAAAGGAGATTTGGGACAGCTGCAGCTGAATGTTCTTCCCGATCCTGTCATCCAGGAAATAATTCAGGTGATTGAAGTGCAGTTACGGTTTGTTCGAAAGTCTCAGAAATTTCAAAAAGGTGCTCATAAAGATTTCATAGAAACGAAATTTGCGCCTCCAAACGCAAAAGGTTTCGCCTTAGTGGAGCAGCTAGTGCTTTCCGCGAAATTCGAAAATGAGCAGCTCAAGTTAAATTACGAATTCCAGGTCAAAAGCATTTCCGCGAGCGCGGCAGCCGTGGAGATCAAAAAAGAAAAGCGCAGCTTTGAGCAGCTCTTTAAAAATTCTGAATTAAAAACTCAGAGTGGGCGCTTTAATTTTGAGCATCTCGAACCAGCCGTTCGCGGCATATTCACGCAAGTGGAATCCAAAGTCGTATTTTAGTCAGACGCTCAAGCTTTTCCTAAAACTAACGCGAGTAAGGCCATTCGGACATAAAGTCCATATTCCATCTGACGAAAGTAGGCAGCTCTTGGGTCCTCGTCGAACTCAATTGCGATTTCGGTCACACGAGGAAGCGGGTGCATGACAATCATCTTTTCTTTTGCCGGGCGCATCATTTCCGGATTAATGACGTAAATATTTTTTAATTTTTCGTAAATTTCGGGATCTTGAAAACGTTCTTTTTGAACCCGAGTGACATAGAGTACGTCAGTTTGCGGCAGAACTTTATCTACTGTGGTGTATTCTGCGAAAGGTACGCCTTTTTCATGCAATTCGGCGAGAATCTCTTGAGGCATCTTTAACAGTTCAGGCGAGACGAAGTTTAATTTCACTTTGTAAAGAGAAAGTAGGCGGCTCAAGGAATGGACTGTGCGGCCATATTTTAGATCGCCAATCATTGTAATCGTCAAGCCATCGACGTTCCCAAGTTCTTCGAGAATGGTAAAGAGATCCAGCAGAGCTTGCGTTGGGTGCTCGCCCACGCCATCTCCAGCATTGATGATGGGCTTACGCGCATATTTGGCGGCTAAAGCCGCAGAGCCCATTTCTGGATGGCGCAGCACGATCACATCAGCATAGCACTCGAGAGAGCGAACCGTATCAGGGAGACTTTCCCCTTTCGAAACGGAAGAATACTTTACCTCGCTAATGGGGATGACAGAGCCGCCCAGCCGTTCCATTGCAGCGGTGAACGAAGACGAGGTGCGAGTGGAAGGTTCGTAGAAGAGACTCGCGAGGATCTTGCCTTTCAAAAGGTCGAAAGTCCCAATGCGCTCGACCATAACGCGCATCTCGTGCGCGATACCGAAAATAAAATTAAGGTCGTCATGCGTGAACTGTTTGACGGACAAAATATCTTTGCCGTACCACGGCGCGGATCGTTGATCACCAAGTGGAAGATGCGGATTTGAGGGAAGTGCGGGCACCGGAGTCTCCTTGAGAGAAAGTTAAATGCTGTCCGGATTTTTAATTCAGTTTGGGAAAATGTAAAGCAAAGTCCTCTTTTGCATAAAAAAATATTTCTTTGAGTGGTTAGAATCTCAGCTGATCTAGAAAAAGCGAGCGACTACAGTATTCTGCAAAAAGTATTTGCAATCGCTTCAGTGCTTTCCTTAAGCTCATTGGCATGGAAACAATAAGTACACAGATGAACGATAAGAAACCTTCGTTCGTTTCGGGGCTGCTGTCCGATCCCCAGGGTTTTCAGGAGATTTATACCAGGTTTTGGAAGCCGATCCTGAGCTATTTAAGTGCGCGAGTAGATGATATCGAGACGGCCGAGGACATTGCCCAAGAGGTTTTCTTGAAAGCTTATCGTTTCCGTGGTTCCTATAACCCGCAGTTTGCGATTTCCACCTGGCTTTGGAGTATTGCCAAAAACACGCTAATTGACTGGTTCCGGAGGGAAGAGCTTTCGGAACATATCGAGCTTCCAGGGGTGTCCGTGGATTACGAAAGAGTTGCTTGCCCCGATCATAATGCCGAAAAGCGTCTCATGGAGGGGCGGGGACGAGAAGTTCTGTTGCGAATGATCTCCGAATTGTCTGAACTGCAGCGGAAAGCCTTATCTTTAAGAATTGTTGAGCATTGGCCTTACCGGCAGATTGCGAAACATCTGAACATGAGTCTGTCGGCTGCAAAATGTCTTGTGCATCGCGCCAAAGGCAACCTAATTCGTCAACGAGTGGAAGAGCGCTCGAAGGCCGTTTTTTTCAGCCCTGAATACCAATGATTTGGGTTTTGCGTTTATCCAACGGTCTTTTTAAGTCGTCTGGAATTTTAGCCGTCAAAACGCTTCTCAGCGCGTCAAGGATATCGGATTTCCATTGATCTCGTCGATAGACAAGCCCAACTTCCCGGCTCGGCGCCGGATGAGAAAATTCCCGGACACACTCTTTACGTTCTTTTTCAGAAAGCTGCATGGCAAAAAGTTGCGGAATTAGCGTACAGCCGCGATTGCGTTGAATGATATTGCGCAAAGTTTCTAGATTTCCGCCCTCAAACTGGATATTCCGGTACACACTTCGTTCGTTGTGAATTCCGCAAATTTTAACCACCTGATTTCGTAAGCAGTGCCCGTCTTGCAATAACCACATTTCCTGGGCATCCAATTCCGTTTCGTGCACGATCTTTTTGGACAGGAGTGGATGATTTTTGGACGCGTATAGGAAAAACGGTTCGTAAAAAAGGGTCTTTTCCCGAATTCCGTTCTCATTCAAGGGCGTCGCGACGAAAGCGCCATCCAAGGCATCTCGTCGCAGTTCTTCGATGATGGTTTCAGTTTTCAGTTCATCGATCTTCAATTTCACTTTTGGGAACTGAGTCGAAAATTGTTCGATAAAAAGAGGAACCAAGTAGGGCGTGAGAGTAGGGATGATCCCGAGCCGGAAGGGACCCGATATTTCGGCTTCTTCTTTCTTAGATATCGCGAGCAGCTTTTCATGCTCTCTAAGCAAAATTTTGGCCTGTTCGATAAACCGGTGGCCTTTGTCCGTAGCGACTACGGGTTTCTTCAGACGATCAAAAATTGCAAAGCCGATTTCCTCTTCGACCTTCTGAATCTGCATGCTCAAGCTCGGCTGTGAAACATGGCACGCTTTGGAGGCATTCCCGAAATGCCGCAGGCGCTCGACCGTTACGATGTACTGTAATTGGGTGATTGTAGGCATAGATAGAAGTTATCATAACATAGAAACGATATATTTCACATATGAACCTGAATTGGCGATAGTGGACTCATTCACGGATCAAAAGATCCGAACCATCATTCTTTAGGAGGAATGCACTATGTTAGGAATTGGAAAAAAGCTTCCACAGTTCAGTTTAAAAGCGACCGTTTCAACCGATCTCAAGAAAGCATTTGAAAATGTAAGTAATGAGACTTATCGCGGCAAGTGGCTTGTATTATTTTTCTACCCTAAGGATTTCACGTTTGTTTGCCCGACTGAGATCAAAGGGTTTGCCGAGTTGAATACCCAGTTTAAAGATCGTGACGCGCAAATTTTGGCGGCGAGCGTCGATTCTGAGTTCGTACATCTTGCCTGGCGCCAGAGTCATAATGACTTGAAAAACCTGCCGTTCCCGATGCTCTCGGATATCAAGCGGGAGTTATCTCTCAATCTTGGCATTCTGGACGAGAAAGAAGGGGTCTCACAACGGGCCACTTATATCATCGATCCCGAAGGCGTGATCCGGTTCGTTTACGTGACGGATTTGAGTGTGGGGCGCAATCCGAAGGAGGTGCTGCGGATTCTCGACAGCTTGCAGACTGAGGAGCTTTGCCCTTGCAACTGGGAAAAAGGCAAAGAAACGATAAAGGTATAAGGTGTAATAATGAGCACTGTCATTGAGTTGGCGGAATTGGCTGAATTGACAAATTCGATTCAGGATTATGGTCGGGACATTCGTCTGAATATTTCTTCAGTACTGAACGAGGAAGGTGCACAGGGACTACGTGCGTCTCAAATCTGGGGAGTGGCTTTGGCGTGTGCCTATTCTACCCAATGTAGGCCTCTGATCCATGCGATTCACCATGATGCGACCTCAGTGTTATCCCCCCAGGTTGTAGAGGCTGCCAAGGCAGCCTCTACAATCATGGCTATGAACAATGTATATTATCGTTTTACGCATCTGATGGAAGATAAGGAGTTCTCCAAAATGCCGGCACGCTTACGAATGAATATCATCGGCAAGCCGGGAATTGAGCGGGTGGATTTCGAGTTGATGTGTCTCGCTGTTTCTGCAATGGCAGGTTGCGGCGCCTGCATTAATTCGCATGTGCATGAAGTAAAAAAAGCGGGACTTTCTAACGAAGCAATTCAATCTTCTGTTCGGATCGCTTCGGTACTGAATGCTTTTGCCCAGACGCTATCGATTAACGAGGCGGCTGCCGTACGCGTGAATTCTGAAATCTCCTAAAAATTTCAGCGACGAGCGTCATTAGCAAGAGCCCGGATAACAGTTCGCGCACGTTGGACCAGCGGCTCTGCAATGCCCCGGTCGTTAATAGCAGTACGGTTGCCGCAGCCGGAGGGTGGAAATTCCGGGCAGCTCTTTGTAAGAATACGGTCATCGCCACAGCCAATGCAGACGCCCAGATCCGGTTCAGGGATGCGGTAGAGGCGACCAGGATCGAGGGGTCATTCTGCGCATTGAATATTCCAAGGGAGACGAGCGCCGCAAAAATCCCGATCACATGACCCAGGATCAGATTGGAACAGCGCGAGGAAGGTAGATCCGGGCGTAAGACTTGATAAATTGCACTTGGCGCAAGACTGGGGATCAAAAGTACGTTTCCGTTCCAAAACCCAAAAAGTCCAATCACAAGAACCAGTATACCGGTTTTAAGCGAATCCCAGAAAAGCGCGGGTTCCGCCACGGCTTCGGATTGCAGGATTTCCTCTCGCATGTCGACGCACACCTCTGTTGTGAAGCGCGGCTGCATTCTGTGTGCCTGAATCAATGCATAAATAGGCGTGCGAAGAAACGGATGACGCAGTTTCGCCGAGGCAATTTTGTGCTCGACAGTGATATGGATCTCGTTTCCTCCAGTTCGAGAGGATTGAGCTCCAAATTCATGATTTTTGCTCGGGAAGCTGCGAGAGCGTCTGCAACGATAGACGAAATTTCAGAATTCCTTTCTGAAATAGGCTGGGAGGGCGTGGGGTAGTTCGCAATTTTGAATGCCGCGATATGAGATTGCGCGACGAGCCCGGAAGGTGAAATAATTCGTTCATTCATTGGGACTTGCACGGCTGATTTGACCAGTTTTGAATTAGCAATTTTTGATAAGTGGTTTTTTTCAGCGATTTCTCGTGTTTTATTAGCCGCTTTTGAATACCAGGGATGTTGATCGAATTGTTCTTGCAAGCTGATTCCAGTTGCTTGCAGTGATGCCAATTCGCCCAGTTGCGAACTATAAGTTGCTCCAGCATGGTAATGACCTTTGGCCGATCCGTTACCATCTACCGTACTGAACCAAACTCCGTCCTTGGCGAGCATATTGCGTCGAATATGGTTTGCGGTGTGCTTCGCCCAGTTGTGATACCAGCGTGTCGAATTTATCTCCGCGTGCATTGCTTTAAAATCCTTGGCTGAAATAACGCTTTTCCAATTTTGCGGTTTGGGATTTTCGGTCGGAAGCAAGTGACCCTCTTCAGTCGAGACTTCGTAACTAGGGAATACTTCCTCGAGATAGCCCCGTTCACGAACTTGCTTTTGTGCAAATTTCAAAAATTTGTTTTTGTCAAAACTGGCGATCCCTAATTTATTTTGCGAAGGCTGATCGCCCAGCTGCTCGACACCGAAAAGTCGTACGCCACCGTGAGTTTTGCTCGACGACAACGGATGCGTGTCTAGAAGCAAAACGTGATGAATTCCTGTTTCGGCGTCCTCAAATACGTTTGCGTACGCAATGTGAGAAAACCCCGAATTGGGTTTCCCGAGAGGGTTTCCATTTAATTTATGCTTTTTGGCAGCCTCTTTGTTCCCCGGGAGCACAGAGCTTGCGATTTTTGCCTCTTCGGGATCATCAGAATGATTCAGAATCAAAGCCATGTTGTCGATTTTAGTTTTTTGGATGCCGGTTTCAGCATGGACCGTCCATTCATTGCCAATAAAGTTCTCTAAAAATATTCCGCGCGACTGGCAAGCTTGGCGAAGTTCTTCCATTAAATCGGGATCCCTGGAGAGAGCACTTCGGCGGGCAATCAGGGCAGTCATGGCGCGACCTAGAAATTGAGTTTTCCCGATTTGTCGATCCAGGTAAGCTCGTTCGAGGTAAGTGACCAGTTTGTCGTACCAATCGGTCACTTGTGTTCGGAACTGTGCCGAAGAAATACGCGGGGAATAATTTTTCTGAATGGCTTCTAAATTTGCTTTGCCATAAGTGGCTTCCGCCAAATTCGATGCGAGTCGTGCGGCGTGCTCATCAATGAGATGCCGAGTCTGTTTTGAAATATAGTTCTTCAATGCTTGGGCTCTTTGCTCCTGAGGAAGCGCCTGGATCGAGTTTGGAATTTCACCCGGAGGCTTAATTGGCTTTATGTCCAGCAACTGTGCCGTCAGTTGAATCACGCGTTTACGTGCTTCGGGATCTTTCAAGTTCTTGGTCATTTCGGAATAAACATCCGTCGCAAGATCTCGTGCGGAGTTGATCATTTCATAACGTTTAGCGTTCTCTTCTAGTGCCAGCTTTCCGAGTTCACTAGTGTAATGCCCGGTTTTTAAGGACTCTTTGGAAAGGTATGAATAATCTTCAAAACCCAGTCGTTTTAAGAACGCCTGAGTCTCCAGAACAAATTGCTGTTTTTCCTCAATAGGCGTTAACTGATTGGCCAGGAGAGGGGTCAACGCAGGACAGAGGAGAAAGCACAACACGACAAGCAGACGGCAATGCATAGATTCGTATCGGTGATTTTTGCGGAAATGTTTATATTTTTATGCCGCTCAAGTAATTGAATTGATGCAGCAAATGGCGCGCCCGACAAGGTTCGAACTTGTGACCTTTGGCTCCGGAGGCCAACGCTCTATCCAACTGAGCTACGGGCGCGTAAGGACTCGATTAACATAAAATTTTATGGAGTGCCAGCGAGGCTTTGGCGGTTTTTAAAAAGACGCCCTTGGCCCAAATATAGCGGTTCCGATACGCACATGAGTGGCACCTTCTTCAATTGCGAGTTCAAAATCATCAGACATTCCCATGGATAACGCAAGCCCCCGAGTCCAAGGCCCTGTGCTTTGCCCAAGTTCCCTAAGTTTGCGGAAAGCCCGCCGCAACTCCGCTTCGGCATTTGGAGCCGGGATGCACATCAGGCCTCTCTGCTCCAGCTCCGAATGTTCATTTAAGCGAGTGACCAAATTCAACACGGATTGTGGTGGAAGACCCGATTTAGAACTCTCTTGATCAATGTTCACCTCGAGAAATATCGGCAAAGCGGGAGCGCCCGATGATCGGATCCGTTTGGCGATTTCCAACCCGAGCTTTTCGGAGTCGACGGTGTGAATTGCATGTATTACGGGAAGTAGAGTTTTGACTTTGTTCGTTTGTAAATGCCCGATGAAATGCCAACGAATGTCGGTGCAACCGAATTTTTCCAGGGCGGGAACTTTAGCTAGCAGCTCTTGCGCGTAATTTTCACCAAAATCCCTGTGGCCCAATTCATAGAGCCTCGCGATCATTTCTGGAGAATGAGTTTTACTCACCGCAATCAATGTGGGTTCTAATAAAGTTGGATACTGAATGCGGGCGCGTTGCCAAGCGGCAGCAATACGTTCTTTGATTTCTGAGTACCTTTTGGCAAGCGCTAACCGTTCAGGCGATATCACTGGATCCATCCGAATAAGGGCAAATGAAACTGGTGCTCAAGATCAGACAAAAGCTCTGAAATCGGAAGTCCAACGACGTTCGTATAACTTCCTTCGATGCTTTGGATTAGCGCGGTCCCGAGGCCTTGAGCCGCATATGCACCCGCTTTATCCATAGGTTCCCGTGTGGCAACGTAATTGCGAATATCAATCGTACTGAGGGTTCGGAAGGTGACGCGAGAGGATACAACGCGACTCAATTCTTGAATGTTCCCTTGCCCGTTTTTGCGATCAACGGTCAATTTAAATATGCAGTAACCGGTGAGTACTGTGTGAGTCTGACCTTGGAGGATGCGTAACATCCGCATGGCTTCGGCGGTGGTCGCAGGTTTTCCAAATATGTCTTTATTATTCGGGGCGACAACGATCGTATCGGCTGCGATCACGATGCAGCTCCCAAATTGCTGGGACGCCGGTACAATCGCGAACTCAGCCTTAAGACAGGCTAAGCGCTCGACCAGTTCTGCT
>Ga0208958_1003898_pt1 | contig 11155 bp, 10 predicted proteins | sample RifOxyB1_FD_184032 | JGI IMG/M metagenome (GOLD analysis project Ga0208958, IMG submission 184032) | Soil microbial communities from Rifle, Colorado - Rifle Oxygen_injection B1 (SPAdes) | ecosystem: Environmental > Terrestrial > Deep subsurface > Rock core/Sediment | place: Rifle, Colorado...
CTGCGGACGGCCACGCACGCCGCCGATCTGCAGGCCTTCGCGCTGGCCCAGCGTGAAATAGAACACGCCCGGGTGCTCGCCGACCACCTGGCCCTGCGGGTCGCGCATCTCGCCGCGCCGCGCGGGCAGATAGCGCCCCAGGAACTCGCGGAAATCGCGCTCGCCGATGAAGCAGATCCCGGTGGAATCCTTCTTGTCGTGCGTGGGCAGCCCCGCCTCGCGCGCGATCCGGCGCAGGTCCGACTTCTGCAGTTCGCCGATGGGAAACAGCGTGGCCGACAGCTGCGTCTGGCCCAACTGGTGGAGGAAATAGCTCTGGTCCTTGCCGCGGTCCATGCCGCGCAGCAGCCGCCAGCGTCCGCCCGCTTCGCCCACGCGCGCGTAGTGGCCGGTCGCGATCTTCTCGGCCCCCAGCTCGCGGGCGGCATCCAGGAAATGCTTGAACTTCACCTCCCGGTTGCACAGCACGTCCGGGTTCGGGGTGCGGCCGGCGGCGTACTCGGCCAGGAAATGTTCGAACACGCCCTGCCAGTACTCGGCCGAGAAATCGCGGAAATGGAACGGGATACCCAGCCGGCCGCAGACGGCCACGGCGTCGCGGCGGTCGTCTTCGGCACGGCATTCGCCGGTACCGTCGTCGGCCCAGTTCTGCATGAAGAGCCCGGCGACGGACTCGCCCTGCTGCACCAGACGCAGCGCGGCCACCGACGAATCCACGCCACCGGACACCCCGACGATGACCCGCGGAGCGCTCATGCGATGTGCTGCAGCGTGGACAGCGGCGAACGACGGCCGGCCAGGTAGTCCTGCACGACCCGCCAGACCAGTGGACTGCGATGGCGGTCGGCCTGCGCCTGCAGTTCCGCCGGTGTCAGCCACACCGCCTGGACGATGCCGTCATCCAGCGGACGGTCGGGCAGGTGCCGAACAGGATCGGCGGAGAAGGCGAAGCGCAGGTAATGCCGCCCGGTCTCGGCCTTCCACTGGTAAGCGCCGATGAAGGCGGTCGGCGCCACCTCCCAGCCGGTTTCCTCGAGGGTTTCGCGACGGGCGGCGTCCAGCAGGCTTTCGTCCGGCTCCAGGTGGCCGGCGGGCTGGTTGAACACCAGCCGGCCCTGAGCGCGCTCTTCCACCATCAGCAGCCGGCCATCGCGGACCACCACGGTGGCCACGGTGACGTCGGGCTGCCAGAACCGGCCCTCGCGATAGCTCACTTACAGGTCGTCCTGGTCGCCGGAGAGTTCGATCTCCTGGTTGTCGGCCGTCTCGGCCGCGATGTCCATCGCCGCTTCCAGCGCCGCCGCATCCACGTTGTCCGGCAGCTTGATGACGAAGTACAGCACGTCGCCGGCGATCTCCCAGCTGCCCAGCTTCTTGGTGCGGCTGTCCGCCAGCAGCGCCAGCGCCTGCTCGCCGTCGATGCCGTCGGCCGCGATGCGTCCGGCCGGCGAGAACACTTCGCGGATGCTCAGGCCGCTGATCTGCTCGGTGCCGCCCGACACGAACACCAGCTGGGTACGGTTTTCCTTGTCGTACGAATAGGTGGCCTTGTAGTCGCCGTCGGCATCGATCTCGTACTGGATGCCGCGCGCCTTCAGCCGCGCCTCGACCGACGCATCGGCGGCGACGGCGGGTGCCGCGACGGCGGCGGCGGTGCACAGCAGGGCGGTGACGGGCAGGCGGGACAGCGTCAGGATCATGGTCGGCTCGGGGTGGATGGAATGGCGCATTGTGGCCGGGGTCACGCATGGCGTCCATGCGGGCGACAGCGGGCAGCGCCTATAATCGGCACATGCCCCGCAAGAACGAAAACGAACGCGACCACGGCCTGATGGTGGAGACCAGCCGGCCCGAGGTCGCGCCGCCGCCCCTCTACCAGGTGCTCCTGCTCAACGACGATTACACCCCGATGGATTTCGTGGTGACCGTGCTGCAGCAGTTCTTCGCCATGGACCTGGAGAAGGCCACCCAGGTGATGCTGCACGTGCATACGCGCGGCCGCGGCGTGTGCGGGGTCTACACCCGCGAGGTGGCCGAGTCCAAGGTGGCCCAGGTCAACGAGTTTTCCCGTATGAACCAGCATCCCTTGCTGTGCACGATGGAGAAGTCCTGAGGGATTCCGGCACGGGCAGGCCGGATCGGCCCGAGCGGTATGGGGGCGTCATGGCCTGGTGCAAGGCAACGATCCCTGAACACTGAAATCCGGTAGGCTGATGGAAAACCGCCCGCCAGGCCGCATATTGTCGGCATAGGCCCCGGAGGCAACCATGTTCAGCAAAGACCTCGAGCAGACCATCGGCCAGTGCTACAAGCGCGCCCGTGAAGCTCGGCACGAATTCATGACCGTCGAGCACCTGCTGCTCGCCCTGTTGGAGAATCCCTCGGCGCAGGCCGTCCTGAAGGCGACCGGTGCCGATGCCAACCGCCTGCGCGCGGACCTGGAGCAGGCCATCGAGGCCTCGGTCTCGCGCCTGGCCGAAGACGATGGCCGCGATACCCAGCCGACGCTGGGGTTCCAGCGCGTGCTGCAGCGTGCCGTCTACCACGTGCAGTCCTCGGGCAAGAAGGAGGTCACCGGCGCCAACGTGCTGGTGGCGATCTTCGGCGAGAAGGATTCGCACGCCGTGTACTTCCTCAACCAGCAGGACGTGACCCGGCTGGACATCGTCAACTACCTGTCCCACGGCATCGCCAAGCAGGGCGAGGAAAACGAGGCCTCCGGGCATCCGGAGGGCGAGGGCAAGACCGAGGGTGCGGAAGGCGAGGGCAAGGGCGACGCCCTGGCCGAGTTCGCCAGCAACCTCAACGAGCTGGCGCGCCAGGGCCGGATCGACCCGCTGGTCGGCCGCGGCGACGAGATCGAGCGGACCATCCAGGTGCTGTGCCGGCGCCGCAAGAACAATCCGCTCTACGTGGGCGAGGCGGGCGTGGGCAAGACCGCGCTGGCCGAGGGCCTGGCCAAGCGCATCGTCGAGGGCGAAGTGCCCGATGTGCTGCTGGATGCCGTCATCTATTCGCTGGACCTGGGCGCGCTGGTCGCGGGCACCAAATACCGCGGCGACTTCGAAAAGCGCCTGAAGAGCGTGCTGGCGTCGATCAAGAAGATCCCGGGCGCCATCCTGTTCGTGGACGAGATCCACACCATCATCGGCGCCGGCTCGGCCAGCGGCGGCACGATGGATGCCTCCAACCTGATCAAGCCGGCGCTGGCGTCGGGCGAGCTGCGCTGCATCGGCTCGACCACGTTCCAGGAGTACCGCGGCATCTTCGAGAAGGACCGCGCGCTGGCGCGCCGCTTCCAGAAGATCGATATCGTCGAACCCACGGTGGGCGAGGCCTACCAGATCCTGCAGGGACTCAAGCCCAAGTACGAGGCGCACCACGGCGTCACCTACGCCGACGATGCCCTTCAGGCCGCGGTCGACCTGTCGGTCAAGCACATCGGAGACCGCCTGCTGCCGGACAAGGCCATCGACGTCATCGACGAGGCCGGCGCCCGCCAGCGCCTGCTGCCGCAGGAAACGCGCAAGGAGCTGATCGACGTCGAGGAAATCGAGACCATCGTCGCCAAGATGGCGCGCATCCCGGCCAAGCAGGTGTCCTCGTCCGACAAGGACGTGCTGCAGCACCTGGAGCGCAACCTGAAGATGGTCATCTTCGGGCAGGATCCCGCCATCGAGACGCTGGCGTCGTCCATCAAGCTGGCCCGCAGCGGCCTGGCCAACCCGGAGAAGCCGATCGGCAGCTTCCTGTTCGCCGGTCCGACGGGTGTGGGCAAGACCGAGGTGACCAAGCAGCTGGCGCTGCAACTGGGCATCGAACTGGTCCGTTTCGACATGTCCGAATACATGGAGCCGCATTCGGTTAGCCGCCTGATCGGCGCGCCCCCGGGTTACGTGGGCTTCGACCAGGGCGGCCTGCTGACCGAGAAGATCGTCAAGACGCCGCACTGCGTGCTGCTGCTGGACGAGGTCGAGAAGGCCCACCCCGACATCTTCAACATCCTGCTGCAGGTCATGGACCGCGGTGTGCTGACCGACACCAACGGCCGCGAGGCGAACTTCAAGAACGTCATCCTGGTGATGACCACGAACGCCGGCGCCGCGCAGGCGTCGCGGCGGACCATCGGCTTCATGCAGCAGGACCATTCCACCGATGCGATGGAAGTGATCCGCCGCAGCTTCACGCCCGAGTTCCGCAACCGCCTGGACGCCATCGTGCAGTTCCAGGGGCTGGGTTTCGACCACATCCTGCGGGTGGTGGACAAGTTCATCATCGAGCTGGAAATGCTGCTGCAGGAGAAGCACGTCAGCCTGTCGGCCACGCCGGCGGCGCGCGACTGGCTGGCCCAGCACGGCTTCGATCCGCTGATGGGGGCGCGTCCGATGGCGCGCCTGATCCAGGACAAGGTGAAGCGGCCGCTGGCCGACGAGCTGTTGTTCGGCAAGCTGGTCAATGGTGGGCGGGTCGGTATCGACGTGCGCGACGGCGAGCTGGTGGTCGATGCACAGGCAGAACCCGAGCGTTTGTTGCCGGCGACCGTGTAGGTCGCCTCCGGAATCGATTGCAGGTAAGAAAAAAGGCGGCCCGCGGGCCGCCTTTCTCGTATCGCTTCCGGCGGCCCGATCGCCGCCTCAACGCCGCGCGCGTTGCTTGCGCTTGGCGAACTCTTCGGCGGAAATCGTTTCGACGACGCTGACGTCGCAGGTCGAGGTCTTGGTACGTACCTTGGTGCCGGCGGGGCACAGCCGGTCGGCCTGGCCATCGGCGCTGATCTGGATGGTCGGCGTCATCGTCACCGAATCGCAGTTGCGGGCGAAGCCGAGGCGGTAATGCGATTGACCATCGCGAAGGAAGATCTGGCCGCCGCCGCCGCCGGCACGGACGATCTCCTGGCTGCTTCCCAGTGCGACGCAATCGGCAACCGGTTCGCCGGCCATGGCGAAAAACGGAGAGAGGCCCAAAGCCAGCAGGGCGGTCATGGAGAGATGACGAGGTTTCATGGCAGTCGTGATTGGAGGCAGCCCGTATCGGCCGACATCCATGCTAGGGATCACGCTACCGACGCGAATCTGCCCAAAGTCGCCATGACCACCGACCCAATGACGAAGGTCATTGAGAGGCGACCGCAATAACGAAGAAAGCGGCCCAGGGCCGCTTTCCGATCAGACGCATCAAGAAGCTTATTTCATGCGGTAGGTGATTCGACCCTTGGTGAGGTCGTAGGGGGTCATTTCGACCTTCACCTTGTCGCCGGTCAGGATGCGGATGTAGTTCTTGCGCATGCGGCCGGAAATGTGGGCGATGATCTCGTGCCCGTTTTCCAGCTTGACCCGGAACATGGTGTTGGGCAGCGTCTCGGCGACGGTGCCTTCGAATTCAATGGAATCGTCTTTCGACATGTAAACCTGTGTGTGCCGCGAGGGATGGCGGGTGCCATGAAGCCCGGTATTGTACGCCCCGCGCGCGCCAGGTGCAAAAATTCCGTTATGGCACCGATGCTTGCGCCAGTTCGGCGGCCGGCATGCGTCCGAATCGGAGGGTCCACGGGCCTGCGGGCGCCGGCAGGTCCACCAGGCCTGCGACCTCGGCCAGGAAACGATGTCGGGGCATCCGGACGGCCCCCAGCGAGACCAGATGGTCGTTTTCCACCTGGGCATCGATCAGCGGCCAGCCCCACCCGTGTAGCCGCGCCGCCAGCGCGGCCAGCGCGACCTTGGAGCCGCCCGAGCGGCCACTGAACATGCTCTCGCCGAAGAACATGCGCCCGATCGCCACGCCGTAGATGCCGCCCACCAGGGCGTCGCCCTCGAACACTTCGACCGAATGGGCGTGCCCGTGGCGATGCAGGTCGATGTACGCCTGGCGCATGCCCGAGGTGATCCAGGTGCCGTGCTGGCCCGACCGCGGCGCCTTGGCGCAGGCCGTGATCACCTGCTCGAACGCGGTGTCCGCGCGGACCTCCCACGGGCTGTGCCGGAGGCCGCGGCGGAAGCGGGAAGACAGGCGCACGCCATCGGTGGCGAACACCATGCGCGGATCGGGCGACCACCACAGCGGCGGCTGGCCGGGCGAGAACCAGGGAAAGATGCCGTGACGATACGCATTCAGCAGGCGCGGCAGCGACAGGTCGCCCCCGATCGCGAGCAGGCCGTCGGGCTCCTGCATGGCGCTGTCCGCCGGCGGGAAGGGCGCGTGGGGATCGGAGGAAAGGACGAACGGCCGCTGGCGCATCGGGTGATCCTGGGCTCGGGCCGCGCGCTCAGGCACGGTCCTGCTGTTTGAACGGCGAGTGCGATTGCAGCGTACGCGCATACCGGCGTACCGCCTGGCTTTCCTCGTCGCACCAGTGCGCCAGTGCACCGGCGAACTCCGGGTCGGCGATCCAGTGTCGCGAGCGCACCCACGCTGGCAGGAAGCCGCGTGCGATCTTGTGTTCGCCCTGGGCCCCGGGCTCGAACCGCGACAGGCCCTCGCGGAGGCAGTAGGCGATGCCCTGGTAGTAGCAGGTCTCGAAATGCAGTCCCGGCAGGGGCGCTTCGGCCCCCCAGTAGCGGCCGTACAGCGTGTCGTGCCCGCGCAGGCACAGCGCGCCTGCGATGGTGCGGCCGTCGTAGTCGGCCAGGAACATCACCAGCTGCCGCGGCATCGTCTGCGCCAGATGCTGCAGGAACGGAAGCGTCAGCGCAGGCGAATTGCCGTAGTCCTGGAACGTGCGCAGGTAGAAGCCGAACATGGCCTCCAGGTCGGCCGCGGTCGCCTCGTCGCCGTGTACCGTGCGGATGACGACGCCGGCCCGCTGGACCTTCGCCCGTTCCTGGCGGATGTTCTTGCGGTGCTTGTGGTCGAAATCGGCCAGGAAGCCGTCGAAGTCGCGCCAATGCCCCGGATTCCGCCAGTGGTACTGCACGTCGATCCGCGGCAGCCAGTCGGAAGCGAACGCATCGTCCTCGTCTTCCGCATGGAAGTTGACGTGCGCGGACGACAATCCCAGGCGCAGCACCTCATCGCGCACCGCGGTCAGCAGCGCCTTGCGGTGCGCGGCGTCCTGCGCCAGCAGGCGCGGTCCGGTGACCGGCGAGTAGGGCACGGCACAGAGCCATTTGGGGTAGTAGTCCCGCCCGTGACGGGCATAGGCATGCGCCCAGGCATGATCGAAGACGAACTCCCCGTGCGAATTGTCCTTCAGGTAGCCCGGTGCGGCCGCAACCAGCGTGTCGCCCTTCCACAGCGTCAGGTGGTGCGGTGTCCATCCCCAGTCCCGGCGCAGGCATCCCTGTGACTCCAGCCCGTGCAGGAAGGCGTGGGCCACGAAGGGATTCCGCCCATCGTGCAGGGCGTCCCAGTCGCGCGCGGACACGTCGGCCAAGGACGGAAGGAAGCGGGCGTCGTACATCGTCCGCGATGCTAAGGGCGCAGGTCCAGCACGTCGATGGTCGGCGGATTGAACAGGCGCATCGGCAGGCCGATCTCCCCCGTGCCCACGGTGGTGTACACGCGGACGCGGCCGTGCGGCGTGCGCAGGAACTGTTCGCCCCGGTCGAAGCCGTACTGGCTGGGAATCACGTGCCGGTACAGCCAGGGAATGCGGATCTGTCCGCCGTGCGTATGGCCCGCCAGTACCAGGGCTAGATCGGCGGGGTCCAGCGCGATGGCGCTGTCGGGATTGTGCGCCAGCACGAGGGTGGGGCCAGAGGCCGGACGGGCCGCAAGGAAGCCCGGATCGTCCTTGCCCGCCCAGCGATCCCCCAACCCGGCGACGCCGAAGCCACGTACGGTCACCGTCCGGCCTTCGATGACTTGCACGCCGTGCGTCGCCAACGCCGCACGCAGCTCCGCATCGATGTCGGGCCCGGGAGCCTGCTGGTCGTGGTTGCCCAGCACCGCGTAGACCGGCTTCCGCAGCGACCCCAAGGGGGCGAACATGGGCGCCAGCGGCTCGCCGTCGGGCTCGTAGGTGAAGTCGCCCGCGATCACGACCGCGTCGGCACGCAGCGTGTTGATGCGGTCCACCAGCCGCTGCAGGTAGGCGCGGTCCTTGTAGACGCCCAGATGGATGTCGCTGATCAACACCAGCCTTGCCTGCGCGCGGGTGCCCGTCAGCACCGTTTCCTGCACGCGGATGCGCTGGGGCTCGACGAAGCGCGCCCATGCGAACACCAAGCAACCGGCCAGCAGCAGGGCGACCAGCCAGCGGCCACGGCGCTCGCGCAGTCGCCACCCCAGCCACGCCATGAAGGGCACGACGAGCCAGCTCCCGTGGAACAGGCACTGCTTGATCAGCAGCTTGTCCATCCGTGGCAGGCGTCGTTGCCCGGATCAGCCGTCCTTGTCCAGGAATCGCTCCGCATCCAGCGCCGCCATGCACCCGAAGCCGGCCGAGGTGATGGCCTGGCGGTAGTGCTGGTCGGTGACGTCGCCGGCCGCGAACACGCCCGGGATGGTGGTGGCGGTGGCGTTGCCCTCGATGCCGGAGCGGATCTTCAGGTAGCCGTTGCTCATGTCCAGCTGGCCTTCGAACAGGCCGGTATTCGGGGTGTGGCCGATGGCCACGAAGAAGCCGTGCACGTCGATGTCACGCGTGCTGCCGTCCTGCACCGACTTCACCCGGATGCCGGTGACGCCGGCATCGTTGCCCAGCACCTCGTCGACCGTGTGGTGCCACACCGGCTCGATCTTGCCGGCCTGGATCTTGGCGAACAGCTTGTCCTGCATGATCTTCTCGGCGCGCAGGGTGTCGCGGCGATGCACCAGATAGACTTTGCGGGCGATGTTGGACAGGTACAGCGCTTCTTCCACGGCCGTGTTGCCGCCGCCGATCACCGCCACGTCCTGGTCGCGGTAGAAGAAACCGTCGCAGGTCGCGCAGGCGGACACGCCGCGGCCCTTGAAGGCCTCTTCCGAGGGCAGGCCCAGGTACTTGGCCGTGGCGCCGGTGGCGATGATCAGTGCGTCAGCGGTGTATTCGCCACTGTCGCCGATCAGCTTGAACGGCCGCTTGGACAGGTCGGCGGTATGGATGTGGTCGAAGATCACTTCGGTCTCGAAGCGCTCCGCATGCGCCTGCATCCGCGCCATCAGGTCCGGACCCATCAGGCCATGCGCGTCCCCCGGCCAGTTGTCCACTTCCGTGGTGGTCATCAGCTGGCCGCCCTGCTGCAGGCCGGTGACCACGACGGGCTTGAGGTTGGCGCGGGCCGCGTAGACGGCCGCGGTCCAACCGGCGGGGCCGGAGCCCAGGATCAACAGGCGGCAGTGCTTGGAAGTGCTCATGTATACTCGCGAAAAGGGGTGATCGGGCAGGCAACGACGCGTTGGCGCATCATCCGCAGGCACATAGAGTGGCGGGGCGTATCCGGCGAATCAAGGCACGCTGCTGGAATGCGGCGATGCAGCCGGGACCATGCCGGGCTCGATCCAGGACGCTGCGCCACCGCGCGGCGTTTTTGCTATCCGGGCCGACCCACGGTGAGAACGGACCGCTGTTGCCGTACTGACGATTCGTTTACTATCAATCACTAACAGAAATTTCCTAAGGTCTGGTCCCAAGGTGGCGAAGCAGCTCCCGGACAACGGCAAATCCAAGGGCGGCAACGCCGCCGCGCGCAGGCAGGCGTCACCGCCGAACCCGCGCAGGCAGCGCCTGTGGCGCGATCTGGCGCTCATCGCGATCGCGCCGCTGCTGCTGTATCTGCTGGCCAGCCTCTTCACGTTTTCGCCTCAGGACCCCAGTTGGTCGCAGTCGGGCAGCCTGACGGCGCCGGTCCACAACATGGGCGGACTGGCCGGCGCCTACCTGGCCGACATGCTGTTGTGGCTGTTCGGCTACGTGGCCTTCCTGCTGCCGTTGATCCTGGGCGCGGTGGCCTGGATCGCGCTGTTCGGCATGGATACCGACGGTGATGGCGAAGCCGACCTCGGCCCGGCGCTGCGCCTGATCGGCATGGTGGGCTTCTTGATTTCCGCCACCGGCCTGCTGCACCTGCGCGGCGTGCCGGCGGAACATTTTTCGGCCGGTGCCGGCGGCATCCTCGGTACGCTGGTCGGCAAGTCGCTGTTGAAGCTGTTCGGTGGGTTGGGCGGCAACCTGTTCCTGCTGGTGCTGTTCCTGACCTCGGTGACGCTGGCGACCGGCCTGTCGTGGTTCGCCGTGATGGAGCGCATCGGCAAGTACGTGCTAATGCTGCCGGACCTGTTCCGCCGCAGCAGCCAGCAGGCCAACGAGTGGCAGCAGACCCGCGCCATGCGCGAGGAACGCGAGACCGTCCGCAAGACCGACGCCATCGCGCGCGCCAAACGCGAGCCGGTGAAGATCGAACCGCCCGCGCCGGCCGTCGTCGAGAAGAGCGAACGCGCCAAGCGCGAGCAGCAGATCCCGCTGTTCCACGGTACCGGCGGCGACGAATCCGGCCTGCCGCCGCTGTCGCTGCTCGACGATCCGAAGCCGCAGACCAAGGGGTACTCGGAAGAGACCCTGGAAACGCTGTCGAGGCAGATCGAGTTCAAGCTCAAGGATTTCCGCATCGACGCCCAGGTGGTCGGTGCCTATCCGGGCCCGGTCATCACCCGCTTCGAGATGGAGCCTGCGCCGGGCGTGAAGGTCAGCCAGATCAGCTCGCTGGACAAGGACATCGCCCGCGGTCTGTCGGTGAAATCGGTGCGCGTGGTCGACGTGATCCCCGGCAAGTCGGTGATCGGCCTGGAGATCCCCAACACCAGCCGCGAGATGATCTTCCTGTCCGAACTGCTGCGTTCGAAGGAATACGACAAGTCCGGCAGCGTCCTCACGCTGGCGCTGGGCAAGGACATCGCCGGCCGCCCGACCGTGGCCGACCTGGCACGCATGCCGCACCTGCTGGTCGCCGGCACCACCGGCTCGGGCAAGTCGGTGGCGGTCAACGCGATGGTGCTGAGCCTGCTGTACAAGGCCTCGCCGAAAGACCTGCGCATGCTGATGATCGACCCGAAGATGCTGGAACTCAGCGTCTACCAGGGCATCCCGCATCTGCTGGCGCCGGTGGTGACCGACATGAAGGAGGCCGCCAACGGCCTGCGATGGTGCGTGGCGGAGATGGAGCGCCGCTACAAGCTGATGAGCGCGGTGGGCGTGCGCAACCTGGCCGGCTTCAACAAGAAGGTCAAGGACGCGATGGAT
>Ga0208958_1003899_pt1 | contig 11155 bp, 8 predicted proteins | sample RifOxyB1_FD_184032 | JGI IMG/M metagenome (GOLD analysis project Ga0208958, IMG submission 184032) | Soil microbial communities from Rifle, Colorado - Rifle Oxygen_injection B1 (SPAdes) | ecosystem: Environmental > Terrestrial > Deep subsurface > Rock core/Sediment | place: Rifle, Colorado...
GGGCCAGTTCGGGCGCCGCATGCAGCAGCGATGCGCCCTTGCCATCGGCGCCCTGGCCATCGGCGCCGTCGCCCAGCAGCAGGCTGGCGGCCTCGTTGGCCAGCTTGATGTGGTTGTCGGCATCCACCACCAGCACCCCGGTGCGCATGCGGCGGATGATCAGTTCGTTGACCTCGAACAGGTTGGCGACTTCCTCGCCGCGCTTGTCGGCCAGTGCCTGGCTGGCCCGCGCCTTCAGGCCGGCCTGGTGGGCCAGATAGGCCAGCGCCAGGTAGCTGACCGCGAACATGATGACTTCGGCCACCGAACGGCCGTTGCTGTTGTCGTGGAACGTCGTGAAGAAGTACTCGCCGAACAGCGCCACGATGGCCAGGGCCGCTACCGCCAGCGCCATCCGCGTGGAAGGCAGCAGCAGCGCCGCGGCGGACACGTTGAACAGCAGCATCATGGCGATGCCGGCGGTGGCCCCGGGCAGGGCATGTGTGGCCAGGGTGGCGGCGGCCACGTCGATGCACACGCTGGCGAAGACGATCCAGGTGAGCCAGTGGACGCTGCGGCCGATGAAGAAAAGGACCAGCGCCAGGCTCAGGTAGCCTATGGTGACCGCGGTACCCATCTCGGGGTGCCGGGGCTGGCCCAGCACCTCGCCCAGCGGGCTGAACATCAGCGCCGCCAGGATGCCGGCTTCCAGCAGGCGGTACAGCGCGAAGAAATACAGTTCGCGGCGCGGCACCGATTCGATGCGGGACAGGAGCGACTGGGCCTGACGCAAACGCTTATTTCCCCGTAAGCGAGGCCGACAGTATAGGCATGTCACACTCTGTCCGGGCCAGCCCGGCCTTTTCCACCAAAGACTTAGGCCCCGGGTTTTGCGCCCCCCGGCCGGGTCGGCGACAATAGGGGGCTCGCTCAGCCGCCGCCTCCGTGGCCCCGGCCCGGGCGATGTCTTCTGTTCCCTACCCACGGTGACGCATGAATTTCCACGAATATCAGGCCAAGCAGCTGCTGGCCGAGTACGGCATCCCGGTCCCGGCCGGCAAAGTCGCCGCCACGGCGGACGAAGCGGTCGCGGCCGCGCAGTCCCTCGGCAACGGCCCCTGGATGGTCAAGGCCCAGATCCATGCGGGCGGCCGCGGCAAGGCCGGCGGCGTCAAGTTCTGCAAGACCGTCGATGACGTGAAGGCGGCCGCCGGCAAGATGCTGGGCACCAAGATGGCCACCTACCAGACCGCCGGCGTCGAGCTGCCGGTCAACCTGGTGCTGGTGACCACCGCCGGCGAGATCGTCAAGGAGCTGTACCTGTCGGTGCTGGTCGACCGTGGCACCCGCACCATCACCTACATCGCCTCGTCCGAGGGCGGCGTGGAGATCGAGCAGGTCGCGGCCGAAACGCCGGACAAGATCCATACGCTCAACGTCGACTTCGTCGAAGGCGTGCAGCCGTACCAGGGCCGCGAGTTCGGCTTCAAGATGGGCCTGACCGCCAAGCAGGCCGGCCAGTTCGCCAACATCATGGTCAACCTGTACCGCATCTTCAACGAGAAGGACCTGGCGCTGGTCGAGATCAACCCGCTGGCGATCCTGGACGACGGCAACCTGTACGCGCTGGACGGCAAGTTCAACAGCGACGACAACGCCAGCTTCCGCCACAAGGACCTGGTCGCCATGCGCGACAAGAGCCAGGAAGACGAGACCGAAGTGCTGGCCTCGGAGATGGACATCAACTACGTGACCATGGACGGCAACATCGGCTGCATGGTCAACGGCGCCGGCCTGGCCATGGCCACCATGGACGTCATCAAGCTCAACGGCGGTGAGCCGGCGAACTTCCTGGATGTGGGCGGCGGCGCCAACAAGCAGCGCGTGATCGAGGCCTTCAAGCTCATCCTGTCCTCGGACAAGGTGGAGGGCATCTTCGTGAACATCTTCGGCGGCATCGTCCGCTGCGACATGATCGCCGAGGGCATCATCGCCGCGGTGAAGGAAGTCGGCGTCAAGGTACCCGTGGTCGTGCGCCTGGAAGGCACCAACGTGGAGGAAGGCAAGCAGCTGCTGCGCGACAGCGGCATGGCCATCATCCCGGCCGACAACATCAACGACGGCGCCAAGAAGGTCGTTGAAGCGGTCAAGGCCGCTGCCTGATCCACCGCTGTCGTAGGGCGGGCCCCGGCCCGCCTTCCGGCGATCGAGACAACACGATGGCGGGCCGAGGCCCGCCCTACAGGAAGACAGATTCCATGAGCGTTCTGATCAACAAGAACACGAAGGTGATCGTGCAGGGCTTCACCGGCCAGCAGGGCACCTTCCATGCCACCCAGATGATCGAGTACGGCACCCAGGTGGTCGGCGGCGTGACCCCGGGCAAGGGCGGCACGACCCACATCGACCTGCCGGTGTTCGACACCGTCGCCGATGCGGTCAAGAGCACCGGCGCCGATGCGTCCGTCATCTACGTGCCGCCGCCGTTCGCGGCCGATGCCATCCTCGAAGCGGCCGCGGCCGGCATCAAGGTCATCGTCTGCATCACCGAGGGCATTCCGGTGCTGGACATGCTGCGCGTCAAGAACGTGCTGACCCGCACCCATCCGGACACCGTGCTGGTCGGGCCGAACTGCCCGGGCGTGATCACGCCGGGCGAGTGCAAGATCGGCATCATGCCGGGCCACATTCACATGCCGGGCAAGATCGGCATCGTGTCGCGCTCCGGCACCCTGACCTATGAAGCGGTCAAGCAGACCACCGAAGTGGGCCTGGGCCAGTCGACCTGCATCGGCATCGGCGGCGACCCGATCAACGGCCTGAACTTCGTCGACTGCCTGAAGCTGTTCAACGAAGACCCGCAGACCGAAGGCATCATCATGGTCGGCGAGATCGGCGGCGACGCCGAGGAAGCCGGCGCCGAGTACATCAAGCAGTACGTCAAGAAGCCGGTCGTCGGCTTCATCGCCGGCGCCTCGGCCCCGGCCGGCAAGCGCATGGGTCACGCCGGTGCGATCGCCTCGGGCGGCAAGGGCACGGCCGAAGGCAAGTTCGCGGCGATGGAAGCCGCGGGCGTCACCACCGTCCGTTCGCCGGGCGACCTGGGTGCCGCCATCGCGGCACGCCTGAAGAAGTAAGGCCCCGCATCAGGGTCTTGTGGAAAGCCGCCCCCGGGCGGCTTTCTGCGTTTTGGGGGAGGGCCGTCTAAACCTTTGCTCCCGCGGCAGCATCGTAGTCAGTATGCTGAATGCCACCGTCATGGAACCGATCGCCGACAGCACCTCCCCGGATGCGGCCGCCGCCGTGGACAGCGCGTTGGCGCGATCCGCCGCCGGCGGCGACATGCAGGCCTTCGAGGCGCTCTACCGTCGCCACGCCGGCCGCGTGCATGGCGTCATCCAGCGCCTGGTGGGCTTCCATGGCGTGCGTGCCGAAGACCTCACCCAGGAAGCGTTCGTGCGGGCCTGGCAGGCGCTGCCGGCCTTCCGGTTCGAGAGCGCCTTCGGCACCTGGCTGCACCGGCTGGCGGTGAACACCGCGCTGATGGAACTGCGCAGCCGACGCAACGGCCCCCGCTTCGACGAAGACGAGGATGCCATCGAAGGGCTGGGCCTGGCCGACAGCGCGGGGCACAGCACCGCCCTGTCGATGGACCTGGAGCGGGCGGTCGCGACCCTGCCGCCGCGCGCCCGGGCCGTGCTGGTGCTGTACGACGTCGAAGGGTGGAAGCACGAAGAGATCGCCGCCGAGCTGGGCATGGCGGTAGGCAGTTCGAAAGCCCAGTTGCACCGCGCGCGGCACCTGCTGCGCGAGCGTCTAGGAGTACATGCATGACCTCCCACGATTCCATTCCCCCATCCGACGAGGCCCTGCGCTGGCAGCTGCGCGCGCTGCGACAGGACATGCCGCCGACGCGCGACCTGTGGCCTGGCATCGCCGCGCGGCTGGCGACATCGCCCCGGCATCAGGCGCCCGTGCGCCCGCGCCGGCCCTGGACGCCATTCGCGCTGGCCGCTTCGGTACTGCTGGCCGTCACCGTCACCTGGCAGTTGCAACAGACGCCGACCGGCGATCCGCTGATCCAGCGCGAAGCCGCCGCGCTGACGCGCGACTACGCCGGCGCGCTGGCGCAGCTCGACCGCCAGGTGGCCGCGCCGCCGGAGATCGCGCCGGCCCTGCATACGCTGGACGAAAGCGCCGCGCAGATCCGCCGCGCCATCGCCACCGAGCCCAATGCGCACTTCCTGCTGGACCAGTTGCGCCGAACCTACGCCCGTCGCCTGGAATTGACCCAGCGCGCGGCCATGACCTGAGGAGTTCCCCATGCGTACCTCCATCCTTCCCCTGCTTCTGACCACCGTCCTGCTTGCGCCGGCTGCGCTGGCGCAGACGGCCATCAACGAGACGCGCCCGCTGGATGCCCGCGGACGCGTGGACATCAGCAACATCAAGGGGCGCATCGAGGTGCGCGGCTGGGAACGCAACGAAGTCCAGGTCACCGGCACGCTGGGCAAGGGCGTGGAGAAGCTGGACATCGACGGGTCCGGACCCCAGGTGAGCATCGAAGTGCGCTATCCCAAGGGCGGCTGGGGAGGCGATCGGGCCGGTCCCACCGACCTGGTGGTGATGGTGCCCCTGCGCGCCGACCTGGAGATCGAATCGGTCGCCGCCGACGTGCATGTCACCGGCCTGGCGTCGGGGGAGCTGTCCGTCAATACGGTCAGCGGGAGCGTGGTGGCCGCCGCCGCGCCGCGGAAGGCGGACGTGGAGACCGTCAGCGGCAACGCCACCCTCACCCTCAACAGCGACGACGTGGGCGTCGCCACCGTCAGCGGCGCCATCCAGTTGCGCGGCCGCCTGAGCGGCGAGATCGACGCGGAAACCGTATCCGGACGCATCGCGGTGGCCGTCAACGGCGAGAAGGTGCGCGACCTGAGCGCCAGCACCGTCAGCGGTCGCGTGGAGGTCAGCACGGCGCTGGCGCCGGGCGGGGAGATCAGCATGGAGTCCGTCAGCGGCGACCTGGTGCTGCGCCTGCCGGCGGATGTGTCGGCGCAGGTGAGCGGCGAGAGTTTCAGTGGCCGTCTTAAAGCCACGGGTGTGACCATCGAGAAGCGCCGCGGTCCCGGCAGCAGCTTCTCCACGCGCTATGGCAGCGGAAGCGGTCGCGTCACGGTGGAGACGTTCTCGGGCAGTGCGGAGGTGCGCGTGGAGTAGTGGCCATCCGTGCCTGGGACATCACATGGGCCAGGCGCGGCACCGAATTATGAACAGGGAGGGCGCCGTCTGGCGCCCTCCCTGTTTGCGCCGGAATCCGACGGATGGTTGAGCGGCCGAGCAAAAAAGGTTTCGCAAGTAACTGATCGGACTGAAAAAAACGGAATTCTTCCAATAAATCATCGGGTTCTTTTCATCGCCGTAAAATTTACGTTATGCTCTGGGCACCAGTCGCGCAGCATTCATGCGTCTGAACCATTGGCCCAGGCCGCGAGGCTTAGGCTTTTCTGTGAACATTTGGAGAGAGAGCCTCTAATGACTAACCTCAAGAAGCTGCCCAACGCGATCAAGTTTGCGTTGTTCGCCAGCGCCGCCTCGCTGGCCACCGGCAATGCCTTCGCCCAGGAAGCCGCCAGCAGCGATTCGGAAGCCAAGACCCTGGACCGCATCGAGGTCACCGGCTCCCGCCTGAAGCGCGCCGACATCGAAGGTGCCGTGCCGGTTACCGTGATCGACCGCGCCGCGATCGATGCCAGCGGTCGCGTCTCCGTGGCCGACGTGCTGCGTGAATCCACTTTCTCGTCCTTCGGCAACTTCCGTCCGCAGTCGGGCAGCTCGGCGCAGGGCGTGTCCGACATCGACCTGCGTGGTATCGGTTCCGACCGTACGCTGGTGCTGATTGATGGCCGTCGCGCGCCGTACGCGCCGTCGACCGGTCAGAACGCCGACCTCAACACCATCCCGCTGGCCGCTGTCGAGCGCATCGAAATCCTGTCCGACGGCGCCTCGGCGCTGTACGGCTCGGATGCCATCGGTGGCGTGGTGAACATCATCCTGCGCAAGGACTACGAAGGCGCCGAGTTCCGCTACGGCAAGGGCCAGACCAAGGTCGCCGGCGGCGACACCGAGGAAGGCTCCGTGGTCTTCGGTACCAGCTCCGACCGCGGCAGCCTGCTGCTGGGTGCGTCGTTCAACAAGCGCGGCATGGTCTTCACCCGCGACCAGATCGGCGGCCAGTCCCGTGGCGCCTCGTTCTACGGCAACAACTTCTACTACGAAGACGGTACCCTGGGCGGCGCGCTGCCGGGCTACGCGTGCGACGATCCGGGCTTCTACCAGCTGGGCGGCAACTGCGTGTTCGACTTCAACGCGGTTGCGGCCAACGAAGCTTCGGTGACGAACAAGTCGCTGTTCGCCCGCGGTCAGTGGCAGATCAACGACGACTGGTCCATCTACACGGCCGCCAGCTACAGCAACTCCGACAGCTTCGGCCGTTACGCGCCGACGCCGGGCGCGCTGTTCGTCGAAGAGAACTCGCCGAACGACCCGGTGCCGGGTGACGGCCAGGGTGCCTACATCTACCACCGCTACGCGGCGGCTGGTAACCGCGACAACTTCGTCGACAACACCGCCACCGATTTCACCCTGGGCTTCCAGTGGCAGGCCACCGACAAGCTGGCCCTGGACTTCGGTCTCCGTCGCAGCGAGGCGAAGTTCAAGGAAACCGGTCGTGGCTACATCGTGACCCCGCTGGCTGAGGCTGCGGCCGCCTCCGGCGACTACAACCTGTTCGACCCGTTCGGCAACCCCGAGGAAGTGATCAAGGGCTTCACGGCCACGATCGGCCGCGATGGCAAGTTCGATATCCAGGAACTCTTCGCCAACGCCACGCTGGACCTGTTCGAGATGGGCGGCGGCATGTCGGCCATCGCGTTCGGCGCCGAATACCGCGAAGAAGACTACGCCGACATCTACGACTCGCTGTCGGAAGCTGGCGTGGTCGCGGGCTCGGCGGGTAACTCCGCCGCCGGCCAGCGCGAGATCTACGCGGCCTACGCCGAGTGGCTGTTCCCGATCGTCAGCAGCTTCGACGTGACCGTCGCGGCGCGCTACGACAACTACAGCGACTACGGCAGCGATGTGTCGCCGAAGGTCTCGGTGCGCTGGCAGCCGCTGGATACCCTGACTTTCCGTGCATCCGCCGGTGAGGGCTTCCGTGCACCGCCGCTGCCGTACCTGTATGGTGCGCGTTCGTTCTCGGCTGAAGAAGTGCAGGATTTCCGTACCTGCACCAACGTCGGTTACACGGCGGCCCAGTGCGGTAACGACGCCAACGGCGACAACATCGCCGATGGTCCGGAGGCGCAGGCCGTCCAGTACCAGATCGACAGCTATTCCAGCGGCAACACGGATCTCCAGTCGGAGTCGTCCAAGCAGTACAGCCTGGGCGTGGCGTGGGACGCCACCGACTGGCTGAACGTCACCCTGGACTACTACAAGATCAAGATCGAAGACCGTATCCGTCTGATCGCGTATCAGGAACTGGTTGACTTCGACAACCGCGGCATCGCGTTGCCTGCCGGTACTTCGGTGGTCCGTCGTCCGAACGGCGCGGTCCGCGAGATCAACACCGCCTACGCCAACGAAGGTGACCTGGAGACCAGCGGTCTGGACTTCAACCTGCGCACCCGCTTCGATCTGGGCGGCATGGGCAAGCTGGAGAACTGGCTGCAGGTGGCCCACGTGCTCGACTACACCGTCACCGACGGCATCGTCGAGAAGGATCGCCTGGGTTGGGTGACGTCGCCGGATCTGCGTGGCAGCCTCCGCAACACCTGGAGCTACGGCGACTTCACGGTCAACTGGAACATCAACTACATTGGTGACCAGGAAAACCCGATGACGACGCCGGCTGATTACGGCTACATCGCGGCGGGTGCGGGCACGCGTGTGGGTAGCTACGCTACCAACGACGTGGCCTTCACCTACAACGCGCCGTGGAATGCCAGCGTCACGCTGGGCGCCACCAACATCGGCGACCGTTACCCCGAGCTGGTGGGTTACGACAACCGTCCGTGGAACTTCTACCTGTACGACGCTTATGGTCGTACCGTGTACTTCCGCTACACCCAGAAGTTCTAAGTCACAGGCTGTCTAGCAAGTGGATCAGGCCCCCAGAAATGGGGGCCTGTTTCTTTGGAGTACCGGGAGATCGCTGATGGACGCATCGTTTTCGTTCGTCGAACAGGATCGCAAGCGCGCCTGGACGTCGTATTGGCGTTCGGGCGTCCTCCATTCCTGTCCCACCAGCTTTCGCGGCAATTACGGTGGCGTCATCGCGGATTTCTGGCGGACTGTCGGCGCCGCCATCCCGGGTCCCGCACGCATCCTGGATCTGGGTACGGGCAATGGTTCCATCCCGAAGCTGTTGTCCGAGGTGGTCAGGGCACCTGCCGTTGTCGAGATCGATGCGGTGGATCTGGCTGACGTCGCGCCCGCTTGGCATGCCGCGGACGCGCCGAGCGTTCGCTTCCATCCAGGCGTATTGATGGAGCGCCTTCCTTTTCCCTCCGGCTGTTTCGACGTGATCTGCAGCCAGTTCGGCATCGAGTACGCCCGCGCTCCCGATGCCTGGTTGGAAGCGCTACGTGTACTTGCGAAGGGGGGGCGCCTTGAGTGGGTCCTCCATCACCGTGAGTCGGTTTTTGCCCGCGTGGCCGCGAGCGAGCGGGACCATCTGGCCTGGCTGCTGCAGCCCGGTGGACTCATGGATGCCGCCGTCGAGCTGGCGCCATGGGTGGCCCGCGTCCGTGCGGGAGATGCGACTGTTGCCGCCGAACCCAAAGCGAATGCCCTGCGTGAACGTTTCAATGCCGTCCAGCGCGATCTGGAATCGCGCATGGATCGCATGCCGTCACCGGATGTCCTGGGCGAGGTTCGGGCCCATCTGCACACCATCCTCGCAGGGTCGCCGGAACCGGTGGTCGAACTCGCGGACTACAGGCGTCTGTTGGAGCAGGCGCAGCTGCGCAGCGCGGAGCTTGTCGCGTGCGCTTTGAGTGAAGAGCAGATCTCCGAGTTGCGTTCGCTGCTGATGGCGCAGAGGCCCGATGCCGCTGTCGAGGTCAAGACGCTCCGACAGTCTCAAGGTCTGCTGGCATGGACGCTGTCGCTGCATGATGGCGGCTCGTCGATCGCTTGATTCAAGGCATCCGTCAACGGCGCCAAGTGTTCTGAATAGTGTTTCCAGCGGCCGATGGATCTTGTGTGCACAGGCTGTCGCACCTGCCAGCGGCTCGGAGTCTGGACACCGTCCTCCCTTTTATGGAATTCCAGGCAACCGGGCTCCCAGTCCAAGCCAGCGAATGCAATCAGTGCCTTGGCCTCTGCCTCAGGTGAACGGGCCAGCGTTTCGTAGATGACGGTATGGAACTGCAGCGGCAGTGTCCGCATCCAATGCGCCATGAGCCGCTGCTGCGCAGCGATGTAATGGCCGATGCCGTCCAAACGGGTGCATAACCGCTCGTCGAGGGCGAAGTTCTCGCTGTAGATCGATACTCCGACATCCAGCGGATCCCTTTTGCACCAGACGATCTTGGCCCCGGGAAAGAGGGCGGCCACCAGCCAGAGGTTGAAGAAATTCAGTGGGGCCTTGTCGATGAGAACGCGTTCGCTGCCAGCCGCCCCCCGGCGGATGGCGCGAAGATACGACGCTTTGGCGGATAGGAGCGTGTCCCTGGTGAGTGGCGTGTCCCACGGACGTGGCGCGTGTCCCTGCAGCAAGGGCCAGAACATGCGTGCAATCAAGGGAAGTTCGGCGAGTTCGCCAGCGCCATGGGCTTCGGAATGGCTGCCCAGCATCCGCTCGGTCAGGGTGGTGCCACTCCGGGGCATGCCGACGATGAAGACGAGCTGCGGATCGCTTTCATCTTGCGGCAGGACGGGCATCTCGGTCGGCCAACGCGAAGTGCACCGTACAAGCAGATCCACCCGCCGGTTCAGCGCATCCACGGCAGGCTCGCCTGCGATGTCGCGTCGGAGTCGGTTCGCTTCATGCCAGCACGCCATGGCAAGGGCATGGTGTCCCTTCGTGTCGTACGTCTTGCCAAGCGCGTAGTTGAGCAGTGCCGCCTCCTGGGGGGGGAGCGATTTCTGCTCCAGCAAGCGGATTGCTTGCTCGCTCATGTCGGCACCCGTATCGGCCTGCTGGAGCGGGAGGATGCCTGCAAGTGCGACGGCCCAGCCGGGCTTCAGTGCGAGGGCACGATGGTACGCCTCCAGTGCCTCGCGACGTTTCCCCAGGTCTTCAAACGTCTGGGCGACCGCGATCTGCTTGCTCGCGGCATCGGCAGGCGTAGTGGCAGGAAGCGCCTTGAAGTGGAGCAGCGCCTCCTCATGCATGCCGTTCCGGCTCAGCAGTTCGCCGAGCCGAAGTTGTATTGCCGCGTCTTTCGCATGTCGGGCTGCGTATCGTCGCCACCAGGGAAGGGCGGCATCGGGGAGGGCGCCATGGAAGAGCGCCTCCGCGAACGCTGCAGAGACGCGATCGTTTGCGGAAAGCTCTCGCATGGCCCTCGAAAGCGCGTTCACGGCCTGGGGATACTGCCCCGCGCTGTGAAGAGCCAAGCCAGCCAGATACCACGTGTGGCCGTCACTCGGCCCCAAGCGAAGGCTGGCGTCGAAATACTCGAGAGCTTCGCTCCATTGCCCATGCGTCGCCAGCAGGCTGGCGAACTGCTTGTGAACCAGGGCATCGTCCGGAGCCAGTTCACACGCCCGTCGCATGTGCTGGATCGCGGTTGGAGCATCGCCTGTGTTCTGCGCTTCTTGAGCCTGTTTGCGCAGTACGTCGACCTGTATTCGTTCTTGCACGTGCGGGTCCGGGTAAGGGCTCAGCGAAGGCGGACACCAGGAATCCGCAGCGGCGCATGCTGGGAGTTCGCAACGCGAATTCCGTCCGACCGGCCTTCTCCGCCGGGGCCTGATCTTACGGCATGAACTGCGCCAACAGCCCCGGCGACCGCGATCAGATCAGAGATCCTGCTCGTACCGCACGTAAGGCACGGTGCCTTCGTCGGCGTTCTCGTTGGTCAGCGAGAAGGGGTTCTTGCCGCGGGTGATGACGTTCTCGGCGCCGACGGTGAGCTGTCCGCTCCAGGGCGTGCGCCAGGTCAGGCCC
>Ga0208958_1003900_pt1 | contig 11153 bp, 10 predicted proteins | sample RifOxyB1_FD_184032 | JGI IMG/M metagenome (GOLD analysis project Ga0208958, IMG submission 184032) | Soil microbial communities from Rifle, Colorado - Rifle Oxygen_injection B1 (SPAdes) | ecosystem: Environmental > Terrestrial > Deep subsurface > Rock core/Sediment | place: Rifle, Colorado...
AAATCTCCTACGACGTCGGCGTCACCCTGACCGTGGTTTGCCGCGACAAACAGCTGATCGCGGCGATCACAGGCCTGCCGCTATCGCCTTCGCCGAACGGCCGCCAGCGATTGGAGATGAATGTTCCGGGCGATACGCTTCAGGCGGCGAACTGGCGCGTGCTCGGCCAAGCCATGATAGCGCCTGCGCCCGCCGTCTATGCCCGGCGGTTGAGAACAGCGGACAGGCTGACCTTGCGTCTGCTATCCGAGGGAGAGGGGCCGGCCCGCCGATACGAACTCGCCCTGCCGGAGGATCACAGCAGTTTGGATCAGACGTTGGCGGCCTGCGACACACCTTTGGTCGCTGAGACCGACGCCGCCTATGATCCAATGATGTCATCCGTAACCTGGCGGATCTTGCCTCGGATTACACCGCCTGAACGCATACCCTCAGGCGGCTCGGCCATGGCGCTTCTCGAATGCTCCGTAGGCGCGGGAGACCGCGCTGAAAACTGCCGCGTCCTTGAGGAAACCCCCAGGGGGTCCGGTTTTGGACGCTCTGCGGCTCAAAGCATTCGGAGCGGACAACTGGGTCTTATAGACGGTGGGCCGCCGACTGTGGGCGCCACGTTCAAAACTAGGTTCTGGCTCAAAGTCGAGAACTGAAATCATCCGCTTTACGGCGTAGTCGCCTCTGTGGCATGAGGCGGTCCTTCCGCTGCGGGCGTGGTGGAATTGGTAGACGCGCTGGACTCAAAATCCAGTTCCGAAAGGAGTGCCGGTTCGACCCCGGCCGCCCGCACCACCGGCTCCGCGCGAAACCTCGGGCGCAGCCGAAGCCACGCCCGAGGTTCAGACCGGCCAAGCCTTCAGGATTCGAGCGCCGTCGTGCGGCCCGCGCCGGGGCCTGCGCCCAGGTCCGCCCCGGTGACCGGATTGGACGACGGATCGGACATGGTGCGGGTCATGAAGGCGTCCACCGCCTTCTGCTCCTTGGCGGGCAGGCCGACGGTCGCGTCGCCGTCGCCCCCGTCCACCGCCATCTGCTGTTCGCGGTCGGACACCACCTCCCACTGCTCGCCCTGGTTCCACGGCCCTTCGGCGTCGCCCTCGCCCTGCGACATATTGTAGTATTTGTCTGCGAACTCGGGCCGGCCGGGGATCTTGCCGGGCGGGAAGTTGGCGGGAATGGCGTACAGCGCCTTCTCGAACGACTTCTGGTGCGCGACTTCGCGGGTCATCAGGAAGGACAGGGCGTCCTTGATGCCCGGATCGTCGGTCACATTGATCAGCCGCTCATAGACGATCTTGGCCCGGGATTCGGCGGCGATGTTGGAGCGCAGGTCGCAGGCCGGATCGCCGATGGAGTCGATATAGGCCGCCGTCCAAGGCACGCCGGCCGAATTGATCAGGGCCGTGCCGCCGCCGTACAGGATCGACATAGTGTGGCTTTCGCCGCCCTGGGTCATGCTGGCGTAGAGGTCCGCCTCTTCTTCCGCCGCCTCGGCCAGCTTGCCCTTGGCGCCGCGGTTCAGCATGGCGACGATGGAGCCGATCACCTCCAGGTGGCTGAGCTCCTCTGTGGCGATGTCCATCAGCATGTCGCGCCGATTGACGTCCTCGTCGGCCAGACCTTGGGTGAAGTATCGCATGGCGGCGGCCAGTTCGCCTTGAGGCCCGCCGAACTGCTCCAGCATCAGGGTGGCCAGGGCCGGGTTCGGCTCCGCCACCCGAACCGTGTACATCAGCCGCTTGTTGTGCATGAACATGAGATAAATCCTTGGGTTGGCCGCGATCAGCGGCTGGGGTTCTCGCCCTCGCGCTTCAGGCGCAGGTATTTGTCGGTGAGGGCGGGCAGGCTTTCGTCGACCCAGCGCGCCATGCGCTGCTCTTCTTCGAGGGTGGCCGTCAGCGGATCGAAGGCGGCGGAATAGTCGCCGTGGCGGGCCAGAAGGATCAGGCCCTTGTAGACGGCGGCCTCGTAGTTCTCGAAGGCGAAGTTGGCGAAGGCGTTCTTGAGGATCTCGTCCTCGGCGAACGAATGGCTGATCGCCGCCATGGACCCGCCCATCGACAGGGCGGCGTCTTTCAGACCCGAGGGGCTTTCATCGAACTGGCCGAGAATCTGCTCCAGCCGCGCGATCTGTTCTTCGGTTTCGGCGCGGTGCGCCTGCAACTGGTCGGCCACTTCGGTGAAATTCTTGGCCCGCTCGATCTGCCGGTCCATCAAGGCGAGCGCCTGATGTTCGACGCCATGGGCGTTCTTCAGTCCGGTCACGAATACGTCGCGCCAGACTGCGTCGGTCATTACGGCCATATCGGCGGCATCCTTTTGCTTCGGGGATGCCGAGGTAACCGGGCCTGCTGCCGGCCGTTCCGCATGTCGGGAACCGGACGCAGGCCGGAAGCACGCTGTTTCGCGACGCAGGGCTCGGAAACGGCACGGCCCGCCCCGGAGCCAGCAGGTTCGGCGCGCGCAAGCGCACCGGAGCCAAATCAGGTTCGGAACGGGCGGTGGAAATAGATCGGTACGAATACTTAAATCCGACCCACAGTCATATTGGCATTAAGTCGCAATTTTGAAAAGGCGCCTCACCGACAAAAATGCTGTTTACCAACAAAAGCGGGTGATTGGAGGTTCAGCCCAACTCACGGTGAAAGAAATGGGTCACGTCCTGCAGGACCGTCGCCTTTTTTCGGAACAGGGGCGAGAAGGTCGAAATGAGGTCCGCGTGATCGAGCTCCGGATAGAGTTTCGCCTCCGAACGGCCGCCCGCAGCTCTCATCCGGGCATCCAGGATCGTCGTGTCCTCGGCATGGACCACGACATCCTCCGTCCCGTGCCCCAGCCAGATCGGCGGCGCGTCCGGACGTACGAAGGCGACCGGCTGGGTCAGGGTCGGGTCCGACGCCCGGCCGAAAGCGTTTCGGGCCGGCCCCGCGGTCAGGGGCAGGAAGTCGTAGGGCCCCGCCAGTCCCGCCGCCGCCTTGATCAGCTCGGGCTGGTCGGCCGCCAGCATATAGCGCCGATCTAGAGCGATCATGAGGGCCAGATGGGCGCCGGCGGAATGCCCCAGAACCCCCAACCTGTCCGGCGCCCCGCCGTAGGCCGGGGCCAGATCCGCCGCCTTGGCGGTCGCGGCCGCTGCGTCTTCGATGAAGGCGGGAAAGACCACCTCCGGCACGACCCGATAGTCCGGCAAGGCGACGAGGAACCCCTGCGCCGCCAGGGCCTGGGCAGCCCAGCCGTAGAGATCGCGCGAGCCTGAATCCCACCCCCCGCCGTAGAAGAAGACCAAGACCGGATGGGGCCCGGGGCCGTCGGGGGCGTAGAGGTCCATCCGCTGGCGACCATGGTCGCCATAGGCGAGGTCGCGCCCCACGCGGCCCGCGCCGAGGTCGCGCGGCCCCAGACGGTTCAGCAGGCTGAGCGGCGAACAGCCTGCCGCCAGCAGGCCCAGCGCAGGCGCGAGAAGACCCCGGCGTGTCATGTGATCGGCTCCATGTCCGCTTCTACGTTTGGACGCTGCGATTGGCTTGCGCAGCGCGTGCGATCAGCGTGCCCTCGCGATCAGTCGCCCGCAATCGGCGTCCTCGGCCAGGCCGGGATCCACGAAGGCGAACAGGGCGGTGATCGGGGCAGCCACGGTCCCGAGCAGGCCGGCGAGCCCCCCCTGACCCGCCACCGCCCCGATGTCCACCCCGACCCGCGGCGCGGTCAGCGCCCCCTGGACGGTGATCGGCGCCCAGACGCGCAGCAGCCGCGGCTTCTTGGATTCGCCGTCGATGCGCAGGTTCAAGGTTTCGGCCCCGAGATCGATCGAGCCCGTGCCCTGCGCCAGAACCACGTCGGTATCGATCACCAGGGTCTTGGCGGTCGCGGCGCCGGCCCTCACGTCGAAGTCGGCGACGGCGCAGCGGATCTGGGCGGTCGACTGATCCCCACGCAACAGTTTCAGCAGGCCCGCGCTGGCGTTGATGCCCAGCAGTTCGGCGAAGGCCGACCGCATCTGGCCGTTGGGAACGATCAGGCTGAGGGAACCCTTGGACGCCCCTGCGAAATTATGGATCGAGGCGCCCCGGCCTTCCAGCCGCGCGCGTCCGAGCGCCCGCCCGGTCAGGGGCGGAGACCCATTACGCGCGGGGATGATGGACTCCAGCGGATAGCCGGCAAGGCGGAAATCGACCTGGCTGTAGGGGAGGTCGCGGGTCGCATTGATCCGCGCCGTCCCGTTCAGCTCGCCTCGATTGAAGCTGAAGCTGACGGGATCGAGATTGAGGATTCCGTCCTTCAGATCGGCGCCCAGGTTCACCGCTCGCACGTCGAGATCGTTCGCCTTCACCGTGGCCGCCCTATAGGTCAGGCTTCCGTCCATGGTCCGCAGCCTTTCCGTCTGCAAGGGCGCGTCCGGAAGCAGCTTGCCGCCGACCACGACGGGGGCCTCGGTGTCGGTGCCGGCCTCATTGGTCCTGGTCCTCGCCCCCAAAACGGCGGCGAGGTCGTCGATGTCCAGGCGCCGCGACGTCAGCCGGGCGTCCACCCTCAGCCGCTCGGCGGCGTCCACCCGGACCTCGCCGGCCAGGTCGGACGCGCCCACCCGCCCGTCGAAATCCTTGAATGTCCAGACGTTCTCGTCCCGGTGCAGGGCGCCCGCCAGACGATAGGGCGGGGTATTGGGCAGGGTCACGCCCGTCAGAAGATACAGATCCGACAGGTCCCGCCCCTGCAGCGTCAGGCGCGCGTCGAACCGCCCCAGATCGAACGGCCGGGTGACGGCGCCCTTGGCCTCCAGACTGGAGCCTGCGCCGCTGACGCTCGCCTCGAACTGATAGGGTCGGTCGCGGCGAATATTGATGAAGGGCCCGCCCTGGATCCGCAGCTTCAACGGCGATCGGTTCACCGTGCCCTGCCCTTCCAGCACGAACCCCGCCTCGCCATCCCGGCCCTCGCGCGCATCGACGGCGGCGTCCAGCTTCAGGTCCCGACGACGCTCGTCGAAACTCAGTCGCCCGTCGGTGATGACCAGTTGCTGGATGACCGGCAGCTTCATGCCCTCGCCCGTGTCGGGCTTGTCGGGATCCAGCTCCCAGCTCTTGCGGCCGTCCTCCGTGGCGATCAGCACCACCCGCGGTCGGGTGAAACTGAGCAGCGGCATCTCGACTTGGCCGGCGAACAGTTTGCGCAGGCGTACGGAGGCGCGAATTTCCGCGACATCGGCCGTATCCCGATCTCGCGCCCAGTCTGGCCCGCCGATCTTCAGGCCGCGCACCACCGCCGTCGGGGTCCAGCTGAACAGATGCACGTCAAGATCGCCCCGAATGGCGATCTCGCGATCATACCGGGCCGAGGCCCACCGCCCGATCGGTCCGCGCAGCATGTTCCAGTCGAACAGGGCCAGACCCAGCACCAGGGCCGCGATCAGAGTCAGACCCACCCCGGCCGTCCAGGCTTCAGTCCGGCCGGGGCGGCGAACGGCGACATAGACGGGGTCGTTGTCGCGCATCCAGGCGTGGGTTCGGCGCGCTCGCGCGGCTGAGGCTGCGCCCCGAACACGCACCTTCGACCAAAACTGTTTCCATTTCAGCATTTTGGCTCGCGCGCTGGATCCCACGTTCGGGACGTAACGCGCCAAGCGGACTTTGGCGCCAGCCACGGCCGCCCCGTTGCGAGGCTCAAATTTGATCCGCTTTCGACATAGTTGTCGTAAAAACTTTACAACGTGAAAAATCGGCGCATAATTCCATCAGAGTCCTGATCTTAATTCAGGCCACAGGAGGATGCCCGATGACCCGTTTTGTACCGTCTGCCCTAATCGTCGCCGCCCTGGCTGCGGTCGCCACGCCCAGTCTGGCCCAGGCTTCACGCGCCGAAGCCCCCCGCACCGCCAAGGTTCAGGCCGTCATGGTCTGTGCGTCCGATACGGCGACGCGTCGCGCCTACCAGCGCGAGTTCGGCGCGGAGCCGGTCTTCGTCACCGCCCAGGAAGCCGTCGAGGCCCGGCAGGCCGGACATCAATGGTCGGCCCCGCGTTGCATGACGCAGCGCCAGTACGACCGTCTGATCTCCATGACCCAGACCCGCGCCTCGCTCTGATCCCAGCACGGCGCAACGAAAAGGGGCGCGGCCTTGCGGCTGCGCCCCTCTTAGTTTCCGCATCGGATCGTCGGTTATTGGGCCGGGGTCAGATATTTGTTCAGCCAGCCGAACACCTCATTGTGCCATTGCAGGCTGTTGGCCGGCTTCAGCACCCAGTGGTTCTCGTTCGGGAAGACGACCAGACGACTGTCGATGCCCCGGCGTTGCAAGGCCGTGAAGGTCGATAGGCCCTGGGCGGTCGGAATGCGGAAGTCCAGGTCTCCCTGCACCACCAGCATCGGCGTGCGCCAGTTCTCGACATGGTTGGCGGGGTTGAACTTCTGATAGCCCTCCGGCTTGTCCCAGGGCGTGCCGCCGTATTCCCACTCGGTGAACCACAGCTCTTCCGTCGAATAGCCCATGCCGAAGGTGTCGAAGACGCCGTCATGGTTGACCAGGCATTTGAACGCATTCGGCCAGTTGCCGGCGATCCAGTTGATCATATAGCCGCCGTAGGAGGCGCCCAGGGCGCAGGCGTTCTGACCATCCAGGAAGTCGTACTTCTGCTGCGCCGCGGCCCAGCCCTTCTGCAGGTCTTCCAACGGGCGGTCGCCCCAGTGCTGGCTAATAGCGTCGGTGAAGGCCTGGCCGTAGCCGGTCGAGCCGTGGAAATCGATCATCACCACCGCATAGCCGGCGCCAGCGTAGGTCTGGGGGTTCCAGCGATAAGACCAGCCGTCGCCGAACGACCCCTGCGGCCCGCCGTGGATCAGGAAGGCGACCGGGTATTTCTTCCCTTCCTCATAGCCCACCGGCTTGATGACATAGCCGTGGACCGTCTCGTTGTTCCAGCCGGGGAAGCTGAACTGCTCGTAATCGCCGAAGGCCTTGGTCTCCAGGACCGGGTTGGCCTGGGTCAGACGACGCGGCATTTCACGCCCCAGATAGGTCTTGAAATACAGGTCGCTGGGCGACTTCAGGCTGTCCTGAGCGAAGACAAAGCCCGACGGCGTCTGCTGGAAGGCCGAGACATGGCCGGGTCCGGTAATCGGAGTTACGACGCCGTTGCGCGTATCCACCGCAAACAGCTTGGTCGAGCCGACGTCGCCTGCGGTCGCATAAAGGGTCTGGCCGTCGCGCGACCATTGCAGGGTGTCGGCCGAACGATCCCAGTTCGAGGCGACCTCGCGCTTCTGGCCGCTCTGAACGTCCATCAGCACGATCTGATAACGGTCGGCCTCGAAGCCCGGACGCGCCATGGCGCGATAGGCCAGGGTGCGGCCGTCCGGCGAAAACACCGGGCCCGCGTCCCAGGCCGGATTGTCTTCGGTCAGATTGGTGAAGGTCCCGTCGCCGGTCAGGCCGTTGGTCTTCCACAGGTCGAAATTGGTGCTCCACGGCTCGGTCTTGCCGGCCAGACGCGCCGAAAAGACGATGGAGTCGCCGGCGGGGGTGAAGACGAAGTCGCTCTCGTCGCCGAAGGGCTTGGAGGGCGTATCCCCGTCGAAGCCCTTGGTGACCCAGACCGGATTTCCGGTCGCCTGGCCGTTGCGGCCGATCGACTGGACGAACAGGTGGTTCTGGGTGTGGTCGTTCCACGTGTCCCAATGGCGCACGAACATGCGGTCATAGACCTGGCCGGTCGACTTCCGCTCGGCGACGGCCTTGCCCGTCTCGACCGAGGCGTTCAGGTCGGCCGCGTCCGGATAGACGGCCAGGGACACCGCCACCTTGTCGCCCGACGGACTGATCCGATAGGCGTTGACGTCCAGCGGCAGATTGGTGACCTGAACCGGCGTCGACGTGGGCGAGGCGACGCGCCACACTTGGCTGGTCCCAGACTTGCCCGACAGGAAATACAGATTGCCGTCCGCGCCCCAGCGGGCCGTGTTGGCGCCCTGGTCCGAAATGGCCAGACGCCGCGGCGCGGCGTCCGGCGTCTCCAGGTCCAGCATCCACAGGCTGCCGCTGCGGCGGTTCGCCTCCACATCCGTCGTCGTCACCGAATAGACCACATAGCGACCGTCCGGCGACACCTGCGGATCGCCCAACCGGTTGGCCGTGATCATGTCGCCATAGGTGAAGGCGTCCGGTGTCGCCGCCGCCGCCGGAACCGGCGCGGGCGGAACCTGGGCCAGGGCCGGTGCGGCGCTCATCAGGGCGCCCGACAAGGCTATAACCGCGCAGGCGGCGGACAGGAGGGAACGGTGGCGCATGGGGCAGTCCTCGCAAAACTCGCAGCGGCGAGGCGTAGCATCACCGTTCGCCGGGCGGAAGTTGCTGCAGGGCCTGTACTTAGCTAAGATGGTTAGACCAAGGAGCGAACAATGGCCGTCGTCACCGTTCATCACGCCAAGACCCACCTCTCCAAACTCATCGCCGCCGCCGAGCGCGGCGAAGAGGTGGTGATCGCCCGCGGCAACAAGCCGGCGGTGCGGATCATACCCTTCGAGCCGGCGACGAAACCCGAGCGCAAGCCGGGACGGCTGAAGGGTCTCGTCGCCATGGACGACCGCTTCTTCGACCCTCTGCCGGAAGACGAACTGCGTCTCTGGGAGGGACGAGGCGAATGAGGCTGCTGCTCGACACCCACGCCCTTATCTGGTGGATGTCGGGCGAGGTCGGCCTCAGCGGCGCGGCCGAGGCGGCGATAAGAGACGGCGACGCTCGTGTCTTTGTCAGCGCCGTGTCCGCCTATGAGATCGCCCTCAAACACGGCCTGGGCCGCCTGCCGCAAGCCGGGCTCCTGGCCGAAAGGTTCGAGGTCGAGGCGGAGCTCGAAGGGTTCGACATTCTGCCGATCACCGCGCGAGAGGCGTCGCACGCCGGCAGCCTGGACCACAAGCACCGCGACCCGTTCGACCGGCTGCTGATCGCGCAGAGCCTGCTCAACGACCTGACCCTGGTCTCGAACGAAACCCTGTTCGACAGCTTCGGCGTGGCGCGCCTCTGGTAGGCTTGCTCCCTTTCGCCGAACCGGCGACAAGCGGACATCCATGAACTCCGCCGCCCTTCCCGTCCGCCGTTCGCCCCACATCGTCGATGTGCTGATCGCTGAGCGCGCCCCTCGCCTGACCGTCTCGCCACTGTGGCCGGCAGTGCGCCCGCTGCTCTATTCGATCCTGAACTACAAGGCGGCGGTGCGGATGGCCGACGCCGTACGGGATCGGTCGGGCGCCGAGACCTTAGACTATGTTTCGGACCTGCTGGGCCTGAAGGTCGCCATCGACCATCTCGACCGCCTCCCTGCGACGGGCCGCTGCGTCGTGGTCGCCAATCATCCCACCGGCATCGCCGACGGGGTGGCCGTCTATGACGCCGTCCGCCAACGGCGTCCCGACGCTGTCTTCTTCGCCAACGCCGACGCCCTGCGTGTCTCGCCGCGCCTGGCCGAGACGGTCATCCCGGTGGAATGGGTCAACGACAAGCGCACCCGCGAGAAGACCCGCGCCACCCTGAACGCCGCCAAGGACGCCTTCGAGGCCGAACGCTGCGTGGTCATGTTCCCCGCCGGCCGTCTGGCCCGCGTCGGCGCCGACGGCCTGCTGACCGACCCCGAGTGGGCCCCGACCGCCGCCTCCCTGGCGCGAAAGTACGGGGCGCCGGTCGTGCCCATGCACGTCACCGGCCCTTACAGCCGCCTCTTCCACCTGTTCGACAAGGTTTCGCAGGAGCTGCGCGACGTGACCCTGTTCCACGAACTGCTGAACAAGGCGGGCAAGCCCTTCAGCATCGTGGTCGGCCGTCCCATCCCGCCCGAACGGCTTGACGTTGACGCCGCCCGCGCCACCCTGGCGCTGAAGCATTTCACCGAACGGACCCTCGCCGCCGATCCTGACGCGGTGTTCCCATGAAGATCCAGCTCGCCGACGCCGAGGCCACCACCCGCCTGGGTGAAATCATCGCGCCCCTGCTGGCGCCGGGCGACAGCCTGCTGCTGTACGGCCCCCTGGGCATGGGCAAGTCCACCCTGGCGCGCGGCCTGATCCGCGCCCTGACAACGCCGAACGAGGAGGTGCCGAGCCCCACCTTCACCCTGGTCCAGTTCTACGAGAGCGACCCGCGCGTCGCCCATTTCGACCTCTATCGCCTGACCCGGCCGGAGGAGGCGTTCGAGATCGGCCTGGACGAGGCCCTGGACGAGGGCTGCGCCCTCATCGAATGGCCCGAGCGGCTGGGCGACGATCCGGGCCGGTTCCTGGGGCCCGACCGCCTGGTCATCGAAATTTCCGAACACGGCGACGGCCGTGTTGCGACCGTTTCCGGCGTAGGCCGGTGGGAAGACCTGATCGACCATGTCCGTTTCTGATCGCGAACAGCTTCGTTTGAGCTTCCTGGCTTCCGTCGGCCTGGCCGAGGCCGCCCGCGCGCCTCTGCCGGGCGACGCCTCGACGCGGCGCTACGAACGGCTGACCCCGCCGGGCGGCCCCACCCTGATGCTGATGGACCAGGCGCCCTCTGCCGAGAGCCCGCCCGCCGATCCGGCCTGGACGCCCGATCAACGTCACGCCGCCGGATGGAACGCCGTCGCCCGCCTTTCGGCCGGCCGGATCGAGGCCTTCGCCGCCGTCGCCGCCCATCTGAAGTCGCTGGGTCTGTCCGCGCCTGAAATCCCGGCCTTGGACGCGCCCAACGGCCTGGCGGTGCTGGAGGATTTCGGCGACGCCCTGTTCGCCCGCGTCATCGAGGACGGCGCCGAGGAGACGCCCCTCTATCTGACCGCCATCGAGGCCCTGGCCGCCCTGCACGAGGCCGGAAACCCGCCACAGACCCTGCACGGTCCCGGCGGCGACTGGCCGCTCCTGACCTATGACGAGACAGCGCTCCAGGGCGGGGCCGATCTGTTCGTCGACTGGTTGCCTCGTTTGGACGCGCGCGTCGCCTTCGACGCCGCTGCGGTGGTGGAGTGGCGAGAGGCCTGGGCGCCGATCGTCGCCTCGGGCGCCGCCGGGGCCTCGGTCATGGCCCATCGCGACTATCACGCCGAGAACCTGATCTGGCTGCCCGAGCGTGAAGGCGCCGCCCGCGTCGGCATGATCGACTTCCAGGACGCGGTGCGCGCCCACCCGTCCTGGGATCTGCACTCCCTGCTTCAG
>Ga0208958_1003902_pt1 | contig 11149 bp, 7 predicted proteins | sample RifOxyB1_FD_184032 | JGI IMG/M metagenome (GOLD analysis project Ga0208958, IMG submission 184032) | Soil microbial communities from Rifle, Colorado - Rifle Oxygen_injection B1 (SPAdes) | ecosystem: Environmental > Terrestrial > Deep subsurface > Rock core/Sediment | place: Rifle, Colorado...
TCCTTTTTCTTGGAAAAAAGTCAACGTGATGATTTGTCCGCAAATCTTTCCCTTGAGCCCTCTTTGATTTTATTCTAAAACTTTTTTTCTGACGGAGAAAACCTCTTTTCATGAAAATTATAAAGAATTCAAATTTATAAATTGTTCGGATGATCTAAAAATTTTTATTTGATTTTGAAGCGAAAAACTAAAAAATTAAATTACGTCTTCAACAATTGTGTAAGTGTCATACGGTTTTATTATCATCGAGCATTTGTTAGGTAACGGCTCGTTTCCGTAAATATCTTTACACTTCAAATAATAATTTGAATCTGGTTTCCAGTCAGTGAAGTGATTTGTGTCGTCGATATCTTGGAACTTTGTTCCCTCGTTGTAATAATAAGTGCAATCAACATTGTCATAAACACATTCTGCTTTCTCATTTGTGGCTATCTTCAAATAATTACTTTCATAATAAACTCTTGTGACTAATGGTGCATCATTATCTGAATCAATGAAGAAGCTCGTTTGTTTTCTGTCTGCATTTCCACCAAGGTCAATACACTTTACATCGAAAGTGTAGAATAATTCATTCAAGAATAAATCCTGTGAATGTTGTAATCCACCTGTGTTGAAGAATTGAACGAAATTTTGTTCTGGTTCAATTGCTCTTTTGAAATAACACTTTGCTTCTCCCTCATTTGCTCCGCCGAAAGTTTCAGCAGTTAAAGTTACTTTCACAGTTTCAGTTGAATCTTTTATTGTTTCATTAGGTCCGATTTTTGTAATTACCAACGGAGCTGTGCCTAAAATTGCATAAGGATATGATTCAGTATTTTTATTTGAAACTGGGCTCATCATGTCTTCACATCTGAAATAGAATTTATTCTCTTCGCCGTTCTTTAATGCGTTAAGTTTTGCGACGTGCTTGTATAAATTCATTCCATTAACTTCTCCAGCCTCTCCACCAACTTGTGAATCAATCATAGTGTTGTTCATCTTGGTTATATCTTGGTCGAATCTGCTCCACTTACACTTTGCTTTTTCGTTTGTATAAACATTCACATCAAACCCTGAAATATTATAAGCGATTGGGAAATTATTTAGCGGGTCAGTTGTAATAATTACTGGTGCCGTCGTGTCTGGCCCTTCATTAACACAGAATTCGAAAACAAATTCTGCGGTATTTTGATTTCCGTTTGCATCTTCACATCTTACAAACATGTTAAAGTTTCCGCCGTTGTTGTAAGTTACATTCTCACCTAACGACGCTGCAGTTGGAAGCGACATAATTTGTGAATGATTTTGCGTCAGTAAAGTATTTTCACCGAAGTAATAAGTCATATTATCATAATCTCCTTTTCTTTGATAATCTATTTTACAAGTTGCTGGTTCGTTTGTTGTTACACCGAAAGATACTGGTGTGAAAGGTGGAAGGCAATTTGCATAACTTGATGAACTTGTTCCAGGAGCATTTCCTGCGTAAATTAATTTAACTCCTTTGTCTGGTGGAGAAACATCTGTTGTTTTGATATATTGATATTTTCCGTCGGAAGGTAACGCATCTTCCCATGGACGAATCTCTGGAGCAACAACATCATTTCTGTTTGTTGCGAAACACATTTCTTCTTCAGTTCCAGCATTAACTATTTGACAAGCTTTTCCTAAACTTCTACACATATATTCAGAGCACGGAAGAATTCCCATCTCATTACATAAATGACAATCATCTCCACCCAACGGAGCCTGCCATACAACATTAGAAAAAGTTTTTTTCTGTTTTGCTTCTTCTTTATATGTCGCTACAAATATAACCATAGCACCAGCGAAAGCACTTCCTAATCCTAATAAGCTACTCCCTAAAACATCTCCAGATAAAGAACCAACTGCAGCACCAATTGGAAAAGCTGCACCAACTGCATAACTTGCAGAATTCCAAAATCCTTGATGTTCTTTTGCATTTTTCGCAACTACTTGTAATATCCCCCCAAGAATAGTTCCCCAAATTGCGGCATTGATTAACTTAGCTGCCAATTTTTTTCCACCAGTTAGTGTTTGCTTACATTCGTCATTTTTTGTATAAACTTCATCTACACATTTTTTTTGTTCATCTCCTTTTTTTGAGCTACATCCAGCAGCAGTTAAAAAAGCATTACATTTTTCAGGATCAACAACATCTCCACTATTCGTTGTTTGAACTAATCCTCCCCCAAAAAAATCTTTTGCAATTTGAGCTGCAAGTCCAAGATACTGACCAGTGTCTGTTTTTGAATTTACCGCTAACGGACTGCTACTCTGAACAGGATTATCTCCTGCCGGTTGGCTGGTTACACATTCTCCATCGGCGTTACATTTTTTTTCTGGACTAGGGCAATTCTCTTCATTACACAATGCTTCATCTAAATCCCCCATATTCAAGTTTTCTTCACTACCTGAATCAATTTGATCTTTCATCCATTTAACTAATGGACTTTCACTCCCTTCCCCGTCATATGATGAAACTAAATTCGTAAATGCAATTATTCCAACTAATAAAATCATTACTTCAAATACGGCTATTTTTTTATTTTGTGTTTCCATTTTTTATTATAGGTATGATAACAAAGCCTGTTCACTAAGGTGGCCACAATTAGGGTTCAATATCAAACTCTTTTCAACATTACTAACTATCTGATAAAGTGCTTCTTTCTTTTTATTTAATTGAGGTTTTGTTGCTTCATTTTTTTGCATTAGTTTGTAAACTTTTATTTCTTTTACGAACTCCATGACCTGGTTAAGTATCTGATTACAATCTTGAAAATGACCACAACACACAAGTTCATTCGTTGATTCACTTGAACATTTTCCTGAAACAATTTTTCCAACACTTGTTCCACTACTTGAAGTACAATAATTTTCATCAGTCATAATTGCATCTTTTATTTGACATTCCCCACTAACTGGTGCATTTATGCAAACTGAGCTTCCGCCCGTCACTGTTCCGCCACCACTATTTGAACCTGAACTACTTCCACCCACTGCTGGTGGTGCCGTCGGTGAACTTCCTTTCGGAACGCAACAATTTGCCCCAACTGATCCCCCATAAAAACTACAAGTACCTTTTATTTCTTCGTTAGTATCACAATTTCTTTGTCTACAAGTTCCGCCATTCCCCCCTTCATCTTTTGGAAGACACCAATTACTTTTATCAGTATCACTTGGGGTCGGAGGTAATCCTGTTACCGAACCCTGTCCATCTTCACAAACATCATCAACTATACCATCAAAACATTTTTTATTTGCACAATTCTTATAGAGAATGTATTTCCCCCCGTTACAAATGTATAAATTTCCATCATTACCGCAAGCTTCATTATTCCAAATCGTACAACTTTGGTCTTTATCCACCATTCCACCACTAACAATATTCGTCGTCGCCAAAATTCCAAATACTATAATCATTACACCTAAAATTGAAATCATTTTTTTATTTTTCATTTTCTAAATCTTTTTTTATTTTTATTATCTCTTGCTTCAATTCAGGGATATTTCTTTTTACAACTTCCCAAACTATTTCTAAATCAACTCCAAAATAACCATGAGATAGCTTATTTCTCATACCAATAATTTTTGACCATTCAACATAAGGATATTTTGAAGTAAATTCAATTGGAAGATTTCTTGTTGCTTCTCCGATTATTTCTATGCTATGAATAATTGCATTTTGTTTCTGCTTATCTGCAAAAAAATCTTCTTTCTTCGCATTTTTAATAAAAAGTTCTATATCTTCAATATTCTCTAATATATGGATTACAAATATCAATGGACTTTTTTCTGTTTTGCTCATATTATTCTTACCTCGTCATTTAATATACTTTGTTTAAGTAATGGATGAATGCCATTGTAGGTTAATAAATCGATTTCTTTTCTTAATAATTTTTTTAATTCTAATTCCAATCCAATTAAATCTAATAAACTCCAACCTTTTTGAACTTCAACTAAAATATCTATATCACTATTCTCTTTTTGTTCTCCTCGAGCATAACTTCCAAAAATTCCTGCTTTTTTTATATTATTCTTTTTCAAAATAGGTAAAATTTTCTTTTTTATTTCTTGAATTTGTTCTTTTGTCTTCATTTTTATTTTTTTTAACTTTCGGTTTTTTCTTTGCTATCGGTTTCTTTTCTTTACCCAGGGGCTTTCTTTTCTCCTAGAAGAAAAGAAAGGGTCTAATTCCAAGTACTCACTCCGCTTTCTTCATAACTCCAGAATGAGCTTCCCTCCTTTCCAGCATAATTATTTTTGACTCCACAATCACCGAGTGCTAATCCATATTGAGCCATTCTTTTTTGCCAAGTTGAATCATAACATCCATATCCACTTACTACTAAATTTTCTCCAGGTCTGTCTATACTTTCTCCAAAACTAATATCTTTCACCCAGTCGTCTTTTGCTTTACCCATACCAAGTAAGCTCATTCTATCTTGTTCTCTCATATTTACTTGGTAAACAATATCACAGCTCGCACTTGCAACCCCACAAATTGCGTTTGCATCATTTGCAACTTCTCCGTTGGTTAAAACTTCCCCACCAGCATTTGGTAGAGCATTAGCTGATTCATCTCCCCAGAATTTTAATCCGGGTGGATAAAGTGGAACACATCTAAATCCTTTGTCTCCTTCTGCGTCCTTAACTAAATTTGCCCATTTACAATCTCTGCTTTCAATATTCATACAATCTTGTTCAGTTTTCTGCTGTCCGCAATCCTGCCATCTATTCATTCTACATGCCGCACTTCTGAATCCTTCAAATCCAGGTTCTCTTTCTTCTGTCGTCGGCATTTTTGCAGTTGCTTGCTCATCAACAGCAACGTTATCTTCAATACAAACTTCTTGTCTATAATCAGCACAAGGTTCAGGAATAACTTCTCCATTATAACACATCATTCTAAAATATCTGCTCCCAGGAAGATTTTTCACAGTCAATTCTGCAACATCTTCTGGTGAACCTGAAGAAATATCTCTAATCCACTTGTTATCTTTAATTCCATATCCACTTACATAACCATTATCTTGAACTGCTATCGGCCGAATTCCTAAAGCCCAAACACTTGCACCATCATAGTTAACACCTTTAATACTTTGAGAATTTGAAACAGCATGAGCACACCAAGTTTCTCCATGCAAATAAGTTTCTAATTTTCCATCGCCGTTATTATCATATTGACAGCTTAAATCTTTGCACATATAATTTCCAACTTCTGGTGCTGAAGTTCCAATCTTGAAATCTGCTCTTGTAAATTCTTTACATGTGCTTCCCTTAACATAATCACAAACACCACATGATGCACTTTTCTTATTTCCGTTTGCATCATCACATTCAACATCTTGCTTCTCAACAACTTCAGACCAATAAAGTGTATCCTTTGCTTTTGATGCGTCATAAATATTTGCTACATTTCCACAAGTATCAACATAATAAACTTCATCTTTGCCTTCGATACAAGTTGTCTTTTCGCTCATCGCACATTCAGTTCCAAGTTCAGGATTTGAACAAAGCATTTTATCATAAAATTTAACATTCTGCAATTCAGTATTTGCTTTCATCTCATTACATTCTCTTTGTGTAATCATTTTACAAGTTCGGGTAAATTCTTTTTCAAAAACACAAGCGCCCCTAATATCTGCCGTTGCTGTTGCAAGACATTCAGTTTCGCTTGTTATATCTTCTCTAAAATTTATTTCTAAACCATAAAGTGCTGAAAGTTTATTACATTTTGTTTGTGTAACAAAAGCAGCTTGGTCTCCCATCAAACAACATCCAAGTTTACATTGATCAACGTCACAAGTTGGATTGCTTTCAATAAAATGAGTTGACCATGAAGAAGAAGTGTCGCCCGGAATTGTTTGTCCGCCACAAGTTGCTAAAGGAGTATTTTTCATGCACTCTCCAGCGTCGATAACATTACAGCACCCTAATCTACAATAAGAAGTTGCCTCACATGAAGTTGGTGCAGCTTTGTATAATTGTCCCGTGTTAATATTTTGTCCGGTTGTGTCACATTGAGACAAAGGTGCATTCTGACAAAAAGCACCGCCGAATTGTGGTTTCAATTTTTCACAGCAGAATGAAGTCTCGACGGCAGAAACATAAAATATACTTGCGATTAGAATAAATCCAAAAACCACCATCAATTTTTTATTTTTCATTTTGTCTAGTATCCTGCTGGGAACGCGTAACTTCTCGTCGCAAACTGGAATTTATTTTCTGTATTAGTATCTTCTATGATGAAAATTTTGCTTCCATCATCTCTCTTTAATTTTTGAACTTTCAAATTCCTGTAATAGTCCATGTATCTCGTTACTTCAGTATCGCCGTAACTTGCTTCCCAGTTGACTATACTTTGTGCTATGCTTGCAAGTTCATAAAGATTATTGTTCAAAACTACACTAAATCCTCTGTATCTTTGTGATTCGCCTCTCGTCAAAGTTATAGTTCCATTAAAATAAACTGCAACTCTTTTTGGTAAAAGTAAAACTTGAACTTTCTCATTGGAAACGTCGATGGTGTATCCAGCATTTTCATAATTCTGTTTCATAGAATCAAAACAAAAACTTGCTTTGTCTTTAAGACTTTGATAAATTTCACCTTCAATACTTCCAACTAAATTTGGTTTTTGATTTACACAAGGTTTGTAATATTCTTTTGTGTAACAAAGATATTCTATCTTATCTCCCTTGTATGCAATATAATTTTCTGGTGCAAAACTTCCACCAGTAACACCTAATTTGTCGATGCTGTTTTTCAAATCTGTTGCAAGACAATCTTGAAGAAATTGAGATGGATTTTTAGTTTCAAGTCCCAAACTGCTTTTTATCGACGGATAAAATAAATAAATAAAGATTCCAATAATAACAATAACTATAGCAACAATTATAAAAATAGTCACTTGAGCTTTTTTCTTTCGAAAAAAGTCAACGTGATGATCTGTCTGCAGATCTTTCCCCTGTCCTGATTTTCCAAAAATATTTTTCCCCTCTTTTTCCATTTTGAATTGAAATTACATCAAACTTTTTACGTTTTATAAAGCCAAAACCTGTTTATAAATATTACTTTGATTTTAAAGAAATATTTATCTTGGGGATTTACCAAAAAATCTACCTACTAAATATCATTTCAGTAATGTTTATCTTGGAGATTTGGAAATTTTTTCATGACTTTAAAATTGAACAAATCTACCTACTAAATATTACTTTGATTTTAAAGAAATATTTATTGGAGTAATTTTGAAATCTTCTTATCTAAAATTCGTTCCCTTAACTATCATCGCGCATCCACTATTTGCATTTCTAAACGGATCTTCACATTTAATGTAATAAGTTTTGTCTGAATTAAAACTGAATGGATGTGAACTAACATAAGTTCCATCAATCTTTTCAACTTGTTCTGGAATAAAACTACAGCTCGGCAAAGTTGAATTATCATAATAACAAATTGCTATTTCATCCGTCGTGAGAACAAGACTTGAACCTTCTTTTGAAACTCTTGTAATTAACGGTGCAGTTCTGTCAACTTCAATATTAAATTGTATCTGATTCGTCGCTGAATTTCCGCCGTCATCTTTGCAATTAAATCTCATTACATGACTTCCCGAACGCAAAGTAGAATAATCAAAATCTAAATTATGCGTCGATAAAGGATTATCCAAAAATGCTATATTTTCCATATTATCAAAAGTCCAATTACAACTTGATAATCCGTCGTCGTTTAGTCCACCAGTTGTGCTAATTGAAAAAGAAATTTTGTTCGTTCCTTCACCAAAAGATTTCTTAAAAGTTTGTCCGTCCGTCGGTGTTACTGAACTTATTTTTAATTTCGCTTTTGATTTTATAAAGGTGTGAGATTCTTCTTCACTATCTACATTAATATTTCCTGAAGTATCTTTGCATTTTACATAAACTATTTTTTGTTCAGGCATATTCAAACTTCCGACGGTGGTTTCACAAAAATAATTAATTGTGTCTGGGCTGTAAGGTATGCATGTGCTAAAAGTATTTATCATCTGTTCATATGGTGTGCTTTGTGAAAAAGAATATTTGCATTCTGCTAAAACCTCGTCGGCAAAAACTTTTAATTTTCCTTCATTTGAATTAAATGGGATAAAAGTTTCAGTTGTTTCAAAATATATTCTCGGCGACAAAGTGTCTGGAGTTTTTCTCACTTTGAAAATAAATTTGTAAGGTTCCGTAAAAGGATTTCCACAAACATCCGAGCATTGAATATTTGCAGTAAAAGTTTCTCCATCAGAAAACCAATCTGGGTCATCTGCGTCGGGCATTGTTAAAGTTAAATTAAATTTAGTAGTGTCTAATCTTGGAATTACTATTGAATCCGTCGGGATTTCTGCGCCAACTATCGGCGTTTTGCTCCACCAACATTCAGCATATTCTTTTGTATTAAATATAATTTCAATTTGCTGATTTTCATTAATTTTGTTTGGTATTGCTTTGTCCCAAATGTTTCTTTCTCTTCCATTTTCTGATGAATCAAATCCTTCAGATAATTCAACACTTGTTATTTCTGTATTTGTAATTTCATTTTTTGAACATTGTGCACTATCATAACAAAACTGAACATCACTAAAAACTGTTTCACCAAAAGAATCTGTATCTGGTGTTTTTATTTCACAAGTGCTTCCAAGCGATTTGCATTTGTATTCGGTACATGGCAAGAAATCATTATTACACAATTCACATTTATCTCCACCCAACGGTGCTTTCCAAGTATTACATGAATAAAATATCATTCCTGACGGAAAACTATTTGTTTTTTCACCAGTTTCAATTTCACAACTCTTACAACTTTCACAGTTCCCCTCATTTCCACAGTCTTCGCAATCTTCACATTTTGTTCCTCGAATACCTCCCCCACAATTATTACAATTATTACACTTTACTTCTGATGCAAAAAATCCACTTGTGCAATCCTCACAACTCTTACAACTTTCACCTAAAAATCCACCACTTACAGAATAACCAACAATTATGGGATATCCCTTATAATCTCCTGGAACTTTTTGTCCATTTACTGAATCTGAAAAATTTATTGCCTCTTTTGTGGTGTGCGAATTGTAATCTATTTCATCATAAACAAAATTTGTTTTTTCTTCGGATAATGGAATATAATTAGTATAATTTCTTCCGTCTATCTCACTAAAAAAATTGAACGTGCCTCTTTCATAATTATTCATTGCTTCTTCCTGACTGCCGTAATCTCCAAGGTAATTGATATAATCGCCACAATCTCCGAGAGAAGTGCAATAATTATTTCTTGTTACTGCCCACTTCACGAATGGTTCCGAATAACCAACACCCATCCTATCAACATAATCCCCCCCAAGAATTAATGAACCGTCTTCATTTGGTCCACCCTCTTTTTTTCCACAACTTTGTTGTTCAGTTAGCAAATCTTCATTCCAAAAACTTTTTCCCATCGGATACGCGGCAGTACATAATCCCTGAATCATTGTGCAAAGCGGGTTTTGAGAACAAGCAGTTATTTTTTCTTCGCTGGTAGTTAATTTATTTATTGCCTGACATTCTAATAATGAATTAGTATTATCAATCATACTCGCCTGCGTTCTTCCATTATTGTATTCAACTTCATGACAAATATAATCTCTCATAGTGGAATGTTCGTCAATAACGACTTCCCCCTTGTCACATCTTGCTAAATAATGCTCGCTTCCGACGGTGTCTTTTGCTTTTCCAACGAAGCCATCAAACAAACACCATTCTTCTTGATTTTTTTTAAGCCCAGTTTCTCCACCATTAAGTTGCGCGTCTGGACAATCAACTTTCTTGCAATAATAATCTCCTGCTTTAACTTTATTTGAACTTCCTGAGAATGGAGAGCATATATTTGAATCTGGGTAATTACATTTCCCGCAATCTCCTCCTTGATTACAACCACTTCCGCTTTCTTTTTCAGGAGTCATTATTCTTCCAGTATTATTGCTTTCTATTTTTTTCTGGGGCGTGTTTCCAAGATAAATATTTTCTTTCTGCTCACATGAATCATACCAATAAACATTATATTCTCCACCTTCCTGATTTCCACAACTAATTTTTTCTTGTGCTCGGCATCCAGTTTCACTTTCATGCTTTGAACATAAATCTCCTTTGTAAAAAGTTCCGTCGACACATTCAGCTTCGGTGCTTCTTACGCAATTTGAGCCAAAAGTTAAACCAGACTGAACACAAGCACCTTGTTCAATAGAAGCATATTTACAAGTCGTTTCATCTTTTTCTGTGTTGAATAAAACATTTACACTTTGTCCTTCCGACGCCGCGAGACATTGATTCTGCGTCATCATTCTCATATTTCTTCCCAAACTTTCACAACATCCTAAAACACATCTTTGGTCTCCGTCGGCAACAACCTCTCCACCATTTTCTTCACAAAGTTTTTTCGGAGTTGAAGGACTACATTCTCCTCTCGAAGAATCATAACAAGTTATCAATCCACAATATTCCGGATACGCATCACACGTCGGAGAAACCGAATCAAAAAAAGAATTTATTGCACACTCTTGTGCTGAACTTGCTGGCTGACACCATCCACCATTGAGCTTAAGTTTTACGCAACAACCTTGTGCACTTGCAAAGCTTACTAAAAATATTCCTGCGATTAAAAAGAAAATTAATTTTTTCATTTTAACATCCACTTCCCTTGCCCCTAATTGCAAATCTAAAAAATTGATTATTGCCTTCAATCCTTGTTGTATAAATTTCAGTCCCATCTTCAGCTTGGAAAAAATCAATATTTTCTTGAGGATGTGCCATAGAATAGTCTGCAATATCAAATCTACAACTTGCAGTTTTTGCATTAACAATTCGCACCGCGATTTCAACAAGCTTCAAAATTTTATTCTGTACCTCGCCTTTCAAATCAGTTAAAATTCTACTCTCACCTGTTTTTGTGATTCTAATTTTTTTATTAAAATTTACCACAATTTTATTTTCATCCATTTTTATTTCAGTCTCACCATTTTCTAAAATTTCAGTTTGGTATCCAGCACTTCTGTAACTTTTTTCCAAACCGGAAAAACAATCTTGTGCACTGCCCTGAATTTCTTTTTTTATTTCTTCTTCAACATGAGAAACCAGCATCGGTTGTTGATTAACACATG
>Ga0208958_1003914_pt1 | contig 11116 bp, 12 predicted proteins | sample RifOxyB1_FD_184032 | JGI IMG/M metagenome (GOLD analysis project Ga0208958, IMG submission 184032) | Soil microbial communities from Rifle, Colorado - Rifle Oxygen_injection B1 (SPAdes) | ecosystem: Environmental > Terrestrial > Deep subsurface > Rock core/Sediment | place: Rifle, Colorado...
GGCGCATCGGCTGGGCGTCGCCGCGGCGCCTGCACTGCGGGTCAGCGACGACATCGACTCGCCGATGCTGGCCCGGCCCTGGCGTCCGGTGCTGATGCTGCCGGCCTCCAGCCTCGCCACGATGGGCGACGACGACCTGCGCATGGCCCTGCACCACGAACTGGCGCACCTGCAGCGCCACGATCTCTGGTGGGCGTGGATGCCGGCGCTGGCGCAGCATCTGTTCTTCTTCCATCCGGTCGCGCACCTGGCCGCGCGCGAATACGCCTTCGCCCGCGAAGTGGCCTGCGATGCCGCCGTGCTGCAGGACGAACAGCACGCCCCCCACGACTACGGACGCCTGCTGGTGAAGCTGGGCGTCGCCACCGCACCTGCGCCGGCATTGGCCGGCGCCTCTCCCACGTTCCGCATCCTGAAGAGGAGACTGCTCATGTTGCAGCACACCGTTTCCCCGCTGCGCAGCAGCGCGCTGGCCCTGACCCTAGGTATCGTGCTGCTGGGCGTGGTGCCGTACCGCGTGACCGCCAGCAGCACGCCGATGGCGCCAGCGGCTGCCGTGGTGTCCCTGGCGCCGACGCCCGTCGCCGCACCCGTGGCCCCGGCGCCGGCCGATCCCCGGCCCGCACCGGCGCCGGTGGCGGCGCCGCGAGCCACGGTGGTCGCGGACGCGCGCGACATGCCGGCCCCCCCGGCGCCGCCCGCACCGCCCAGCGTGTCGCCGCCGCCTGCCCCGGCGCCGCCCGCCCCGCCCGCCATGCGCGGCACGTGGAGCATCGGTGGCGACCGCAATGGCGATGCCTATGTGCTGATCTACGACGACGAAGTGACGATGGCCGGGCACAGCGACGACATCCGCATCGCCCGGACGCTGCAACAGGGCAAGGCGCCGGTGTTGTGGCTGCGCGAGGATGGCAAGCAGTACATCGTGCGCGATCTGGCCACGCTGGAACGACTCAAGGCAGCGCACGCACCGATGGAAGCCCTCGGCGCACAGCAGGGAAGATTAGGCGAACAGCAGGGCGCACTGGGCGAGCGCCAGGGCGCGTTGGGCATGAAGCAGGGCGAACTCGGCATGAAGATGGCCACCCTCGCCACGGAGCGGTCGGCCGCCGCGATGAACGGAAGCGACACCCGGGAGCAGGAGCTCGACCGCAGGATGGATGCGCTGGCGCGCGAACAGGACGCCTTGGCCAAGCAGCAGGACGCCTTGGCCCGTCAGCAGGAACCGTTGGCGCGGCAGCAGGAGGCACTCGCCCGCCGGCAGCAGGCCGCGGCCGCACAGGCCCAGCGCGATGTCGACCGCCTGGTCGATGACGCCATCCGCAGCGGCAAGGCGCAGCGCCTCTGAGCGATGCGTTCAGTCGTCCGCAGGACGCCCGCTCCACTGCGAGCGGGCGATGCGGATGATCGCGCGGACCTGCTCGCGGTCGCGATGGCGGGAAACGGGAATGGCGCCCAGCCGCAACGCCTGCTCGCGCAGTTCCTCGGTCAGGTCGTAATGCGCACCGCTGCGCTTGTCCTGGAAGGCGCGCCTTGGCATGCCCAGGCGCACCGCCATCGCATGCAGCTCGCCCAGCGTGTCGGCCATCATGTGGGCCCAGCGCCGGCCCCGCCACAGGGTGACCGCATCGTCCACGTAGACGCTCATCGCGGCACGGTGGCCTTCGGCGGCCGCACCATGCGGTCCATCAGGTGTTCCAGCGTGGCCGCCAGGTCGCCGCAACGGCCCATGTGCACCGGCGAGGTCTGGATGATGGAGCTGCGCTTGGCCGTGAGCCAGTGGAAGCGCGCACGCGGCGGCAGCAGGCCGATCGGCGCGGCCGCTTCGCCGCCGCGGCAGATCGCCGGGATGGTATCCAGGTGGCGGCGCAGCGATTCGATGTCCAGCGTGGGGTCGAGCATGCGCAGGCGGGCCTCGTCCAGTTCGATGCGTGCCTCCAGGAACTTCGCGCGCTCGCACGACAGGATGACGCCGACATTGACGAACTCCTCGCGCTCCACGCGCGGCACGACGCGGATCACCGCATAGTCGTAGGTATCATGCGCACGCACGGATCGCCTCCTGCACGAACGCATCGCGCTGCGCCACGCGGCGGACCAGGTACTCGACGTACGCGGCCCGCTGCGTGGCCGGATCGCCGAAACCGTCGGGTCCCTGCAACCACGCATCGGGCACCTCGGCGACGATGCCGGCGATGGCGGCTTCGCTCAGCGCGGCCGCCATGCCGGCGTCGATTTCCGCCAGCTGCGAGGCCCAGCGCAGCAGTACGTGGTCGCGGATCAGCGCGAACGGCTTGCCCGCGCCGGAGGCATCGCCGTCCCAGCCATGGTGGAAGTACAGCGCCGCGCCATGGTCGATCAGGTAGAGCCTGCGGTGCCACATCAGCAGGTTGGTGTTGCGCGCGGTGCGGTCGACGTTGCTGATGAAGGCGTCGAACCAGACGATGCGCGACGCCAGGTCCGCACCGGGCTGTTCGGCCACGGGGTCGAAGTTCACCGCGCCCGGCAGGTAGTCCATCGCCAGGTTGAGTCCGGCGCTGGCCTTGATCAGGTCCTGGATCTCCGGGTCGCCTTCGGTGCGCGCGAGCTCGGCATCCAGGTCCATCAGCGCCAGGTCCGGCATCGGCAGCCCCAGCGTGCGGGCCAGGCCGCCGGCGATCACTTCGGCCACCAGCGCTTTCGGCCCCTGGCCGGCACCACGGAACTTCAATACGTAGAGGCCTTCGTCGTCGGCCTCCACGACGGCGGGCATGGAGCCGCCCTCGCGCAGCGGGGTGACGTAGCGGGTGGCGGTGCGCAGGGGAAGCGTCATCAGGCCGCTAGGATAGCGCGCCGACGCACCGGCTCAGGTGGAACGCGCCACGCCCATGCGCCGCAACAGCAGGTAGACCCCCACGCTCGAGGCCGCGCCCAGCAGCAGGGCGAATGCCAGCCCATGGACGCTGTGCGCGAACGGCAGGCCGGGCAGGTTCATGCCGAACAGGCCGGCGACCAGGCTGGGCGGCAGCAGCAGGGCGGTGATCATCGACAGCACGTACAGGTGGCGGTTGGTGCGCTCGGCCAGCTTGGCGGCCACCTCGTCCTGCAGCAGGCGCGCGCGTTCCTGCAGCGTGCCGACATCGCCGTCCAGATCGTCGAACCGCTGGTTGAGGCGTGCGATGGCGGCGAGCAGCGCGTCGTCGGCATCGCCCGCATGACGCTGCTCGAACGGTTTCAGGACACGCCGCATGGCGGTGAGCGGCCGGTGCAGGCGCACGGTCTGGTGGCGCAGTTGCGCCAGGTCGCGGCGCTCTTCGCCGATGCTGTCCGCCAGCACGCGGTCTTCGATGCGGTCCAGCCGTACCGACAGCCCGTCGCTGCTGCGCTCGACCGTGTCGGCGAAGCGTGCGGCCACCATCTCGAGCAGGCGCACGGGCGAGTCGGCGGGCGTGCCGGCGACGACCGCCCGGCGCACCGCCTCCAGCGACCGTAGCGCCTGCCGTCGCGCGGTGACCAGCAGGCCGCCCGCCATCGCGAAATGCAGCCAGCCGATGCCATCGTCGCCGCGCAGCTGGCCTTCGGCCGCCAGGTCGACACCGCGCTGGTGCGCCCAGTCGACGAACACGCCGTGCGCCACCGTGCCTTCGAGCTGCAGGTTGACGTGCGTGTCGGGCGACAGCAGCGTCGCCTGCGCCTGCTCGGGCAGCGCCAGCCGTGCGACGAACTGCGCACTGCGGACATCGCTCAGGTCCAGGTGCAGCCAGTGCCAGTCATCGCCGGGGGGGTGCCGCAACGCACGCGCATCGCACGCTGCCGGATCGAGCGGCTGGGCGCGTCCGTCGCCGTCGAACCGGTATAGCCAGAGCGCGCCCGGCCATCCGGGAGAAGCCGGCAAGGACGCCTTGTGATCGAGTGGGACGGCCATGCATGACAGCCGGGCGACGGTGGGGTGACGATCAGGCTACCGTCGCCATGTGCCGGTCTTGTGACAGGCGGCCGCCGTCATCCCACCGGATGCGACTCCGCGCCGCCGCGCTGGAGTGGATCGGGCAGCGGCTCGCCGTTCGGCGTGAAGGCCAGCGAGACCGAGTTCAGGCAATGCCGCTCGCCGGTCGGGGGCGGGCCATCGGGGAACACGTGGCCCAGGTGGCTGTGGCAGCGCGCGCAGACGATCTCGGTGCGGACCATGCCGTAGCTGGTGTCGCGGATGCGGCCGACGTGCGCTTCGTCCACGGGCTGGAAGAAGCTCGGCCAGCCGGTCCCGGAGTCGAACTTGGCGCTGGAACGGAACAGCGGCAGGCCGCACAGGCGGCAGGTGTAGACGCCGTCCTGCTTGTTGTCCAGGAACACGCCGCAGAACGGGGCCTCGGTACCATGCTGCAGCAGCACCCGGCGCTCGTCTTCGCTCAGGCCGGCGATCAGCGCCGTGCGCTGCGCATCGGTGGGCGGGGTGAGGTCGAAGGCCGTCATGGAGGTGCTCCGCGGGAAGGGATGCCGCCGATATGGTGCCGGCCCGTGCCCATCACAACCTGCAGCGGCATCGCCGCCCCCCTCTGCGCCTGCTGCCGTCGCCGGCGCCACGGGATATGGCGCCCGCGTGGGAGTGCGATCAGGGCGTGACCGTCAGCGCCGCGTTGTCCTTGAACTCGCGGCGCAGCCAGTCGTCGATCAGGCGCTTCTCGTAGCGCAGGTTGTCGTTGCTGTTGACGTTGGTGCCGGTCAGGAAACCATGGTCGACCAGCTTGCGCTCGCCTTCGGCCAGCACCTGCCCGTCGGGGCCCTTCACGACGAAGCGCAGGGTCATCCGCGGCGGGTAGATGTCCTTGACGATGCGGATGTCCTGCATCGCCGGGCGCACGACGGGCTCGTACCGGCCCGCGCGGTCGATGTCGGTGATGGTGACGTCCATCGTCTGGCCGCGCGCCAGGCGCTGGCCGGCTTCGTCCCGCAGGTAGCGCGCCAGGTCGACCACCCACGTGCCCTGTTCGGATTCCCAGCGGTTGCCGCTGAACCTGATTTCGCTGAACTGCGCGGGGTCGGTCCACTGGACGCTGACCGCGCCTCCATCAGCGGGCAGGCTGCGCGGGATGTCGGGGTCGGTGACGTTCTTCGGCCGCGCCTGGCCGGGCAGCGCGGCGGCCAGCGCGATCAAGGCGGTGAGCAGCAGGGCGGGGGCTTTCATGGGCGTTCCTCGGCGGGTAACCACGGCGATTGTGCGCCCGGGCGCAGACCGGCGGCCATGTCGCCATCGGCCCGGCTTACGGACGGTTCAGGGCGGGATTCAGGCTGTCCGCGGATTGCGCATGCGCTCCACGTCGCGCAGCGGCGGCGCGCCGAACATGCGGCTGTACTCGCGGCTGAACTGGGAGGGGCTTTCGTAGCCCACGCGATGCCCTGCGCTGGCGGCATCCATCACCTCGCTGAGCATCAGGCGCCTGGCCTCCTGCAACCGCAGCTGCTTCTGGTACTGCAGCGGGCTCATCGCGGTGACCGCCTTGAAATGATGGTGCAGGGCCGAGGGGCTCATGTGCACTTCGCGGGCGATGTGGTCGATCCGCAGCGGCTGCGTGTAGTGCTGGCGCAGCCAATGGATGGCCTTGGCCACGCGCTGGCCCTGGCTGTCGGCGATGCCGATGTGGCGCAGCATCGCGCCCTGCGGGCTGCACAGCACGCGGTACAGGATCTCGCGCTCCACCAGCGGCGCCAGCAGCGGGATGTCCTGCGGGGCATCAAGCAGCTTCACCAGGCGGATCGCCGCCTCCAGCAGTTCCACGCTGCTGGGCGCCAGGCACAGGCCGCGCGAGGGCGGTGGCAGCGGCGCCTTCGCCGATTCGGCCTCGGTGACGAGTTCGGCGATGGTGGACGGGGACAGCTTCAGCACCAGGCACAGGTAGGGCGCATCGGGGGCTGCCTGGGTGACCTGGGCGGTCACCGGCAGGTCGACCGACGCGACGACGAAGCGGCTGGCGTCGTAGTCGTAGACCTCGTCGGCCAGGATCGCGCGCTTGGCGCCCTGCACGATCAGGCACAGGGCGGCTTCCTGTACGCCGCGCGCCGGCAGCGGCATGGGCGCGCTGAGCCTGGAGAAATGCAGCGCGGGAATCGTGGTGGTGTGCAGACCGTCTTCGCCGGTGGATCGTTCAATCAGGCCTGCCAGTTCGCGCAGGCAGGCTTCATGGGCGGGCGTGGTGTCGGGCATGGCATGTCCCTGTGGGGCGGGCGTCGGGGAGGGAAACGAGTCTACGCAGCGCCGGGGCCGATGGAACGGCGCGGAAGGCGCCTGCGCAGGATCAGGCAAGGATGGTGGAGGAACCGGATATCGGCCGGGCGGCGGGGGCGCCCAGACTGCGCAGCATCCCGGCGCAGCCCGCGCCAACTCCCCCAACGAGGTGTCCCATGTCCGGAATCCAAGGAAAAGTCATCGCCATCACCGGTGCCAGCAGCGGCATCGGCGAAGCCGCCGCGCGCGAACTCGCCCGCCGCGGCGCCCATGTCGTTCTCGGCGCCCGCCGTACCGCCCGTCTTGAGCGGCTGGTCGCGGACATTGGCGCCGCTGGCGGAAGCGCCCGCTACCAGGCGTTGGACGTCACCCGGCTGGACGACGTGCAGGCGTTCGTCGGTTTTGCCCGTGAGCAGTTCGGCCGCCTCGACGTGATCGTCAACAACGCCGGCGTGATGCCGCTGTCGCCGCTGGCCGCGCTGAAGATCGACGAATGGAACCAGATGGTCGACGTCAATCTCCGCGGCGTGCTGCATGGCATCGCGGCGGCCCTGCCCATCATGCAGGAACAGGGCAGCGGGCAGGTCATCAACGTGGCCTCCACCGCGGGCCATCGCGTGTGGCCGAGCGCCGCGGTCTACTGCGCCACCAAGCACGCGGTGATCGCGCTGTCCGAAGGCCTGCGCCAGGAGCACGAAAACCTGCGCGTCACCGTGGTCTCGCCCGGCGTCACCACCAGCGAACTGGCCGAGACCACCAGCGATGCGGGCATCAAGGCCTGGCTGGAGGATTTCCGCCAGGTCGCGATTCCCGCCGAGGCCGTCGCGCGCGCGATCGCCTATGCGATCGAACAGCCCGACGACGTGGACGTCAGCGAGGTCATCGTGCGCCCGGCCGCCAGCCCGAACTGAGCCCTCGCCGGCGGGCAACGAAGCTTTCCACGCCCAGGGGTTGCCCCCCGCGGAACGGGGGAGTGCAATGGCGCACTCCCCCGCTTCTGGAACTCTCCCCATGGAATACCGTTACCTCGGCGCGTCCGGCTTCCGCGTGCCCGTCCTCTCCTTCGGTACCGGCACCTTCGGCGGGCAGGGCGCACTGTTCAGTGCCTGGGGCAGTACCGACGTGGCCGAAGCGCGCCGCCTGGTGGACATCTGCCTCGATGCCGGTCTGAACATGTTCGACAACGCCGACGTCTACTCGAAGGGCGCGGCCGAGGAGATCCTCGGCGAAGCCATCAAGGGCCGCCCGCGTGATGCGCTGATCATCTCCACCAAGGCCACCTTCCGCTTCGGCGACGGAGAGAACCAGGTGGGGTCATCGCGCCACCACCTGATCAATGCGGTGGATGGCGCGCTCAGGCGCCTGGGCACCGATTACATCGACCTGTTCCAGCTGCATGGCTTCGATGCGCGCCCGCCCGTGGAGGAAGTGCTGTCCACCCTCGACACGCTGGTGAAGGCCGGCAAGATCCGCTACCTGGGCGTGTCCAACTTCTCCGGCTGGCACCTGATGAAGTCGCTGGCGGCCGCCGATCGCCACGGCTGGACGCGCTACGTGGCGCACCAGGCGTACTACTCGCTGGTCGGCCGCGACTACGAATGGGAGCTGATGCCGCTGGCCGCCGACCAGGGCGTGGGCGCCGTGGTGTGGAGCCCGCTGGGCTGGGGCCGCCTGACCGGCAAGATCCGCCGCGGCCAGCCGCTGCCGGAAACCAGCCGCCTGCAGTCCCAGACCGCCCACGATGCCGGTCCGCAGGTGGACATGGACTACCTGTACGACGTGGTCGACGCCCTGGATGAGGTCGCGCAGGAAACCGGCAAGTCGATCCCGCAGGTCGCGCTGAACTGGCTGCTGCAGCGGCCGACCGTGAGCACCGTCGTGATCGGGGCGCGCAACGAGGAGCAGCTGAAGCAGAACCTCGGCGCGGTCGGCTGGAACCTCACCCCGGAGCAGGTGGCCAAACTGGATGCCGCCAGCCAGCGGCCCAAGCCCTACCCGTACTGGCACCAGGCGGGCTTCGCCTACCGCAACCCCACGCCGGTCTGAGCGCGACATCCCTTGATCCCGTGATCCCGTAGGAGCGCCCCTTGGGCGCGATGCTCCTGGTGCAATCGCTAGAAAAGCATCGCGCCCAAGGGGCGCTCCTACAAAAGCAGCGGTCAAGGCAGACCCTCCCCGGCGGAAGGACTTGCTAGAGTCACGTCTCTTTGTCCGATACGGAGTTCCGATGCGCCTGCGTGCCCTTGCCGCCGTCCTGTCTGTTGCCTGCGCACCCGCCTTCGCCGGCACCACCTACATCAAGGCCGGCCGCCTGCTCGATGTCGAATCCGGGCGGATGCTGACCGACCAGGCCATCGTCATCGAGGATGCGCGCATCACCGCCATCGGTCCGGCCGCGAGCACGCCGGTGCCGGCGGGCGCCACGGTGCACGACCTGTCCGGCAGAACCGTGTTGCCCGGCCTGATGGATGCGCATGTGCATCTGCACGGCGACGCCGACCTGCAGGGCTACCGGCGCCTGGCCATCTCGCTGCCGGCGGCCGCCATCAAGGGCGCCAAGAACGCGCGCACCACCCTGCTGGCCGGCTTCACCACGGTGCGGGTGCCCGGCTCGCCCGGTTACGCCGACGTGGCGCTGCGCGATGCCATCGCCCATGGCGAAGTCGAGGGCCCGCGCATCCTCGCCGGAGGCGTGGCCATCGGCATCACCGGCGGGCACTGCAGCGACAACAACCTGCTGCCGGCCGAGTACAAGGCGGTGGGCGATGGCGTGGCCGACGGCCCCTGGGCCGTGCGGCAGAAGGTGCGGCAGGACGTGAAGTTCGGCGCCGACTTCATCAAGACCTGCTCCACCGGCGGCGTGCTGTCCAAGGGCACCGAAGTCGGCGCGCCGCAGTATTCGCTGGAGGAACTGAAGGCGCTGGTGGACGAAGCGCATGCACTGGGGCGCAAGGTCGCCTCGCATGCGCACGGCGCCACCGGCATCCGCAACGCGCTGCTGGCCGGCGTGGATTCCATCGAGCACGCCAGCTTCATCGACGACGAGGGCATCGCGCTGGCGAAGAAGAACGGCACCGTGCTGGTGATGGACATCTACAACACCGAGTACATCCTCGGCGAGGGCGAGAAGGCCGGGTTCCTGCCCGAATCGCTGGAAAAGGAGCGCCGCGTGGGCGCCACCCAGCGCGAGAACTTCCGCAAGGCGCACCAGGCCGGCGCCATCATGGGCTTCGGCACCGATGGCGGCGTGTACCCGCATGGCCTGAACGCGCGCCAGTTCTCGCGCATGGTGCAGTTCGGCATGACCCCGCTGCAGGCCATCCGCTCGGCCACGGTGGTCAATGCGCGGCTGTTCGGCATCGACAAGGAGGTGGGCGTGCTCAAGCCCGGATACTTCGCCGACCTGATCGCCGTGGACGGCGATCCGCTGCAGGACGTGGCGGTGCTGGAGAACGTCGGCTTCGTGATGAAGCAGGGGCGCGTGTACAAGAACGCCACCGATGAGTGAGGTTGCGCGCATGCCCCGGCCGGTGAAGATCGATTTCGTCTCCGACGTCGCCTGTCCCTGGTGCGCGATCGGCCTGGCGGCGCTGGAGCAGGCCATCGCGAATGTGGGCGGCGACCTGCAGGTGGAGGTGCGCTTCCAGCCGTTCGAGCTCAACCCCGGCATGGGCCCGGAGGGCGAGCCGATCGCCGAACATCTGGCGAAGAAGTACGGGCTGAGTGCCGAGCAACTGGCGCAGAACGGCGAAGCGCTGCGCCAGCGGGGCGAGGCTCTCGGCGTGCGCATCGACCTGCAGAAGCGTGACCGCATCTACAACACCTTCGATGCGCATCGCCTGCTGCACTGGGCGGGCGAACTCGGTGCTGCACCGCAGATCGCGCTCAAGCGCGCGCTGCTGCAGGCGTACCACGGCGAAGGCCGCGATGTATCCGACCCCGATACGCTGGTCGACATCGCCGCTTCCGCCGGCCTGGATGCCGCCCAGGCGCGGCGCCTCCTCGAGACGGATACCTGCGCCGCGCAGGTCCGCGAGCGCGAACACTTCTACCAGCAACGCGGCATCCGCGCAGTGCCATCGGTGATCTTCAACGATCGCCACCTGGTGCAGGGCGGCCAGCCGCCCGAGGTGTTCGAGCGGGCATTGCGGCAGCTGTCGGGGATGTCCGGGTCAGCCGTCTGAGTGGCCGTCCTTCGTGGGAGCGACCTCAGTCGCGATCGCACGATCCGGCGAAGTGGATGTCGCAGGTGCCGGTGCGAAGCGACGTGCGACACGACGGGTCCCAGGCCGATGTCCACGGCTCATCCAGTCGTGGAGGTCGCCGTACGCCGATCGCGACTGACGTCGCTCCCACATCGGATAGGGGGTTCGCCCGCGATGCCAGGCTCAGCCGTGGCGGGCCAGCAGCACGGATTCGTTGCTGGGCATTTCGACCACCACCGCGGTCGGGATGCCATGGTGCTGGTGCAGGGTGGCCGCGAGCAGCTTGGCGCTTTCACGCGCATCGCCCAGGTTGTCGAACCAGTTGCGGCCGTACTGGCCCTCGTAGAGTTGCCAGCCCTTGTCGTTGGCGGCAATGGTGAACAGCAGGCGGGGCATGACGGACTCCAGGCAACATGCCGGGCAGGGAACCGGCATGCAGACTGTGCGCGAATGTGCCAGATATCACATTCGGCGGAACTCCCGGATCCGCGTAGGAAAAATCCTACGCGGCTGTAGGTAAGAAGCCCGCTTTCAGCGCAGCAGCGGCTCCAGGGCCTTCCAGACGTGGTCGCGCAGCTTGGGTTGTGCGCTTGCGACCGGGTGCAGGTTGTCGGCCTGGTAGGCGTTGCGGTCCAGCGCGATGGGTTCCAGCAGGAACGGCAGCAGGGCGGTGCCGTACTGCTTCGCCAGCACGCTGTAGTTCTGCTCGAAG
>Ga0208958_1003918_pt1 | contig 11095 bp, 15 predicted proteins | sample RifOxyB1_FD_184032 | JGI IMG/M metagenome (GOLD analysis project Ga0208958, IMG submission 184032) | Soil microbial communities from Rifle, Colorado - Rifle Oxygen_injection B1 (SPAdes) | ecosystem: Environmental > Terrestrial > Deep subsurface > Rock core/Sediment | place: Rifle, Colorado...
GTAGGATTAGTAGGAACCTCACCCTTTATCGAGTAGAACTCCTTTCGAAGACAAGTTCCTTCTACTCCATTAGGAGTAGAAACTGAAGCACAAGATGGATAGTATTTTCCGGGCTCTCTCTTCCTTCTAACTACTGCCCGATCACGCTTTTCTATAGCGTCATTGAGTTTCTCTGTAATCATTTTAATCTCCTTTGACCAAGTGGTCATTTGCCTACTAAAATCTTATCACACTCCCGCAACAACTTACAACCTTCCTCAAAATTTCTATGGATGACAGGACCTAGAAGGTAGTATCATCCTTTGAACCACCTACCGTAAGGAGAAATCTATGCCCGATATTCGCACCCTCTCTCTCCCTCTTAATCCCGCAGCTATCAAGAAGAATCAAGGCTTTGATTACATAGAACCTTCTGTGGCTGTTCGCATCTTAGACCAAGCCTTTGGTAAAGACTGTTGGGCCTTTGAAGTAGTTAACATGTGGTCAGATCCAATAGCTAACTACGACATCCTATTCAATGTCCATGGTAGACTAACTGTGTATTTTGGTCCAGAATCCATCCCGCGCGTTAGAGACTACATTGCTACTACTACATTCCGTAGTATCATTTCAGCAGATGGCAATAAGAAACCTCTCTCAGAGATTCAACATGTAGATCTCAGTAAGAAGGATGCTGCTGGTAACATCTGGAAATCTACAACTACAGATTGCTTTAAGAAGTGTGCCTCACAGTTCGGTGTAGCTCTAGAGCTCTATGGCAAGGATGCCCTGGTAAAGCCCTTCGAGTTCACCTTCTATGCCTCCCAGCAAGCTAAGCTTCAAGACCTAGCAGAGCGCGGTCTAAAGACAGAAGCCCAAAAGGACGAGCTAGCTAGAGTTGCTGGCTTAGGGCTCAGCTTCGATGACATCAATCCCTATAACTTTGACGAGTTCTATGAATTCGCAGATGCGAGACTACCCAAGAAAGTAGCGGAGTAAAGAATGAAAGATTATGAAGCTGTAGATCTTCTACATCAAGAATTAGAAGACTACCTGCGCGGACATGGCATTAAGGCATCTAATGGTGCCATGTTCAGTTGTCTATCACCAGAACATAATGACAGTAGCCCTTCTTGTCACATAGTTCCAGCCACAGATGGAAGAGTATTTCACTGCTTCGGCTGTGGCTTTGGTGGTAACATCTTCACTGCTGCTTGGCTTCTAGAGGGGCTCCCCCGAGAGGGGGAGCTCTTCTGGAAGAAGACCCTACCTGAGCTAGCTAAACGCTATGACCTCAAATATGAAGAAGTAGAACTATCCACTGAAGACAAGGAACTCCTAGCTAGAAAAGCTGCCTACTCTGATGCGGCGGCAGTGATCTGCCGCCAGACGGGCGTCAACCTCCCTAAGTTCCTGAAGGAAAGGGGCTGGTCCCTAGAGACTGCTAAGCTGTTGTCAATAGGTGCGATAGACAATGTAGAAGAGTATATCATCTCCATGGCAAAGCTAGGATGGACCAAGCCCTTCCTTAAGAAGGTTGGTCTCCTGGACAATGGTCTACCTCCTTATATCTTCAATGACCATTCTCTCATCTTCTGTATCAGAAACGTTAACACTGAAGTTGTTGCCTTTGCTGGTAGAGATATGAACTGGAAGAAAGGAGACCAGGCGCCGAAGTATTACAACAGTGCCAACAACGACCTATATGAGAAACATACACTAATCTATAATCTCCACAACGCAAAGAGAAAAGACGGAACCCTTGTCCTGGTAGAAGGCTACGCAGATGTAGCTGGTCTAGTCAACACTACTCCATCTATTAGAGTAGGAGCCATCTGCGGCAGCAGGCTCTACCCAGAGCAGATCGCTGCTCTATCTAAGGTCTCTGTTGCTAATATAGAACTAGCCTTAGATGGAGATGAAGAAGGTAAGAAGGCTATCTCTAATACTCTCAACGAGTTAGCCGACAGTAAGTGTGGAATCTTTGTTAAGGTTGTAGATTGCTCAGAAGGGAAAGACCCTGACGAACTAGCAGCAACCTTCAAAGACCTCACTAGACAATCACCCTTCGAGTGGTCCCTCCTAAGAGCAAAGGAAACCACTAATCTTTCTCCAGAAGAGATTGCACAGCAATCTACATCTAGCATCATGCTGGTGGCAGATAGGATAGAGCGCCACAGAATGGCTAAGGAACTAGCTGCTGTAACTAGTGTTCCTCTACAGACTATTCTTTCCGAGATAGAAAGAAGGGATGATGTTCAGGGCACTAAGAAGCGGGAGAAAGAAGAAGCCATCCGCTCGAATGTCATTGATGCCTTAAAGAAAGGAAAGGGTCTTAGAGAAGTAGTAGACCGCGCGGAACTTCTCCTTCAAACTGTAGAAGAAGAGTTCTCGGCGTCAGACATCATAGCTGAAGATGTCTATGCTGCTGAAGTTAGAAAGATGTGGGGGCAGACAGAGAATGGTGACAACGCCGCATCTAGACTCCTTCTCTCATCCATGTCAAAGACTAATCGCTGGATGGATGGCTTCCCTACTACCTCATGTATGGTCCTTCTGGGAGGCATCCCCCACTGTGGTAAGAGTAGCTGGCTTAGAGCCCTTTCCTGGGACCTGGCTAGAACCAACCAGAACCTAACAGTCATCTACCATAATGTAGATGAACCACTTAGAAGAATGGTTGGTCCTTTAGTCGCGATGCAAGCTGGTCTACCTATCTCTTCTGTAAAGCATTACCATCAGAATAGTGTAGAAGAGCAGAGCAGCATCAAGACAGCCTATTCCATGGTAGAGCAGTTCGGTAGAGATGGGAGATACATCATTCTTGACGCGCGCGCAGGAGCTTCCCTTGACAGCGTAGAAAGGATAGTAACCAACTACCAGGATAAATACCCAGAAAGGAAGGTAGTCTATATCTTTGATAACTTCCATAAGCTGACTGACTACCCTACCTCTGACCGCTATACAAAGTATACAGCGTGCTCAAAGCACGCACAGAGCTTATGCTTAAAGCATGACTTCCCAATGATTATGACTGTGGAACTAAGGAAGATTGATACCAGACAGGGTCAACGTAGAATAGGTATGACTGGGGAACCTAGACCTGAAGACATGAAGGAAACTGGCTCCCTCTACTATGATGCTGATGTTGTCTGGCTAGCCCATAATGACCTTAATGTCAACCCTAACACAAGGCACTTCTGGACCAAGACTACCGAAGGTTCTATGTATGGTGGAGACTATGCCTATCATGATAAACTACCTGTATTAGACATAGCATGGTGGAAGAACAGGGAAGCTGGGGTCAAGGGAAAGATACATTTCAAATACGAACCTCTGAAAAACTCATTTCAAGAAGTGGAGACACTCCCGCGCCGCCCAGACCAGACCTCTGAAGAAGACCGAGATGCTCTACCCATGGATGGAAACACTGAACTGTTCAGAGGAGATAGCTAGTGAAAAATGACGTAGAACTTTACATGGAGCTAACTAGAAAGTATCTGATAGCCAGTCGGCATGAAACAGATGCTGAAGTAGACAAACTTCTAGACCAGCTCGATGATCTATATCATTCTCTATCTCCAGAAGATCAACAGAGAGTCAACGATAGACTGCTAGCTGGAGCTGAAGTTCTACATCATAGGACATTCGACTTGACGGAGGACTAATGGACGCATTCATAGGAATGAAAACCGTAGTCAAGGTTGGGGAACCAGAGAAATGGTATTGGCACTGGGGACACTGTGACGGGCTAGGACCAGAAAGAAAATGTTCTCTCTGCACTGGTGAGATGGTAGCAACCATTACTGCTGTAAAATTTGGTCATCAAGTTGTAGTAGACGGCGATACTCCAATCAAGGTAGAACGCCCAACTCCAACAATAACAAAAGAAGACCTAGAAGAAATGTATAGAATTGGAATGAGTCATCCCCCATCAACCCTTATCCTCTGCCCTAGATTCTAGGAGAAACAATGATTCAGATAAACCCCACAGATACTTTCCCTTATTCCCTCAACGAAGCCGGGGAAACATATGTCCTACACTCAGATATAACAACTCCAGGCACTGCCTTCGTAGTCAATGCTGACAATATCACCCTGGACCTCAATGGTAAGACCGTGACCTTTGGGACAGCAGGGGATATGTATAGATATGGAATAGCTATTCCACCTGGCTACCATCATGTTAATCCTGTCTGGTCTTCATCAGATATTCCTAATGTATCCAATGGCAAGTTCCCCACCATCAAGAATGGCTCTATAATTCAAGGTGGGGCAGGTTCCTGGTGCTTCGGAATAGGAATCTATGGGGGAATGGGGCTAACAGTAGATAAGGTTACCATTCATATGAAGGGAGGAGACTCCTGGCCAATTACAAGTGACGAAGGCACTGGTCCCTACATCATTACTAGATGCGTCATTGACGACTCAGAATCTAGAATAGTGACTAACAGACACCAAGGTAGGGGCATCCACATCGAAGGTGACTATGCCATTGTTCATGAGAATGTAATAGATACCATAGAAGAGCCAGCCTGGGATGAGTATCCTTCAGTCTTTACCCACGGCATCAAGCTAGAAGGATGTAATCACGCCGAGATTTATGACAATGCTGTAACCTCATATGCCATCAATAACATCCCTGAAGCAGCAGGCGGCGCAGCCGCCCTGAATGTTGCTACCTTTGCTGGCAGCTATAACCACATCTTTAACAACGAGTTCAGAGCTGTGAATCTCTTTGGTTCCCTCTACACCATAGACAACTATGGTCTATATGCTACCCCTCTAGAGCTTCTAGAATGTCAAGATGGGGCAGTAGTTGAAATTCATAACAATCGCTTCCTAAGCAATGACAAGTTCATTACCTTTAGGGAGTTAAATCCTTTGGCGCCATCAACTGTCTTCATCAGAGACAATACTTTCGAGCAGTTAGTTGAAGAAGGAGTAACACCTTCCGGGCGCCCCCTCTTAATTTCATGATGTCTAGTTTCTCTAGACTAGAGCTAGACAACAGTAAAGAGGTAGGTGTGGACCTCCTTGGTGGTGTAGCCGGATGGCCATGGAATCATTGCCAAGTAGTTCTCAGTAAGCAATGCTCTATTGTCTTTAGAGACCAGTCTGCTGCTAACCTTCCCGGAGCTACCATTAGATTAGTGAATGAAGTTGAGAGTATAGAGCTGGGAACCACAGATGCGGTTGGGCGCCTAATAGCCTCCGTCCCAACAGGTTACGTCATTGCTGATACTACTGTCCGCACTATTAGAGTCTCCGAAAGCACATTTCTGGTAACCTTCCAAGATGAGGTTGTTCAGACAACAGTAGATACTTCTGGTCCCACAGCTATGGCTGTGGTCCATCTGGAAACCCCCGCACAGATTATCAATGTCCCTACCAACGGGACTAACATGCCAAAAGACATCATTCCAGGAGATATTGTCACTCTTGAGTGTGCTGTGCGACTAGAGAATCAGCCCTTCCAGGGAACTGTAAACATCTATAAAGTATCGGTGAAAAGAAAGGAATAACATAACCGATACTGAGGTAAGCGCCTTATGAATATCACTCATGAGTTTGAACAAGAAGTCAGGGTATTTAATCCACAGTATGAGCTTTCAGTCTTACGGGCATGTGCGAAGCAGCTCATAGAAATAGTGGATAAAGGTCTATCATCTGAAGCTCAAGAATTCCGCGAGCTTGTTACCAGAGTGAGGTTACTAGTCACCTAAAGTGGTTTCTACCTTTACACTATCCTCATATCTACGCTGCCCCAGGCGCCACTATCTACAGATGGCGTCTGGGTCAGTCCCCCTATCAGAGTATCTTTCCACCCTCAAGAAAGGCTCTGCCCTTGCCGGTCTCCACTGGCTGCTACGCTATAAGGGCATCGGTGGCACAAAAATTACCCTCCGCAACGCCATCGCACAGCACAAAGATGCTACCATAGATTACCTCCCCAAGATAGTTTCCCCCTACCCATCTAAACGTGAGATGCTTCTCCTAAAGACTGACCTAGCAAAATACTGTGGCTCTCTGGGGGAATTCATATCCTCTACCTTTAGAGGACATGGTAACATTATTGGAACCTCCATTCGTTACACCATGGAGAACATCTATGGAAGGATTGATGCCGTCCTGAAGGACGGCAATGGGAGGAGCCACTTCATCAAGTTGACAGACCAACCAGAAATAGACATCTACAGCGATCTTGTTGCTCTTGATATCCTTGCCTTTACCTCATTGTATAGTAAACCGTCCTACGCCTGGCTAGTAGACATCAAGAATTTCAAAAAGATTTCTGTTGACATAGCCCCCAACTCTGCTATACTAAATGAGTTACAGATAGTAGCTAATAGCATAGAAAGCAACTATAAAATTCCAGGACCACATTGCGCGGTCTGTCCTTTCAGGAAAGACTGTGACCAACGGAGGTAAAATGTCCGCAAAGAGAATAGAGCCACAAGAAACTCCTAAAGTTGACGCTATCGAGCTCGACATAATCCCAGAAGCTCCCCAAGTAGTTCAATCACCCACCCCACCAAAGGAAGTCCCTCCGGTAAAGGAAGTCGCTGTTGTTCCCCCATCTGAGCTAAAGGTTAGAGTTCCTAATATCAAGTGCCCCACCTGCGCATGGATTGGTGGAGACTATGAGATGAAGAACCGCTCATATCTCAATGACAAATCTCCATACTTTAAGACTGCTAACCCGGAGGACCTTTTCTGCCCGTCCTGTGGTGACATTCTTATAGAACTGGTAAAGTCCAAAGAAGACCCATCTTATCCATACTACGGCTATGACTTTGAGAATAGGAAGGTCAGAATCATAGCTAGGGAAGTTAGGATTAGAGCCCTTGACCCAGATGCCTACGATGCTACTCGTAGAAGGGAGTTGGCTAAACATGGTATTAGTATCCCCAGAAATTGAACTAGTCAATGAAGATGGTGAAGTTACCGCCCGCTTAACTAAGGACAAAGAAGAGTTCCTGGTGGATGGAGAGATGCTACCCTACGATGAGGCATACGAGAAACTGTATGAACAAGATAAAGACAACAGTGGACCTAACTCTGCTCCCACCACCAATTCTGAGGGCAATCCTCCAGACCCTTCGTGAGAGTTCAGATGCTTCTGACTATATGCTCTTCCTAGGAAGACACGAGAAAGGTATGAACCTCAAGCAGTTAGCCGAGAGATTCGGTAAGTCTCAAGAGCGTATAAGGCAGCGCCTAAACAAACTTTACGAGCGTGTCGAGCAGAAGTATGCTGCGCTATACAATCCTTCTGGTGACTATACAGTTGCTATAGAAGAAACGGAGACTACATGAGCCGTAAAGGTCCTAACTACGAACTAGTCATCTCCCATAAGATAGCCGACTTCTTTGCTTTAGATAGAGAAGACGACATTCCTAGAGTTCCAAACTCTGGTGGCTTGAAAGAAAAGGGAGACCTTCATAAGTCCGCGCGTCTAAAGGAGTTCTTCCCATTTCACATAGAATGTAAGAATCAGAAGACGGTTAGACTCTGGAGCTTCATGGATGATAGTGAGGGAGATGCGCCGGAAGGAGACCTCCCCATTGTTATCCTCCACCGCCATAAGACCTCTAAGGACTACGTAGTTATAGGTCTAGAGGACTTTATGCGCTTCATAAAGGAGAGCCATGTTAGACTACAGTAAAGAGGGAACTCTTGCGGGTGCTGTTCTACAGACCAATTTCATGAGGGCTACCCAAAGGTCTCTAAGAATGCTCTGGGAGTTTTCTACTCCTATCTCCATGTCTAAACACAACTTACAACAGTTGATAAATTCACTTCCTCAGCCAATAGACGATAGGCTAACTAATGCCATGTCATCTCTTCAGAATGCCGAGAATATGATACAGCAACAAAGCGAGATAGGTCCCCCCTCAACTCCTCCCCATGCTGGAGTTAGTTCTTCATGGGGCAGACTCGCTGCCCAAATAGGTTGTGCCCTAATGTCCGCTAGAGTCTATTTCCAGGAATGGCTAGAGGAGACCCACCCTACAACATGAGAAAGATAATGCTAGTTGGGGCTAGCCCAGCTATAGACACCGGCTTCTCTAAGACTCTAAGATACATAGCAGACGGACTTTACTGGGGGATGAAGTTCCCCGATGGTTCTCACAAGTATCAACCATCCTTCTTTGGGTGGTGGCATAACCCCAAGATGCGCCCGGAGATTCCCTACAAAATCTACCAGACCCAGCAGAGAGCTGGGTCCGATCATGATAAATGGGGGCAGGTCTCCCTAGTAGATGCTATCCAAATAGAACAACCAGAGATAGTCCTATCTGCTGCCGATACCTGGACTATAGACCATATCAGAACCTTAAAGAACAGGAAGTCCTTTGTCCATGTTCATTACATGGCAGTTGATGGTCAACCCGTCCCTAGGAAGATGCTCCAAAAGGATAAGGAAGTAGACTGGCAGCAGATTCTAGGTGCGGTGGACCATCTAGTTACCTATACGGAGTATGGCAAGCGCGAAGTCAATAAGATGATGGGGAGAGAGGTGGCTAAAACTGTAATAGGTAGTGGGGTGGATACAGTTACCCTCCATCCAGCTACTCCAGAGGAAAAAGCTGCCCAGAGAAATCGACTCTTCCCTGGATTACCACCAGGAGCTTTCCTTCTAGGCTTCTTTTCTAGGAATCAACCTAGGAAGTCTTTAGATAAGATGATTCATGCTGTCTCTAAGTTCCAACACGAGAGGGAGAAGGAAGGTCGCCCGGTCTATCTTTATCTCCATTGTGCCCTTAAGGACCCAGCAGGATGGAACATCCCTGAGCTGATGGAATACTTCAACGTAAAGAAGAACAGACTTCTAGTTGACAGAACTATAGGTATAGGTCAAGGTGTCTCCGAAGAAGAACTTAGGAACAGATACATCTGCTGTGATGCTACCCTCCTTCCTACAAAGGGGGAAGGATGGGGCATGACCATCCAGGAGAGTATGGCATGTGGTATCCCAGTTCTAACTACAGACTACAGTGCCCATCCAGAGTATTGCCGCGAAGGTTCCCTTTTCATCAAGGCTGCTGCCTATGAAATGGATAACAACTTAGTAACCAATAGAGTGATAGTTTCAGTCACAGACTTCGTAGATAAGATAGCTCAGCTATACAATAGTGCTACCCTTAGAGAAAAGTTAGGGAAAGCCGGGCGCCAGAAGTCTCTAGAACTTAGCACAGACAAGGTAGTGGGGCTCTGGGAAAACTTCCTTGACAGTGTAGACACTAGTGGGTGTAGATCCTATACAGATCAAGCAGCAGAAGAACTTCTAGAAAATGGAGTAACTGTCCTATGAAAGTAGTTTGGGGTGGACCAATAGACAATACTGGCTATGGTGTAGCCAACCGAAGGATAGTAAAGACTTTAGCTAAGTTCACAGATCTTGACCTAATAGCTAAAGACCTAACAACCACGGGAGGAAGGGGAGCTGTCATACCCCCCGAGGAGCGCACCCTCTTTGAAAAGCTATCTTCTTCATGTTCTATAAGTGATGCTACCTTTGTTTCTCTAATGGTTCCCGAGTGGTTCTCTACAGACATTGGTGTAAAGAGCATCGGCTATACAATGTTTGAAACTGACGGTCTACCTAAGTTTAGAGTAGCTGCCTGTAACAAAGCTGACAAGATCTGGGTCCCAACATCCTTCAATAAAGTCACCTTTGCTAACTCTGGTGTAACGAGACCTATGAGTGTAGTTCCTCTTGTGGTAACTGAACCTTTAGCAGTTGCTCCACAAAGACCAGAAGGTGCTACAGGTTTCATGTTTCTCTACATAGGTGATACCAACATTAGAAAAGGGTGGGATATCTTGGTGCGCGCCTACACAAGGGCATTCACAGAGAACGACGATGTTACTCTAGTTCTCAAGTTTTTTAATGGAGATGCTTCAGTTACACCAACTACTATTGTAGATTTCATTCGCGCGGAGCGCGAAGCTGTAAAGCATTCTCCTAAGATAGTTGTGATGTTAAAGACAGTCTCTGATAACGAGATCTGGTCCCTCATCCACTCCTGTGATTGCTTTGTTCTATCATCTAGAGGAGAAGGATGGGGTCTCCCACTTTCTGATGCTATGGCTGCTGGTAAACCCACTATAGGTCCTCGATGGTCAGGTAACCTAGAGTTCATGAACGATGAGAATTCCTACCTGATAGACATAGATAACTTGGTGGAAGTTCCATGGAAAGGACTATTGACTAGAGGCTATGGAGAAGGACAAAAGATCTGCGCGCCTTCTGTAGCATCTCTAATGAAGATCATGCGAGATGTAGTAAGTAACCAAGAAGAAGCTAGAGCCAAGGGCGAGCGCGCCAAAGAGATTCTCTCTAAGTTTGGAGAAGAAGCTGTAGCAAGAATTGTTGTAAAGGAGCTAGGCAATGGCTAAAGAACTTGTATGGGTTGCCCCATTTGATCTATCTGGCATCTCTCAAGCCGCAAGATGGTATGTCAAGGCTATAGATGAATATACAGATCTAAAGCTAAAGTTTGTAGAGAGAGCTAGCTACATGAGCTATAGATTCCCTGAGCTAATGAAAGAAGACTTCAATAGGATACTACGCCTACAGTCAACAGAAGTCTCTACAGACGCACCCATCTTTCATGAGATGGTAATCCATCAATACAGAAAGATTCCCCTGGGGGTAAACATTGGCGTTGCGCTTTTTGAAACAGAGGTTCTCCCTCCATCTAAGATAGGCTACTGTAACGCGATGGATGGTATCTTAGTTCCATCAGACTTTTGCTTCAATGCCTTTGAGAGAGGTGGGGTAAAGCCACCAATGAAGAAGCTACCTATCCCTATCAATACTGAAGTCTATAGTGGAGATGTGGGAACCTATCAGGAGCTTCAGAAGAAGGCAGCTGGGCGCTATATCTTTATGGCTGCTGGAGTTATGGGTTGGAGGAAAGGACTAGATGTTCTTCTAAAGGCATTCACCTCAACCTTCACCCCAGAAGACCCAGTTGTCCTCGCCCTAAAGATCTTTGGGACAGAGGCTTACGTGAAGACTATCGTAGAGCAAATCAATGCCCAACTGAAGCAGCTCTCTCCTCTTAGAACCTATAGTAACATCCTAGCCATAGCTAAGTTCAT
>Ga0208958_1003919_pt1 | contig 11094 bp, 10 predicted proteins | sample RifOxyB1_FD_184032 | JGI IMG/M metagenome (GOLD analysis project Ga0208958, IMG submission 184032) | Soil microbial communities from Rifle, Colorado - Rifle Oxygen_injection B1 (SPAdes) | ecosystem: Environmental > Terrestrial > Deep subsurface > Rock core/Sediment | place: Rifle, Colorado...
AATCATGCAAAAAGAAAAAGAGGAATTATTTAATAGTTTTAGAAATAAAAAACTTCAATTCCCGACAATCTTTTCCAACAAAGCTATGGCAGAGATTTCAGGGTCCTTTCTTGATTAGAAAATACTCATACAATGCAAAAATTTAAATTAGTTTCTAACTTTAAGCCCACGGGCGACCAGCCAAAAGCCATAAAAACTTTAACTGAAAATTTAAAAAATGGTGCCAAGCATCAAGTGCTTTTGGGAGTTACAGGATCTGGCAAAACTTTTACAATGGCCAATGTAATTGAAAAAATACAAAAGCCAACTTTAATAATTTCTCCCAACAAAACTTTAGCTGCCCAGCTCTATCAAGAGTTCAAAGAGTTTTTTCCAAATAATGCAGTCCATTATTTTGTTTCATATTATGATTATTACCAACCAGAAGCTTACATTCCACAAACCGACACTTATATAGAAAAAGATGCCAAGATAAATGAAGAGATAGACCGTATGCGACATTCCGCAGTGCAAGATTTAATTTCGCGCGATGATGTTATTGTGGTGGCATCTGTTTCCTGCATATATAACATAGGAAGCCCAAAAAACTACAAAGGTATTTCTTTTGAAATAAAACAAAATCAAAAAATAAAAAGGTCAGAGTTTATTTTAAAACTTTCTGATTTGCAATATCAAAGAAATGACATTCTCGCCCGCAACGCTTCGCGTAGCGATGCGAGCGGGGAATTTAAACCAGGTGTGTTTCGAGTTAGGGGAGATATGATTGAAATTTTTATAGTTACTGGTGATACAATTCTGCGAGTGGAATTTGAAAATGATAAAATCTCAAGGATGTCTGTCATACCCGCGAAAGCGGGTATCCAGAGTATTAGCACGGACTCTAGATTCCCGATCAAGTCGGGAATGACAAGTATGAAAAAATATACTATTTTTCCTGCTCATTTTTGGTTAGCTCCACATGACAAAATAAAATTAGCAATTAAAAATATACAAGATGAATTAACAGCAAGACTTAAAGAACTTAAAAAACAAAAAAAGCTTTTAGAAGCAGAGCGTCTTGAGCAAAGAACAAATTACGATATTGAAATGCTCCAAGAAACTGGTTTTTGCTATGGCATTGAAAATTATTCCAGTCACTTAGAATTCAGACCACAAGGCCAAGCACCATTTTCTTTAGTAGACTATTTTAAGCAAAAAGATAATGGTTCTTTAATTTTTATTGATGAATCACATATTTCTATTTCGCAAATTAGAGCTATGTCTATTGGAGACAAAATAAGAAAAGAAACTTTAATTAACTTTGGTTTTAGATTACCTTCAGCTGTAGATAATAGACCACTCAAATTTAATGAATTTGAAGAAAGAGTAAAGCAAGCAATATATGTTTCTGCCACTCCAGCCATTTATGAAACTGAAAAATCTGGTAAAAATATTATAGAACAAATTATCAGACCAACTGGACTTTTGGAACCAAAAATAAAAATTAGAAAAACAGAAAATCAAATTCAAGATTTAATAAAAGAAATTCAAAAACGGATTTCTTTGAAATCCGCCCGCCTAAATGCGCCAGCTTTTGGCGGGGAACGTGTCTTAGTAATAACCTTAACTAAAAGATTAGCTGAAGAAATTGCAGATTATTTGCTTGAAAGGGGGATTAAAGCTCAATATTTACATTCTGAAGTAAAAACTTTAGAGAGACCTGAAATCTTAAAGAAATTTAGACAAGGAGAATTTGATGTTTTAATTGGAATTAATTTACTTAGAGAAGGCCTAGATTTACCAGAAGTTTCATTGGTTGCAATTTTAGATGCAGATAAAGAAGGATTTTTAAGAAACAAAACAACTTTAATCCAAACAATGGGTAGAGCTGCTCGTCACATAAATGGGCAAATCATTTTATATGCAGATAAAACAACAATGTCTATGCAGGGTGCAATTGATGAAATAAACAGAAGAAGAAAAATTCAAGAAAATTATAATAAAAAAAATAATATTACTCCAACTGCTATTATAAAAAATATTAGAGATTGGGATATGTCCAAAAAAGAAGATATAACATTAGAATTTCCGATGCTAAATGACAAATCCTTCGACAAGCTCAGGACCAAAAGGCTTCTAGAAAAAGAAATGAAGCAAGCAGTTAAGAATCTTGATTTTGAGCGCGCAGCCGAGCTCCGCGATTTGATAAACAAATTAACACAGATTTAAAACAGATTTTCACAAATCACAGATTTCTTCCGTGCCATTATTTCTTCTTTGTCATTGCGAGGAGCTCGCAAGCGACGAAGCAATCTAGAGTTAGTACCACTGGCTCTGGATTGCCACACTCGTCGCCTGCAGAGCAGGCAAACTTCGCTCGCAATGACAACTCTTTTACAACAAAAAAGCTGATATTATTTATCAGCTTTTTTATTTTTAAATACTCCTTTTATTTGGTCTATCGGTAAGAGCCATCCCATCGCCTTATTAAATAGCCCTCTTTTACTGTCTCTATCTTTTATCATTCTTTGAATTTCTATTATTAAGAGTTCTTTAACCTTTTCTCTTAATCCGTACATTCTCGTTATAGTATTAATACCAGCCATACTGTTTTCTATTTCACTTTCAACCTCTATTTCAGTAAAATTATGTTCTTCGATAAGCAATCTTGCAACATCTCTTAATGCTTGTATACCTTTTTCTATATCTTGTACGCCATATCCACCAATCATGCCTTTTGAATCCAAAAACTCATATAATTCTTCAAAATTATTTGCCCGATTTATATTCTCTTTAATCAATGAGTCTCTTTTATCAATTCCTTCTACTTGACCCGCATAATTACCACTTGCAAGCGAAAAATCTTTATTATCTGGATTTGGCGACTTTCTTGCCATTTGTTCTGCTTCAAATTCTGGAGTTTCCCAATCTGGTAAATCCAAATCTATTTCTCTGTCTTCACTATCTGGTGATGGAGCTAATATAAAATCTTCATCATCTGATGATTTTTTTGGCTCTGCTTCTAATTCCTCTAAATCCAATAAGTCATCATCTTCAGGTAAAACTAAAACATTATATTTTTTATCTAAATATCTTTTTATTTCTTCTTGGTCTTTTTTTGTTGATTTCTTATCAAATTTTATCTTATCAAAATTATCAAACAAATATTCCCCGTCTATTTGATCTGCAATCTCTGGCTTGTCCTTTTTCAATCTTGCGATAGCCCTACTAATCCACTCATCCTTAATAGCATCTTTTACAAGTTCTCTGGCTTTCTCATTTTTTACATTTTGGAATTTTTCCTTGCTATTTTTAATTCTTTCGTTTAATAACTGCACAGATTCTCTTCTAGCATTAGCATTAAAATAATCTTTCATACTCGCTACATTATTTCGCAAATCTTCTATTTCTCGTTCTTTAAAATAAAAATTACCATCACTTTTCTTTTCAGTAAGATTTAAGATATCTTCGGGTGCCCTATTAGATTCTAAAAAACCATAATAAGACTCTTTGTCAAATTCTATTTCTCTACCCATATCTTTATGTTTTTTATTCCAATCCTTAAATCTACCATTTAACTTGATTCTCTTATCCTCCAACTCATTAATAAATTTTTGCTTAGCTTTTTTTTCTGCTTTGGCTTTTGTACCAAATATTGCTATTTTCTCTGCTTTATCTTGATCTGATAATTTGTCCCAACAAGCTAGTGCGATTTCAATATATTTTTTTTCTTTTAACTTTTCTGTATAAAAATCTAACAGCCTTTCTCTGTTTTTTTGATCAAGCTTTCCAACGCGACCAGGGAACAAAGAGTCTTCAATTTCTTCTTTGGCTTTTTCTTTTGCTTCGGTATCTAAATCACCACCAATAGTTTGTTTTTTATACGCATCAAGCAAATCTTTCCTCGCATCTTCTAATTCTTCAATATCTTTTTTGCCCGCAACTTCAGCCATTCTATGTACTGCTGATACAAAGGGGCTTGGTTCAGGTCCTATATAAACATAATTAGCTAATCTTTCTAACTTTTTTGCAATCTCAAGCTCTTTTGGTTTTTTAAAATAAAATCCTCTATCTTTTATAACTTTTAAAATCTCATTTGCCAGTTCTATATCATCATCAGATGGAGATATGCCTTTTTCCATATTTTCAAAAATATTATATAACTGTTTAATATTATCTAAAACTTCTTGCTTGGCAATCTTTTTTTGTTCTTTACCTACGCTTTCAGTTAAATCAACCCCCTGATCATCTTCTAGCTCAACAGCCTCTTTTACTTCTCCGTTTCCCGAATCTTTATAAATTTGATCTCTGACGCCCTCCAAAACAGCCAATTCATCTCTTGATAAAATTAAGCTATTTTTTGCCCCTTCATGAAGTGCCAAATTTTGAGCATCTATTATTTTTACTAATCCATCAACATCATCTTTAAATATTTCAATTAACTTTTTTTTAGCACCTCTTTTTTCTATTATTTTTTTAAGATTATTTATATCTTCTTGCAACTCAACATCACCCCCCCTTCTACTGGGGATTGTAAAATTTCTTCGTCTCTTGGCGTTTCTCCCATAGTTTTAAAGTTTAATTTTTATTGTTACAATGTCTAATTATACCACTTTTATGATAGCATGTCAATAGTTATGCTCTCATTCTCTTCTCAATATCCCAGTTAAAATTATTTTCATGCTGTTTTACAAATTTTTCAAAATCTTCTTTTGATTTTAAAACTAGTGCTTGTTGATTACATAGAACTGGTACAGAAATACTGTTCTTTCTAATAGAAATTTTTTCTGCTTTATATCCCGATTGCATCAATTCATAATATGCATCGCGAGAAACAAAATTTGCTTTTTTTTGCAAACTGCATAACTTTTTTTCCAGATCTTTGGCAAATTTTTCTCCACAAAAAACAATTTCAGAATTAGATTTCTTAGCTTTTTTACTTATATATTTTTCTTTTTCCTTATCAGATAAACTATTCCACCTATAATTTGCTCTTCTAGCATATTCATCAATCTTAATTGCATTTTTTAAATATCCAGTATCTTGAATATCTGCAAGCTTAACATTTTGTAGTGGGAGAGTCTCTTTGTCTTCTTTATTTGAAACTACAGATACAAATGTTGATTTTAAATTAAAAAAACTCTCTTGATTTTTCTTATCAATTGCTTTTACCATTTTATAAACCAAGTTTTCCAAAAAGTTATCTTCTTTCATTATTTAATTTTATCACTTGCAAAATTAAATGCAATATGTTATATTTATTATATTCTAAAATAACAAATTACAAGCACCAAATTACAAACAAATTTTTGTGATTTGGAATTTGTGATTTGAAATTTCCAATCACTATGGCTATAACAAAATCAGCTAAAAAAGCAATCAGACAAAATAAAAGAAGAAAAGCACACAATGTAATTTATAAAAATAAATTAAAAGAAACCTTAAAGCAAACAAAAAATTTGGTTGCAAATAAAAAAATAAAAGAAGCTCGAGAATCACTTTCAAAGGTTTATCAAATTTTAGATAAAACAGCTAAAGTTGGAATTATTAAGAAAGGGGAGGCTTCCAGAAAAAAATCAAGATTTGCCAAACTAATAGAAAGAAACTCAAAATAATTTTAAAAGCCCCACTCGGGGCTTTTGTTTTCTAAAGCGAGATGGTAAGTCTTTGTACAATTTTAAGCGAGGCAAATAAATTTTTTTTGTAGGTTGCCCAACAGGGCAAGCTGGAGCACACCGCAGTGGCTCAGCCACGGAAAAAAAAGTTTATTTGCCGAAAGAAAAGCTAAATTTGCGCCACTAGCATATCTATTGCTAATTCAGCATCAATTTTGCCAGTTTTGATATCTGTATCAATTTCAAAAATTTTTTGATAAATATTTTTTAATTCTTCAAATGTAAATTTATTACATAAAGGCAAAGTTTTTTGAACAACAAATGGATGAAGCCCTGTTTTTTTACCTCCCGACTCTTTTATTATTAAAAGAGTTCTAAATTGATAGGCAATCATAGAAAGTAAATATAAAGGATGATCTCCATTTTCAATGTGCTTATGTATTAAATCCAAAGCTTGTTTTTTATTTTTTTGAGTCAAAGCTTCAATAGTTTTAAAAATATCATTATTAATTTTTGGCTTTACAAGCAATTTTACGTCGTTAGTTGTAATAACTTTACCCGCCTTCGCCAAGGCTTCAGCGGGCAAGTAATTAGATAACTTTATAACTTCGTTATGTAATTGCCACAAATCATTTCCCACAAAATTTAAAAGTAAATTACAGGCTTCGCTATCCATTTTTACATTATTTTTTTGTAATTCTAAATTCAACCATTTTGCTAAACCAGCCCCAGTTAAATATTCAAACTCCTGACATTTAACTTGCCCGCCCTGAGCGAGGCCGAAGGGCTTTTTTAAATCTTTAAAAATTTTAAGTCTTTCATCAACTTTATCCTCTTCATAAATCACAATAATATTTTCTCCGCCCAAGGCGGGTCCGTCTAGGACGGATAAAATATCTTCTTGAAATTTTTTATTTGCAAAAAGATTTTTTATAACAACTAATTTTTTTTCTGCAAACATTCCTGCTACTTTAAAAATATTTTGCAAATCATCAAACCTTTTTTCTTTAGCATCAAAGTAAACAAAATTAAGCCCAGATTTATGAACCTTTTTATAACCTAAAACAATTTCATTTAATTTTTCACGAGACCTATAATTGTCCGGCCCATATAAAAAATAAATCATACTTTAATATACCTAAATTAAGGAGAACTTTCAAATTTTCTACGCAAAAAGTCCTAATTTCTAAAGGACTTTTTGAATTAGTTTAAATTATTATTCCCACTTACTTAAATTAATTGGCATAGCTTCTTTCGATGGTTGATTTCCACCACCAACTCGCCAACGCAAAGCCTTTGCTGCTTCTGTAAGAAATTCAGCAACATCTTTTTGTCTTTCTGGGCCTACCCCTCTTTCTGAATTTCCATAATTAGCTTGATGTTCTAACGCATTAATAAAATCGGTTAATCCTTTTATTATTTCAGGGTTATTTTCAGTTCTTCTCATTAATGTATACAAAGTCGAGCCCAACATTGCTTCTTGATGCTCTACTGCTTTTTTCTGTTCATCTGTGGCATAAAATTCTTGCCTATCACGACTTTTAACATAAACATCCTCATCAGAATATAAATATCTTTTTTCTAATTCAATTTGTTCTCTTTTTTTCCTATTTTTTTCATTAACCTCGCCCTCAAGCCATTTAGGAACTTTTTGCTTCTCTGATATTTCTAATTCTTTAATCATCTGCTTTAAATAATCGGGATAATCTTCTGGACTAATCTCAAGAGATTGATCTTTTTCTACTAATCTTCGCTCTGATTTATTAGCCATATATTTAAAATATAAAATATAATTCCAAAAATTTAAGTAAAATTTTAAAATCTAATTTTATATTTGACTTTTCTCTTATCTCAATAATACCCCCCCCCAGAACTTAAAAGTCAATATCAATATAAACAAAAAACCGTTCGAAGCCCGACTTCGATCGGTTTTACTCTAAAGATAATTTTTCAAAATTTACTAGTTTCTTTTTATAAGTTACCCAATCTTTCATTAAATTTTTGCAATTTTCTGACCCTCTTAATAAATTTAACATAAATTCTCTTTCTGTCACAGACTTAAAATTTTCTTTTCCAATATAATCAAAGTAACTTGACCAGCGAAATTCTTCCTCCAAAAATTTTAAAACTTTTTCTGTATCAGTAATACCCGATTCTTTAAATCCCGATTCAATTAACGAAACAGGGTTAGCGTGGATGTAGTTAAAAACTGCAATTAACTGGCTATCATTTTCTATATGAATAGATTTAAAAGCATCCTGAAAAACATGTCCTTTTCTTTGATATTTTTTATTAAAATACTTACTTAGACCAGTGCCACTTTTTTGCATAAATTTAGATATTCCATTATCTTTAATTTGTTTGACCAAAAGATGAATATGGTTTGGCATAAAACAAAATGCTAAAACCTCAACAAATTTATCTCTTTTATCATTAACTAAAACCGATTGAAGTCCGACTTCGATCGGTTTTTCTCTTTCTCTTTTTTTCTCAACAGTACGATTTCTACGCCTTATAGAAATATTAACAGGATTTTGATTATTAAATTCATAAATAGAAAAAATACCACGAAAATAATCTTTTTCGTCCTTAAAAATCAAGTTATTATCCAAAGCTCTAATAATAAGATGATAAATTTCCCCTGTGACAAATTGTTCTTTTCTTCTTGGCATAAAGTTGATCGAAGCCCGACTTCGATCGGTTTTTATAGTTTTTGACAGGTAGGGCAGAAAAAGGCACTGCGACCTGCAATTTTTATTCTTTTAATTTTTGATTTTTTGCAACAACTACAAATTTCATTTTCTCTTTTATATACTTTTCTTTCATCATCAAAATTTCCCTTTGTGCCATCAATTTTTCTATAGTCAGAAAAACTTTCTCCACCTAAAGAAACCCCTAAAGTTAAAACTTTTTTTGTTGCATTATAAATTTCTTTTAATTCTTTATCATTTAAATTTTGCACCAATTTTTCTGGCATTACTTTTGCGTGCCATAAAATTTCAGAAGAATAAATGTTTCCAATTCCTGCTATAATTTCTGGAATCATCAAAATTTGTTTTACTTTGCCTCGCCGAAGCTTTAGCGAAGGCGGGTCTTGCCATAACAAAGCTTGTTTAAATTTTTCAAATGTAAAATTATTTTCCAGTGGCTCTGGCCCTAATTTCTCTAAAATTTTTTCTAAATCTTTTGTCTGCCACAACTCAATTTTAGCAAATTTTCTTGCATCTGATAAAGCTAGCATCTCTCCATTATCAAGAAAAAAAATAATATGCAGAAATCTATTATAAGAATCATTTAAAGGACTTTTTTTATCAATTGCCTTCCATTTTTTATTTTCAAACTTCCACTTTCCAACCAGCAAATGACCTGTCATTTTAAGATGAATCAAAAGTGATAAATCTCCCGATAAATTAAAAATAATATTTTTTGCTCTTCTATAAATTTTTACTATCTTTTTATTCTTAATTTGTTTTTTAAATGAATTAAAATCAGCTGGTTTTTTAAGTAACTTTTCCCAATCTGACCATACATTAACAAAGGCCCTTGAAAGGACCTTTTTGTTTAAACCATTTACTGTTGTTTGCACCTCAGGTAGCTCTGGCATATTATTAAATGCTTGGTTTTATATCAACAATTGGTTCTGGCTCAACTTTTGGTTCTTCTGTTTCTTTTATTTCAACTTTATTTTTTTTAACTGATACTTTTTTTGGTTTTTCTGTAATATCAGGAATTACAATTTTTTTTGCATCTTCAATCTGAACTTTTAATTTTGCTATTTCCTCATCTTTATTTTTTACTTCATCTCTTTGCCTTTCAATTTCTTTTATAACTTTGTCCAGCTCCAAAGTTCTATTTCTTACTTTTTGTTCTAGTGCTGAAATTGTTTCATCTAAAGCCTGTGTTTTAGCTTTTACTTTAATATCAATTGATTCCTCGGCGCGCGATCCAGCCTGTTTACTTTCTTCTAAATCTTGGGCTATTTTATTAAAAATTTTAGAAAGTTCCCCAAACTCATCTTTAGTTTCCAAATAAACTCTAGTTTTTAAATCTCCTTGGCTTAATTCAGTTGCTCTTTTCAAAAGTTTTTTTACCGGAGTGGCAAAGTTCTGGCCAGTGGCAAAGCCAAACAAAAAAACATAAATAGATAAAGCTATAAAAACAAAATAAACTTCTTTTGACATCGCACCATAGTTTAAAGCAATAAAAATAATTATAATAAAAAGTCCAACTAATATTATAGGGAACGCTATTTTAAAAATAATTTTGTTCATATTTTATATTTACCTTAAAAAAGGTAAACGATTAATTAATGTATTAAATTCAAACTCTCTTAAAATATCTGAGACTTCTTTTACATCAAAATTACCAAATTTGCAATCATGAATTTTAAAATCAATATCAACATCTTTTTTCATTTCAACTAGTGCCAAAGATAATAAAGCTGTTTCTTTATTATGCTTTAAAGCCTCTTTTACTTTTGGTTTTAAAACCGCTGTGTCTGTAGACAATTCAGAATAAAGATTTTTTAAGCTACCAAAATTATTAATTAATTCTGCTGCTGTTTTTTTGCCAATACCCAGCACTCCAGGCACATTATCAGAGACATCTCCAGTTAAAGCTTTATAATCTATCATTTGATCTGGCCGTACGCCAAACCTAGACATAACTCTCTCTTCATCATAAACAACTGTGTCTTTTATTCCCTTGCCTAAAGTATAAACCTTAACAAATTCATTTACAAGTTGAAGATTATCTAAATCTCCAGATAAAATATAAATCTCCAAATTTTCTGTTTGTTTTGGAGCTATTTGACAAATTGTTGCAATTAAATCATCAGCTTCTACTCCTTCTTTAGCAAAAACAGGAATTTTAAATTTATCTAAAATTAATTTTGTTTTTGGTAATTGCAAAATAACTTGATCTGGAGTTTTACTTCTCGTACCTTTATAATCTTTAAACATTTCATGACGAAAAGTGGGAGCCTTAGTATCAAAACAAGCTACAACATAATTGGCTTGTAAGTCCGCAATTGCTTTAAATAAAATTAAAAGATATCCGTAAATTGCACCTGTCTCTTCTCCATTTTTGGTAGCCAAAGGTGGCAGAGCATGAAAAGCTCGGTGAAGCAAAGCATTAGAATCAATAATAATAAGTTTCTTTTTTTCTGTTGTCATAAAATTTATTTTGCTTGTTTCCAAAATTCAAAATCCTAATTTCCAAATTCCAAACAAATCCAAAATTCAAAATCCAATAATTTAAATTCATTTTTATTATATCACATTTATTCCACAAAAAAAATCTGCCAAGCAAGAGCAAGTACTCAAGCTGGCAGACGAACGATGCGACGGACAATGCGGGCTAACCCACGCCCCGGAGTATTGTATAATGCAAGAGGACCCTGAAATTAAAACCGCTTTCTAGCGCAAAAGGACCCTGAAAACCATTGAAAAAGCTGAAAATGATTGGCAGAATTGAAGCATGATAATCAACATGCAAGACG
>Ga0208958_1003920_pt1 | contig 11092 bp, 10 predicted proteins | sample RifOxyB1_FD_184032 | JGI IMG/M metagenome (GOLD analysis project Ga0208958, IMG submission 184032) | Soil microbial communities from Rifle, Colorado - Rifle Oxygen_injection B1 (SPAdes) | ecosystem: Environmental > Terrestrial > Deep subsurface > Rock core/Sediment | place: Rifle, Colorado...
CTGTGACAGTGATCGTCTGAGTGGTATAAGGAACAGTGTCAGGTGCATTCGTACTGGATAAGGGAACCACTAAGTCCTTGGAGAAGGGTTTGGTGGTGACGAGAAGGTCGATGTTGACCACAGCGTTTGATAGGTAATAGAAAACAGTCCCCGCTGCAGCAATAAAAATGATGAACAGGGGAAGCAAGATAATCCAGAGATTGGTGCGTTTTAGCTGGGGCAGGTGGAGGTGAAACTGAGGCAGAGAAATCCGAGGGAGAGTGCGCTTTGCATGAGTGGGCGGAGGAGGCGGAGGCAGATCAGGGGTTGCCTCAGGTGGGGGCGCTGGAGTTGGGGTGGTTTGGGCACGGATATCCAGATCGGAGACAAAGCCAAAGTTATCTCCTGGTGGAGGAGTTGTGTCAACCGGGGAAGAATCTATAGCTGGGGGCGGAGTGGCGGGGGTGGTGTCGACGTCGATTCCGGATGACCAAACGGCCTCGCCACCTCCGGAAAGAGCAATGGCGGTGATGGTAAATGTGTCCGGGGGGAGCTCAACTTTGGGTAAGTGAAGAAAAGGAAGGACATCCGTCCAGGCATACGAAGTGAGTTGTTGATGGTCTTCCTGGGGACTCTTAGAAGATAAGAGGATAAACCTAGGCGGATATTGATCGGAGGAAATGCGAGCCAAACCCTCCTGGACATCTTTGGCTAAGTCATCGGAACGTCCAACTGTCTGGCGACCGATAATTTGCCCCAGTTTGACTAAGGTGACAGAGGCGGTATCAATGGTGGTTTCGATAATGACTGCCGTGGGAGGAATGCCCTCAAGAGTTTGGATGTGTTGGATGACGGCCTCAGTTGTGGTGACAAAACCCATGGCGGTGAGTTCCAGCTCCTCCAGGAGCTTTTTTAAGTGCTGATTGAAGGGAGGGACGACCTTATCGCCCGAAAGCCAGTGCTCGGGCAGACCGAGGATGACCTGATTTGGTTCCTGATCCTCAGGCGGATTAAGACTGGAGATGCAAGAATCCGCGGCAGCTACCAGACCATCGATTTCCTTGTATGGACTCGGTACACCAGTCGAAACAATCGAAGCTTTACCAGCTTCAATTTTCCAGAGTGCCGATTTGACTAAACCATCCTGGAGCTCGAGGGCAAAAAAAAGCGGTGTAACTGGAGTATCCTTTTTTGATATAAGTTTGGGCAGATGCATCTTACCTTCTTATTCTAGCGTATCTTGCCATAGAGGCGGCGGCGACCCTGACCTACGGCTTCCTGTTTATAGAAAGTGATTGGTCCGATGGCTCCAGTGGACTCGACATGAGGACCACCACAAACTTCGCGACTGAAGTCGCCAATACTATAGACAGAAACCGTGTCAGTATATTTATGAGAGAAGAAGGCCAGAGCCTTCGAGTCTTTAGCAGCCTCCAGGCTCATTATTTCTTTAGTGACCGGAAGGTTGGCGATGATTTGCTGATTAACGAGATCTTCTACTTGCTGTAGTTCCAGTGGGGTTAAGGCCTGGGGGTGGGTGAAATCAAAACGCAATCGATCGCCGGTAATATTACTGCCGACTTGCTGGACGGTACTTCCTAACACTTGTCTGAGCGCTGCATGGAGGAGGTGGGTGGCGGTGTGGTATTTGGTAGTGATTTCAGACTGATCCTGAAGACCACCTTTGAACATACCGGCTGAGGTAGTGCGGGAAGCTTGGGTGTGTTGATCCTTCAGCGATTCAAAACCGGCATCATCCAGGGTGACACCTCTTGCGGTGGCGATTTCTTTAGTAACTTCGTAAGGAAAACCGTAGGTTTGAAGCAGGTCAAAAGCAAACTGAGAAGTGATTTGCTCAGGTGATTGCTTGTCCAGTAGACTTAAACCCTTATCTAGGGCTTTATTGAATTTATCGATCTCCTCGGAAATCAGACTAAGTTTTGGGGTGATCTGAGTTGAATCAAGGTATTCGGGATAGATGGAGATGATGGTTTCGGCTAGCTCAGAGAGAGTGTGCCCATCGAGAGAACGTCCGGTGAGTAGATGAAGCTTGACGGCGGAGCGACGGAGTAAGCGGCGGAGGAGGTACGGTTGCTGTTTGTTGCCTGGGGTGACTCCGGCAGCGATTAAAAAGACGGAGGCTTTGAGATGATCGGCGATGATACGCATCGCTGGTTGATGATCGCCGGTGTAGGAGCGCTGAGTTAGCTTTTCGATTTGTTTGATTAATGGCAAATACAGGTCAGTGGTGAAAATATCTGGGGTATGGTTGATCGCGGCTAAGATACGTTCGAATCCCCCGCCGAAATCAACGTTCTTCTGGGGTAATTCTTTAAGCGAGCCATTGTCGAGTTTTTGGTATTGCATGAAGACAGAGTTACCGATCTCGATAAAACGACCGCAGTCACAGTTTGGATGACAGGGTGAGCTCTTGAAAGAAGAGTTTTCGTGAAACTTAAAATCAGCTCCGAAATCGTAGAAAACTTCGGAGTCTGGTCCGCCGGGTTCGCCGGGAGGCATATTTTCCGGTACACCGGAACGAGACCACCAGTTTTTGGAGGCAGGGTAGGCAAAGATGCGCTCGTCTATCTTGGCAACTATTTTTTTGCCGGCAAATAATTGCTGCCAGATAGCGATAGATTCGTCGTCTCGGGGAACTTGGTCGTTACCGGCAAAGACGGAGACATAGAGATGTTGTGGGTCTAAACCGACAACATCGGTAAGGAAAGTGAAGAACCAAGTCAGTTGTTCTTGTTTGAAGTAATCCCCTAGAGACCAGTTACCGAGCATCTCAAAGAAAGTAGAGTGACGGTTGTCTCCAATTTCGTCGATATCTTGGGAGCGGAACGAGGGCTGGGAATTGACTAAGCGGGTGCCTGCGGGGTGAGGCTGACCTAACAGATAAGGAACCAGGGGCTGCATCCCAGAGCTGGTAAAGAGAGTGGTGGGGTCATTTTCCAGGACCAAAGGAGCCGGATCGATACGGGTATGGTTTTTACTGATAAAGAAATCCAGATAGGCTTGTCGTAATTCGCGGCCGGTCATGGGGTTATTATACAGCGAGAATTCGGGTGGCTGGTGGGATATAAAAAACCAGCAGTGGTGCTGGTAGTAGGATTAATGTTTGATGGCTTCGGGGATGATGGTCTGGATAGTGTGGACAAGTTCGTCGTTGGATTTCGTTACTAACTGGGCGAGTTGGAAAAAGAAGTCGACGAGAGTTTTGAAGTCGGAAGGAGCGGGAGGATTATTGGAGTAATAATCAAATGAGAGTTCGCTGTCTTCGGCGTCTTGGTCGAGGGAGAAAAAGGAACTAGTAAAGAAACTGATGCGATCGACAATATCTAGCGAGGGCAGACAGTTGATAAGGCAGAATTTAGTGATGAAGGCGTCCTCATCCAGCCGGGTGACCTGAAGTTTCAACTGATGTTGTTCCTGATGGAAAGCGAGGCGAAGAAAGCGGCCGTCAATTACCAGATTATCGGGGTTGAGGTCAGATTGTTGGATAGCTAGGTAAAGCTGTACAAGCCAATTGTCTTGTACCACAGACAGCTCCTTTGGTTAGTAAAACGTGCGTTAGGGGGATTTTATCACGAACTACTTTAGCTCTTTGCCGGACTTGGTGAAAGAGGAGGTAGCGCGGTGGAGGCGAGGAAAGAAGCCGGAAGTTACTTGTTTGGTGGAAACAGGGCGTGAGGATTGAACAGACTGATGATATTCATTTTTAATATCATCAACCAAGTCAGGAAGATTCTCGAGCGTGTGCTGCAACTCCTTGCCTAGCTCCTGACTTAGGTCCTGGAGAACGGAAGACAATTTAGAGGCTGTGTCTCGGCCCTCTTTGGTGGTGACCATGAGTGTAGCAGCGACGCCGATGAGGGTGCCGGTAAAGAAGGCGGTGAGGGAATTATCTTGATGATATACGATCGGTTTAGTATCGGCCATTACTTTTTCTCAGGTAGTCTTTTGGCAATGAGTTCGACAAGCTTGGCGCCCTGCTTGAGGCCGTCAACCATGTGGAGGAGGGTTTGAGCGGGGGCGGTGATCCGGGAGATGGCATGATCGGCCTGATCGAGAACCTGGTTGATGTGGACCAAGGTTTTTCTGACTTCTTTGAGAATAAAGACGAGCTGGATACCGACGACAGTAAGGAGAGAAGTAAGAACGACGATGACAATGATAAGGAGGGTTTGAGTGAGGGTGAGCATGATTGGGTTTAGTATAGCAAATAAGGGATTCCTCCGCTTCGGTCGGAATGACATGGGGCGTGAACCGTGTTAAACTTAAAGCCATGAAACAAAGATTATCAGTTGTTTGCAGCGCAAGACCAACTCTACCAAGGGGGTAGTGGATCTCATAGATAAATAAAAGATACACACGACCCCCAAACGCAGGGGGTTATTTTTTGTTTGAAATTATATGTACAACTTAAAAATTACACACCTAGAAAAATTCTTTAATCAAAGCATCTTTGAGGATGTTAATTTGTCGTTTTCTGCAAAAAAAGGGGTAGTGGCGGTAATCGGTGACAATGGGTCGGGTAAATCGACTCTGCTGAAGATGATGTCTGGGCAAGACCCGGATTACAGTGGGGAGATAGTCTGGCAGGGAGGACCCAGTATCGGGGTGATGCCACAGGAACTGGAGGTGGGCCTACTTTCAGGCGGCCAGAAAAAGATGGAGATGCTGGCTCAGCTTCTATACAGTCATCACGACGTGCTGATGCTGGATGAGCCAGACAACCACTTGGATATCGCCAACAAGCTGTGGCTGGAGGAGACGATTGACAGTTTTCCGGGATTAATCATCCTAATTTCACACGACCGGGAATTTTTGCGGCGGGTAACGACTCAGGTGTGGCTGGTAGAAGGAAAGCGGGTGAGACAATTTAATTATGGATTTGCCAAATACGAGGAGTTGTCTGCCCTAGAGATGGAGCAGAGCGAGGAACTCTACCGGAGGCAGAAGAAGGAAGAGAAACGCCTGGAAGAACTGGTGAAGAGATTTGGCTATGTCGCCTCTTACAACTCGGAGAGAGTCGGGGTGTATCACAGTATGGAAAAACGGCTGGCGCGACACAGGGAAGAAATGCTGGAGGACCCCAGGAAACGGAAACTGAGTGTGAGTCTGAAGGCGGGTGAGATGGGCGGGCAGATAAAGGGAAAGACGGCTCTGTTGGTGCGGGACCTAAAGTTTTGGTATAGAGGGATAACGATATTTGATGAGGCCAACCTGCATCTATTTGTAGGTAACAAAGCAGGAATAAGCTCGCCAAACGGCACAGGTAAGTCAACGCTTATTAAACTTCTATTGGGAGAGCTGAAGCCTGTCTCTGGAGTGGCGAGGATCGGTGAAGGATTGAAGGTAGGGTATTACAGTCAGGAACATGTGATGACGCTACCCCTGGAGGAGACTCCCTCCCAGATGTTTCTGGAGAAGTACCCGATGAATCCGCACTTGGCTGAACAAATATTGAAACGATACATGTTTTCAGTGCAAACACAGAAAACTAAGGTGAGGCTGCTGTCCGGCGGTCAAAAGTCCAGACTGCAGTTATGTTTGTTTTTACAGTCGGAGCCGGATATCTTGATTCTGGACGAGCCGACGAATCATCTGGATTTAAAATCGATTACTGTGCTGGAACAGTTTTTGCGAGACTATCGGGGGACGGTACTGCTGGTGAGTCATGACAGGCAGTTGTTGTCTGCGGTGTGTGATCGGATATATACGATTAGAGGAGGAGAGATTAAAGAGGTAATGGAGTAACCGGGTCTGTCATCCCGAGCGAAATGAAATGAAGTCGAGGGATCCCTTTTCGTGGAAATGGCAAGCGTGCTAAAAGGGATTCCTCCACTTCCTGCCCGCAATCGCTGAAGCGATAGCTTCTGCAGGCGGGCGGTCGGAATGACAAACTGAAAGTGTCGGGTCTAATTTTGACTGATGACGGTGATGTCGAGTTTGGTGGTGGCCTTTTTGCCAAAGCGATTGATGGCGGTGATGGTAAGCGAGTGAGCGCCGGGGGAATAAGGCAACTGAGTGGTGAAGATGCCGGATTGATCAGGATTGACATTGGTATCATCATTGATTTGGACGATGCAGTCGGGGGTGGTCTTACCCTGGATCGTGACAGGAGAGGTGACGACACTACTGGCCGCGGGTTTGGTGATGGTAAGAGGAGGGGGGGTGATGAGGGCGCGGTATTGAAATGCCAGGTAGCCGGTAAAAACAAAGACAAAGGCAATTAAGCCGAGGATGGTGGCCCGAGAGATGGGGATGGAGTGGAGCAGTCCTGGCTTAACGGGAAGGAGCGAGTCAGCAGAGGGAGCGTGGGTTTTGTGAGACCCATCATAATCCCGTCTGTAGATGGCGATTAAGTCGTCCGGAGATTTACCGACGGCTTTGGCGTAGTTTCTGATAAAACCTTTGGTAAAAGTGGTGGGCGGGAGGAGATCGAAATGGTTATCCTCCAAAGCCTTGAGGTATTTAATTTCTATCCGAGTAAAACGGCTGACTTCTTCCAATGTGAGCCGTTTTTCAGTACGAGCTTCTCTTAAAATCTCTCCAATAGTTTTCATAGGGGTATCTTGCTACTGCCACCTGGCAAAGAATTCATCAGCGCTCTTGATGAGAACATCGCGGGGCTTGCTGGTACCATCTGAACCAGCGACCACGCCGGCTTTTTCCAACTGATCGAGGATGCGGGCAGCTCGGGCGTAGCCGATGGAGAGGCGGCGCTGGAGGAGAGAGGCGGAGGCTTTGTCATAGTCAACACAGATACGGACAGCTTCGGCAAACATTTCGTCGACATCGCCCAGACTGGCGCCGTCGGCGGCCGTCGGCCTGGCCGGGCCTGTAGAACGCGTAACATCTTCGGTGTATTCGGGCTGGACGCCCTGTTCCTGGAGACGAGTGATCAGTGAGGAAATTTCCTTATCATCCAAGAAGGTGCCTTGGATACGGCGCGGCTTACTGTCTGTGGGGGGGATAAAGAGCATGTCTCCCCGACCGAGAAGTTTTTCGGCACCGGGCGAGTCGATGATGACACGAGAATCGACCATAGAGGTGACGTTGAAGGCGATGCGGCAGGGGATGTTAGCTTTGATCAGACCGGTGATGACATCGACTGATGGCCTCTGGGTGGCAAGAATAAGATGGATACCGACAGCCCGGGCCATCTGAGCGATACGAGTGATACAATCCTCGACTTCGCCGGGGGCAAAGAGCATGACATCGGCCAACTCATCAATAATGATGACAATATACGGCATGCTTTGGAAACCGGACTGCTCATTGTATGAGGCGATATTTCTGACACCGACTTGCTGAAATGTCTTGTAGCGATTTTCCATTTCTTTGATGGCCCACTTAAGGGCATTGACGACTTTCTCGGGGTCGGTGATGACGGGGGTGAGAAGGTGGGGAATGTTGTTGTAACCGGTTAATTCGACGCGTTTCGGGTCGACCATGATGAATTTGACTTCCTGAGGGGTGGCTCTAAAAAGTATGGAGGCGATGAAGGAATTAACACAGACAGATTTACCGGAACCGGTAGCCCCGGCGATAAGGACGTGGGGCATCTTGTCGATTTCAGCGATGGTGGGTTCTCCGGCGACGTTGAGCCCTAAGGCAACGGCGAGTTTGGATTTACTCTTTCTCATGGCGTCGGAGGTAAGGATTTGTTTTAGACCGACAAACTCAGGTGTACGGTTGGGGACTTCGATACCGACCAAGTTTCGTCCTGGGATTGGGGCTTCAATACGGATTTGGCCGGAGGGGGCGGAAAGGGCGAGGGCGAGGTCGTTTTGAAGATTGGTGATCTTACTGAGCTTGGTACCGATGGCGATGTCGATGGCGTACTGGGTGACGGCGGGACCAAGGTTGACTTCGACGACATGGGCATCGATACCAAAAGAGTCAAGGGTTTTTTCGATGATTTGGGCGTTGTTTTTGATATCTCCCCGATCGGCCTTACCTTTTTTCTCATCGGAGAGGATGGAAAGAGGGGGAAGCTCCCAAATAATGTCAGAACCGATTTGTGCACCTGGGTTCAGGGGTTTGTCTATCGCCAAAGTAGGCTCACTACCTGGGGTGACTTTTCGGTCGTCGTTACTCACCATACCGCCGATCTTCATCTCTCCTTTGGGAAGCAGAGGAAATTTGGTTTTGACGGAGCCGGCCTTGGGAAGTTTTTGAGAAACAGTCTTGGCGCTTTTGAAAAGGCTCTGGATGAAGGAGGCGATGTCTTCAAGCGAGGTCTCGAAGGCGATGAGGAGACCGATAGCTGTGCCTAGGGAGAAGAACAAGGTAGATCCGGCGTTGGTGACGAGAGCAGCGATGGAGTAATAGACTTGGTAGCCGATGGCCCCGGCTCGAGTCAGACCAGTCAGGCAAATGGAAGCGATGAGGGAACCTAAGAAGACGTTGGGCTTGGCGATTTCCCACTTAAGTTTAGTGACCAAAAGTCCGCCAGAGATGAAGAGGAAAGGAAGGAGAAGCATGGTCCAGCCAAGATAGTTGGAGAGGAGGGTGAAGATAGTGTCGAGGATAACTCCCTGGCGAGAGAAGGAAATAGAGATCAACCCTCCTAGGGAGATGATGAGGAGAGCAAAAATGGAGCTTAGGGTGTCGGACTTGATCTTGACTTTGAAGGGTTGGGAACGACGACCACGTTTTCTAGCCATGAGTACAGTATAGCGCATCTTTGGTTGTCGTCATGCTGAACTTGATTCAGCATCTGCATTCAAAAAGATTAGAAGGCAGATTCCGGGTCAAGCCCGGAATGACGAACCTGTTTGCCAAACTCTACTGTTTATTAAAAACTAGGCATTCTCCCTCGCTTATAATCTCTATCTTGTCGTCGACCACACTAATTGCCGTGTTATCATCAGCCGCATAAATTGTCTCAGTCATTTTCTTTGCTTCTTCGGCCAAGAGTTCTTTGCGGATCTTATTGAAAGTCGATGAATTCAAGTGGGGTACGAATTGGAAATCGACTAAACCAAGCCCGTCTCTTATATCTACCTCGTATTTTTCTCCAAACAAATTTTGAGCAGGATTGTTTATTGTTTTACCGGTAACACAACTTCCTGCGCTGATTCCAGCGTACACTCGTGTCTTTAGAAGCTCAGGTAGTAGTTTATCTAAGCCGGATTCTTTGAGGCAATACATCAAATGAGCTGTATTGCCTCCACCAAAAAATAAAACGTTGGCTGATTCTAATCTTGGTTTCCATACTGCTTGTGACATGGCGGATATATCAACGATATCGATGCATCCATATGCTTGTTTCTTCAAATTGTTTAGATCATCAATAAGCCAGCCTTTGTCCCCCTCTTCGACATTTGCTGCCGTGGGAATGAAAGCGATATGTATTTGATTTTTGGGCAAATCGACAAGTTCGTTAAACGCTTTGACAATCGAATCATTTACTAGCCCAGCGGAAGTCAACAATAATCTCATGAACACATTTTATCATTTGGGGACCAAACCCCCTCTGCTCGTCTAGACGGCGATCTTCTCCCCCTTCGCAGGGGGAGAGCTAGGGAGAGGTTTACACTTCCTCGGCGAGGAGGTCGCGGAGAGTGTCAACATCTTTGAAGAGATGGGTTTGAAGACCGAGATGAGAGGCGACGTCGAGTTTTTTTTGGTCATCGTCAACGAAGAGGATCTGTTCTGGGGAGAGTTTTAATTGCTCGATGACTTTGGTGAAGAACTGAGGTTTGTCTTTGGTGACACCTAAAAGACAGGAGAAGAAGGCCCCGGCAAAACTGTCTTTAAGTTTCAAGCCGTCCCAGATGAGACGATAGCGGTAGAGGCTGTGGTCGGAGGCGAGATGAGTGGAGACTTTGTCAGCTTGCAGCTGCCTGGCTAAGTCAAGAATACCCGGGGTAAGCTTGTCCTCGTAAGTAAACCAGTAATGAAGAAGCTGCTCGACGGAGCCGGTCCAGCCCCAGTCGTTGAGATAGGGGGCGACAGCGGTTTCCAGGTCCAGCCGACCAATGATACACAGAGGATACTCGTCGTGGAAAAAGCGATTGACTTTGTCTATCTTGACGGCGTGTCCATCCTCCACCAGGCGAGCACTAAAATACTTGTCTCGGGCGCGGAGGACGACACCGTCCAGATCTAGGAGCAGGGCTTTGAGCATGGGAATTAAACTTCAACAATAACTGGCAAGATTAAAGGAGTCCTCTCGGTCTTGGTGTAGATAAATTTCTCCAGGGTGGTTTCGATCTTCTTTCGGAGAAAGCCCCAGTCGGTGACGACACCCTTTTGGTCTTTGAGAGTGAAGATAACTTTCTTTTTGATCTCAGAGATGATTTCACTACTTTCTTTGACGTAGACAAAGCCTCTGGAGATAATCTCGATTTCGCCCCGGACTCGACCGGAGTCATGATCGACAGGGACGATGACGATGACGATACCGTCCTCGGCCATGACATGGCGATCACGGAGGACGACTTTTCCGACATCGCCGATACCTAAGCCATCAACATAGATGTTCCTTAGGTCAATCTTGGGACCAAAGGCGACGCGGCCGGAGTTGACGAGAAGCATCTGACCATCCTCAGGGATAAAGACAGACTTGGGATTCAAGCCCAGATCGGCAATCATACTGCGGTAACCATGTTGGTGTCTTAAGTTGCCGCCGATGGGGAAGAAAGTCTTGGCATTGGTGAGGCGAACCATAAGCTCCAGATCGCCGCGATAACCGTGGCCAGAAACATGGAGGCCGGAGGTGTTGCCAGAGTAGGAAATAGTCACACCCCGTTTAGTCAGGGTATCTAGGAGAGAGTAGACATTTGACTCATTGCCGGGAATGGCGTCAGAAGAAATGACAACTCGGTCGCCGGCGTGGAAGCGAACAAACTTGTGTTCTCCAGCTGCGGCCCTCTGCATGGCCGAGCCTTCTTGTCCTTGTGAGCCAGCGACGATGAGACAAAGCTGGTGATCTTTAAAGCGACCAATTTGTTCTGGAGTGATAATGGCGGTCTTGGGGATTTTGACAAAGCCAAGATTTATCGCTGTCTGCATGTTCCTGTCGATAGAGCGACCGACAAAACAGACCTTACGGCCATGTTTGACAGAAGCCTCTGCCGCCATACCGATCCTG
>Ga0208958_1003924_pt1 | contig 11086 bp, 13 predicted proteins | sample RifOxyB1_FD_184032 | JGI IMG/M metagenome (GOLD analysis project Ga0208958, IMG submission 184032) | Soil microbial communities from Rifle, Colorado - Rifle Oxygen_injection B1 (SPAdes) | ecosystem: Environmental > Terrestrial > Deep subsurface > Rock core/Sediment | place: Rifle, Colorado...
CCTTTTTGTTAAGTCCCTGCCAAAGATGAAACGTATTAACCAAAACCCCTAAGGTTTTGGTTTCTTCTACGTCCTTAAAATCCAGCATCTTAATCACTCCCCGTGTTGCATCGGGGAAAAACGCAGGGAGAGCAATCTTCCCTTCTTTATACCTGAAGAATTTAGGTTTCATTAATTAACAAAAGATCCTAAGATACTGACAGAACTTGCTCCAATAAAGGCAATCACCAGAAATTTAATGGTTTTTCCAAGTAGGGTAACTAGCATAAATTTCCAAACGGGAATCTTACCTGCCCCCGAAACCATTCCCGCCAGATCAAATAAAGGATTAGGAATTACCGCAAGAACAAAAATAGTCCAAAGTCCATACTTTTTCATCCAGCCTTCAACCTTTACCAGTTTTTCTTCTTTATTAATTATGCTTCTGCCGCTTGATCCGGCTATATATCCTGTCAGTTCCCCAATTGTTGCCCCTAAAGCAGAAACAATACCTACCAAAAAAGGGTTAAATATTCCCCCTCCCACAAAAGTTGCCAAAATAGTCGGAGCAGGAATTACTATAGTTGCGCTTCCTAAGATACTAATAATGAAAATCCCAAAGTATCCGTAAGTCTCAAGCTGTTTTATTTCATCCCAAAAAAGAACAATCGAAACGCTCATCAAAACAATTAAAACCAGAGCAATAATTTTTTTGTATTTACTTTTCATTTAATGCCTCAAGTATACTTTCAGAAAGAAGCTTTTGTCCATTATATAAAAGAGTTTTAAGACCCACACGCTTAGCTCCTTCAATATTTTCCTCTTTATCATCAACCATCAAAATCTCTTCAGGTTTTTCTCCAAGTTTCTTAATCAAAATTTCATAAAATTCTCTTGACGGCTTCATGCACTGGATGTCTTCGGAAATGACATGACAATAAAATTTATCATACATTCCCTTTTCTTTGAGCCAATCTTTAATCATTGAAAGATGATTCGAAGCAGTTGCAAACTTCAGTTTAGGAAGTTTTTCAAATATATCAGGTTCCCTGATTTCATATACTTTATTTATTGTATTCCAGGAAATGTTTTCAAGTTCTTTTCTTCCTAACCCTGTTTTTTCCTCCACCCAATCCCAAAAAAGCTGATCTCCTACTTTATAATCAAAATTCTCTGAAAACATTTTCTCTGTTGGATTTAATTCAATGCCTCTTACTTTAATAAACACTCTTGCCAAATCGAATGCTATAGATTTAATCATAATTATATTTTAGATTCCAAATACCTTCTTCTTTTCTCTTCAGGAAATTTTTCAATTGCGTATCTTAACATTGTTCTTGGCATTTTTTTATAATATTTTTTAAGAAACTCTTCTTCAACCCCCAAATCCCTGTTTCCGATTTCCCTAAGCATCCAACCAACTGCTTTATGGATTAAGCCGTGTTTATCATTTAAAAGAATCTCGGACATTTTTAAAGAATCTTTATAATCTTTTTCTTTGATAAACCAAAAGGTAGACATAACAGCAATTCTTCTTTTCCACAAATTATCCGATTTTGCAAACGTATACAAAAATTTCCTTGATTCTCCGGTCTCATAGAGGTATCGACCAATTATTTTAGGGCAAGAAATATCCACCAAATCCCAATTATTAATGCCATCAAGATTTTTCAAGTAAAATTCAAAAACTTCTTTCCTTATCTTCGTATCACCTTTTTCAAACCGCTGCACCAGAATCATCACCGCACAAATTCTTTCTTCGTGAATTGGCGAAACCAATAATTTCTTAATATCTTGATATTCGATATCTTTGTATCTTGCCGCAACCGATCTCGTCTCGCCTGTTTTTAAGCCCAGAAATTTGTCTCCTTCTGCATATTCGCCTTTGCCTGCTTTAAAATATCTGATAAATATTTTTTCTTTTTCAGGTCTTTCAAATTTCCGAAGATCTTCTCTAAGGCTGTCAAGTTTTACCATTTTTAATTTTATAAGTCACCCCCCGCGTCTCACCAATCTTAATAATAAATCCTTTCTCCTGCAATTTCTTAAGATCATAATGTAAGGTTTTAACATTAATTTTTGAAAATCTTCTGGAAATTAAATCAAAAGACGAAAACGGATGGTCCCTAACAATTTCAAAAATTTCTTTGCGTCTGGGAGACAAAAAATCTTCAGGTTTTTCCTCGTCGACATTTAACAATTTTTCTGCGGTTTTTTTAGCCTGTTCAATAAAACTTTCAAGCATAAATTCAACAAGCAAAGTTACATTTATATTTGGTTCAAGAGCTTCATAATAATCTTGTCTTTTATTGTCGACAATTTCTTCTACCGGAACCAGCCCTCTAAACCCATAACCTTCGTTTTGTAAAATATAAGTAGAAAAGAGCCTGCCAACACGACCGTTTCCATCAGCAAAAGGGTGAATCTTCTCAAACAAAAACTGGGTAATTGCAGACTTTACAAAAGGATGATATCTGCTTTTTTTATATATTGAGGTCAATTCATTCATCAATCCAGGTATTTTAAAGTGGGCTGGTGGAAGATAGACAACGGCTCCAGCTTTATTAAATATCGCCCATGATTCGTCTCTGTAAGAACCAGCCATCAGCGAAATATTCTTCATAACCATTAAATGGACCTTTTTAATCAAGTTAATAGTTAAATGCTTTTGAATTCTGGTTGAATATATATATTTATATGCACTTAAGAGATTAAATATTTCCAGTTTATGTAATTTGTCTACATCTTCAATGTTTCCATATTCTGCTGGGTTTCCCTCAATCCTAGCGGAATATAAAGAACTTTTTAAAAGAGATTCTCTTCTTATTTTTTTTTCAATGTGCGGAAGGGCTTTAAAATTTTGGAAAAGTATTTTTAAAGCTTCTACCTCAAAAAGAAGTTTTTTAATCGCCTCTGTTTCTTTATAATGAAAATCCAACATGTTAGACAATCTTAGAAGATATTAGATAATATTAGAAGATAATAGTAAATTATTCAACCCCGAGAAGCTCGACTTCAAAAATTAAAGTGGAGTTGGGAGGAATTGCTCCGCCTGCACCGGCTGCACCGTAGCCTAATTCCGGAGGTATAGTAAGTTTTCTTTTTCCTCCGACTTTCATTCCCGCAAATCCTTCATCCCAGCCTTTTATAACTTCTCCAGCTCCAAGATTAAAAGAAAATGGAACTCCTCTATCGTATGAGCTATCAAATTTGGTTCCATCAACTAAAGTCCCCGAATAATTAACGGTTATTTTTTTACCGGAGGTAGCCTCCGCCCCGGTTCCTAAAACTATATCTTGTATTATTAGTCCATCCATAGTTTTTGTTTCTTCGTATGTTGTAATAGTAGCACTCGGGGAAGGTGTTGGCGAGGCGGTAATTGGGGTTGCTAGAGGAGTCGGAATTTGTTTAGAAGGATTTCTCAAAAGCAAAAAGGTAATGGCTACAATAACAGAAGCCAGAGTTATAAAATAAATTCCAGTTTTAGAAAAAATATACTTAAACATTTTTTTACCCATACTGTGGATAATGACAGTGTTTATATTTTTTTCCGCTGCCGCAAGGACATGGATCATTTCTACCAATTTTCTTTTTTGGTTCAACAACACCTGTCATATCACTTTTATCAATATTTTCTCTGGCTTGAGAAAGAGGAATTTCTGGTTGCGGAACACCGATACCTATCCTAAACAACCTTCTTGATAATTCTTCGTTAATTCTAATAACTAAGTTTTCAAAAAGGCTATATGCTTCGTTTTTAAATTCTACCAATGGATCTCTTTGCCCGTAAGCTCTAAGTTCTACTCCTTCTCTTAAATCATCAATATGATCAATATGATCCATCCAAAGATGATCAATTGAACCCAAATAAGCATACTTTTCTATTTGCCTCATCATATCGGCTCCAACCTGTCCTTCTCTTGTCCGATGCACATCCTCCAAAACTTTATTTAAAAATTCCTTTGTCTCATCTTTGTTTTTGATATTTGCAATTTGGCTTTTAATATTTTTAATTGATATCTCATCAAAAGGAACTACTTCTAAAAGATTTGCTAAAACCGTTTCTGAATCTAACTCAACCTGATCATCAACTGACTTTGCCAGTCTATCTTTAATTCTTTGAAGGACATCTTCTTTTGAGTCCTTTGATTCAAGAATTTTTCTTCTTAATTTATAAATAATATCTCTTTGCTGATTGGCAACATCGTCAAATTCAACCAATCTTTTTCTGATATCAAAATGAAATCCTTCAACCTTCACCTGGGCTTGTTCGATAGCTTTTGAAATTAATATATTTTCGATAGGTTGATCTTCGGGAAGTTTTAATCTATCCATTAAAGAACTTATCTGTTCTCCTCCAAAAATCCTCATTAAATCATCTTCTAAAGAAAGATAGAATCTGGAAGATCCGGAATCTCCTTGTCGTCCCGATCTTCCTCTTAACTGATTATCAATTCTTCTTGATTCATGTCTTTCGGTTCCAATAACATGAAGTCCTCCAGCCTTTACAACCTTTTCGTGCAACTCATCCCATCTTTTTAAATCATTTTTGTCAGTTGGTCTTGCTCCTCCTAAGACAATATCTACCCCACGACCCGCCATATTAGTGGCAACAGTTACCGCCCCAACCTCACCGGCCTCGGAAATAATCGAAGCTTCCCTTTCGTGGTTTTTAGCATTAAGAACGTTATGAGGAATCTTTCTCCTTTTTAAGTATTCTGAAATTATTTCGTTTTTGTCTATTGAAGTAGTTCCAACAAGAACCGGCTGTCCTTTTTTATGTTTTTCCTCAATTTCATTAACAATCGCTCCGTACTTTCCCCTTAGAGTTTTATAAATTGAATCGGAATTATCACGTCTCACCATCGGTCTATGGGTAGGAACGACCACAACTTCTAATTTGTATATTTTTTTAAATTCCTCAGCTTCAGTGGCTGCGGTTCCGGTCATTCCGGAAAGATGCTGGTACATTCTGAAGTAATTTTGAAAGGAAATTGTTGCTAGCGTTTTGCTTTCTTGTTGTATTACCACATTTTCTTTGGCCTCAACCGCCTGATGAAGTCCATCGCTCCACCTTCTTCCTACCATCAATCTTCCCGTAAACTCATCAACAATGGTTACCTGATTATCCTTAACCACATAGTCTTTGTCTTTTAGATAAAGACTTCTTGCACGTAGCGCATTTTCAATATGGTGAATAGATTCAAAATCTTTTTCGTATAAATTAGATACTCCCAATATTTTTTCTACCTTGGTAATTCCATGTTCGGTTAGAGAGGCGCTCTTGGCTTTTTCATCAATCTTATAATCGGTATCGGAATTAAGTTTTTCTACAAGCTGAGCAAATTTGTAGTATTTATCGGTCGGTTCCGTATCGGGAGCGGAAATAATTAAAGGGGTACGGGCCTCATCAATTAGGATAGAATCAACTTCATCAACAATGGCATAATAATGTCCCCGTTGAACCATCTCATCCAAGGACTGCACCATATTATCTCGTAGGTAATCAAAGCCGTATTCATTATTAGTTCCGTAAGTAATATCAGCTTTATATGATTCTTTTCTTTCGCAGGGTTTAAGATGCGATAGTCTTTCATCACCATGAGTGTTATCTACAAACTTAGGATCAAAAATAAAAGATTTATTTTCCTGAATAATTACACCAACCGAAAGGCCAAGAAAATCAAAAATGGGACCGTTCCAACCCGCTCCTAATCTTGCAAGATAATCATTAACTGTTACAAGATGGGAACCTTTTCCTTTCAGAGCTCTTAAATAAAGAGGGGCAACTGCGGAAAGAGTTTTTCCTTCTCCAGTTCGCTGTTCCGCAACTTTTCCTTCGAATAAAGCTATAGCTGCCATTAACTGGACATCAAAGTGGCGCATTCCCAAAACCTTTAATGAAGCTTCGCGAACAAGAGCAAAAGCCTCGGGTAAAATAGTTATTAGTTCTTCGTTATTAGTTATTCGTTTTTTGAACTCTTCGGTTTTTTTGGGAAAGTCAGAATCTTTGAGTTTTTTGGTTTTTACTTCAAAAACATTAACTCTATCAACAATTTTACTAAGTCTATCTATTTCCCTTTTGTTAAGGTCCAAAATACCGGAAAGAAATTTAAACATAGCCTAATTGTAGCAGAAGAACATTAGATTAGCCTGAGGATAAAACCAATCAACTTTAGAAAAAATCTTCTCCAGTTTATTTCCAAACTTAACCGCTTCTTTTCTTTTATCGGCGAAGTAAAGTCTATTAATAATAACCAGTTTGTTTTTGACTAATTTTTTAAGAAATCTTTCGTTCTCAAATTTCTCTGGGAACTTGTCCCCACAATAGATATCAACCATGACAAGGTCAAAACCAGTAGAGTCAAAGCTATAAGCATCTTGAACTATTATTTTTATGTTACTTAACCTTAAATACTTCTTTCCCAGTTCAACCATTACAGGATCTATTTCAATTCCCGTAATTTTGGCTTTAGGGTAGTATTTTCTTATTAGCTTAGCAACCGTTCCTCCACCTAAACCCAAAATTAAACAATTTTTTACTATACGCTTTTCGCTATACGCTATACGCTTGAGAGTCGATTTCCAAATCGACTCGACCACCCCTCCCGATTGAGTTAGATTATTTACCTGAATGTATGTTCCAAATCCTAAACTTCTGACAACTTTTATGTTACCGTTATATTTTGATTCTCTCTCTTCCAAAATCTTCGTTCCTAGCATATCATCCTAATTATGACACAACCCCTCCCTGAACTATTAAGGCCCAAAACACTAAAGGATTTTGTTGGTCAGGAAAATTTGGTTGGAAAAGAAGGCATTATTACTAAGCTACTAAGTAACCAAGCTACTAATAACTTTTTCCCCAGTCTCATCTTTTGGGGCCCTCCGGGATCAGGCAAAACTACACTTGCAAGAATAATTGCAAACGTCCTTAAAAGAGAGTTTTTTGAATTTTCTGCGGTAAACACCAAAATAACCGATATTCAAAAAATAATGATAGCAGCTGTTAATTCCCCAATTGTTTTTTTGGATGAAATACATAGGTTTAATAAAGCCCAGCAGGACAAACTCCTGCCCCATGTAGAAAAAGGTAATATTATTTTAATCGGGGCAACAACCGAAAACCCGTCATTTGAAGTCATTGGCCCCCTTCTTTCCAGATGCAGAGTACTAATTCTTAATCAGCTATCGCAAAAAGATTTAACCAAGATATTAATCAAAGTTTTAAAACATCTAAAAAAGAAATTAAATAATGATTCTTTGGAATTTCTTCTGGAAGCTTCAAACGGAGACGCCAGAGTAATGCTTAATGTCTTGGAAATTGCATCTAACCTTGTTAAAACTCCGACAATCAAAATCCCAGATTTGGAAACCGCACTTCAAAGGAGGCAATACACATTTGATAAACGCGGGGAAGATTTCTACAACGTAATTTCCGCATTCATTAAAAGCATGCGGGCATCCGATGTCGATTCGGCTCTTTACTACCTGGCCCGCATGGTGGCAGCGGGGCAGGATTCTTTATATATAGCACGGAGAATGGTTGTTTTTGCCTCAGAAGATGTTGCTTCCCCCACGGCCTTAGTTGTTGCCAATGCCGTTTTTCAGGCCTGCAACACAATTGGGCTACCAGAATGTCAGGAAAACTTGGCGGCTGGAGTTGTCTACCTTGCAACTGCAAAAAAAGATAGGAGCTCATATGAGGCGTATATGAAAGCTTTAAGTGATGTTAATACATTTGGAAATCTCCCAGTTCCTTTAAAGATAAGAAACCCCGTCACAAAACTTATGGAAAACGTGGGTTACGGAAAAGGCTATCAGAGATATGATAAAGAGAGTTATCTTCCTGAAAAACTTCAGGAAAAAGTGTATTTTAAGAGGAATAAATAATTATGTCCGCTGAACAAGGAGTTACGATTATACAATTGGACAAACCTCTTACGGTGTTTGATGTCTGGGAAAGAATACTAGATAAACACCCTGAAATTGTCAAACAGTCAGTAGTCATGTATTCCCAAATCGACCATGGACAGACAGCAAACGATCAAATAGAGATTTTACCAAAAGAGAGAATCGTTTGAAGTCTTGACTCTGAAGAGGATGGTTTTTACGGTCAAGATGGCTATCAAAAAGCTATTGGCGCACGGGTTGAGATAGGACCGCCTGATTTAGACCCAACATTAGTCTCACCAGAAGCGGGGAGCTGGTTCAACGACGCAGAAATTCTAGCTATAAATCCACAAAATGAAAAGTCTTTTATATTCGTAGATTTAGAATCCAAACCCAATAACGAAACTCTTAGATTATTTACAAAATCACTTAAAAATTGGGGAATGGACTGGTATATCTTGGATACGGGCGGTGGATTTCATTTAATAATTGACCGCCTAGTTTCTTCGAAAGATCTACCAAAATATTATGGCCAGTTAATAATGGATGTGGCAAGTAAGTTGGGACAGGCTAAAAGTATACTCTACGGACATCTGGGAAAATATCTGATTGATAATTGTGGCAACAATGAAAAATTAGGCAAGTGGACAACAAGTGTCATAGAAAAATTCGGGCACATCGAAGACCCTATAAACTTCGGAGGTTTGGTTTTTCCAATAGATTTAAGGTGTATCGCCCATTTCGTAGAGAATATAATTAATAACCAGCCAGACAAGATATGTTTACGGGTTGATAAAAAACACGGATCAGTTCCTATATTAAAAGCTTTACAGGTAAATAAACAAATAACAGTCTTTGATTATAAAAACGATCCATTTAACAAAAAACAATTGAGTCTACCAATGGTATAATCAAAAAATGATTTTAGGACATAGCGAATTAAAGAAGCTTTTAAAGAAAAATAATTTAGTTACCAATCTTTCGGAAAGAGAGCTTAAAGATCCTGAAGGCTGTGTTTTTGATTTAAGAATTGAAAAAGTTTATTCATTAAAAGGAAAAGCATTTTTAGGAATTGAGGAAAGAGAAACCCCTGATTTAATTGAAAAGGCTTCGTTTAATCCAAAGAAAAAAACAACATTTACTTTTAAGCCAGGAAAATACTATCTTACAAAGACCGTAGAAGAGGTAAACCTTCCTGATAATATTGCTGCTGTTTTTAAACCCCGAACAACAACTTACAGATGCGGACTTGTTATAAGAACCGGAATTGCAAATCCCGGCTACCACGGACCGCTTTTCTTTTCCACAATTAATGAAGGTCCAATTCCTGTAGAAATCGAGATGGGATCTAGATATGTATCGGTTTATTTCCATGAAGTTAAGGGAAGAGCTGTTCATACATACAGAGGTCAATGGCAGGGAGGACGTGCATCCACTAAAGGCAGAGAGAAACAAATCTAAAAGAGTTAGTAAATCATTTCCTTAACCTTTCGAAGCGTTTTACAATAAAAAAGGAGATTATTAAACTAAATAACCCCAAAAATGTTGCTATATTTAACACACTCATTATTTCTTTTTCCCCTTCCTACTCATTATATATATCCACAAGAAAAAAATCATGGTCATTACTGCTCCTATACTCATGGCAAAACGGATATTTTCCGATGTTATTGTCATTTGTTCTTTTCTTCTAAAGAGAAAGCCATTTGTAAAGACAAATAAGCAAGTACTGTTCCAATTATAACATTAAAAATCACATCTAGGATGCTCCCAGGATGTATAAATACTGTTGAAACTACACCCGCAATAAACCATCCTGAAGCGATGGTTATTAAAAAATCTTTTAAAACCCTTCGTTTAAAATTAGATAGATCATTCATCTCTTTCAATCTTTTCTTTCCCCATCCACTTCTGAAGAACTTTGGGAATCGTTATGGAACCATCTTCATTTTGATAATTTTCCATAATTGCTAAAGGAACTCTAGACATGACAATTGCGGTGCCATTTAACATGTGTATATATCCTGTTTCTCCGGAATTTCTTCTGAATTTAATATTTAAATTCCTTGCCTGATAATCGGTACAATTTGAAGTCGAAGTTACTTCCCCATAATCTTGTCTTCCTGGCATCCAAACTTCGATATCAAACTTCCTTGCCGCCATCGCTCCCAAATCCCCCGTACACATTTCTAAAACTCTATAGGGAAGTTCTAATTCCTGATAAATCTCCTCCTCCATTTTAAGAATATATTCATGAAATTTGTCGGATTCTTCGGGCTTACAATATATAAACATTTCTGCCTTTGTAAACTGATGCACCCTATATAAACCTTTGGAATATTTACCGTATGCCCCGGCTTCCTGTCTAAAACAGTGAGAATAACCAATATATTTTAGGGGGAGCTTATTTTCAGGAATAACTTCATCCGCATGACTTCCGGCTAAAGTTACTTCGGCCGTAGCAATAAGGCCCAGATCTTCTCCTTCAATTGTATAGGTTTGGGCTTCATTACCCTTTGGTGCATAACCGGTTCCTAAATAATAACGGCTTTTGGCTAAATCCGGCGTAATAACCGGTAAAAAACCTACCTTGGAAAGTTTTTCAAAAGCGTATCTCGTTAATGCCAATTCGAGTAGTGCTCCATCGCCATAAAGAAAGAAAAACTGCGATCCCGTAACCTTTGCTCCTGTCTCAAAATCCAAAATTCCTAAACTTTTTCCAAGCTCAAGATGATCTTTGGGTTTAAAATCAAATTTGGTTGGCGTTCCCCATTTTTTAATCTCGATATTCTCCTTATCACTCTTTCCGATAGGTGTTTTTTCTGATGGAACATTCGGAATCTTAAAAAGAATTTCTTTATATTCTTTTTCTGCCTTATCTAACTCCGGTTCTTTATCCTTTAATTCCTCTTTTATTTTTTTACCTTCTTCCGATTCTTTCTTTTGTTCCGCAATTTTATTGCGTCTTGCACGAAGTGCCTCAATCTCTAGAATAAATTTCCTTCGTTTCTCGTCAAGTTCGAGAAGTTTATCAACCAAACCAGGATCGAATTGTTTATTCAGTACTCCCTTTTTAACCAAATCTTTATTTTCTCTAATGTAATTTATGTCCAACATGATTTTATTAATAACGGACACAAGCTTTGCTTATATCAAGCATACCTAAAGTCTAAGATAAACTTCCCATAAAAACAATAAACACGCAACAAATGCG
>Ga0208958_1003928_pt1 | contig 11083 bp, 8 predicted proteins | sample RifOxyB1_FD_184032 | JGI IMG/M metagenome (GOLD analysis project Ga0208958, IMG submission 184032) | Soil microbial communities from Rifle, Colorado - Rifle Oxygen_injection B1 (SPAdes) | ecosystem: Environmental > Terrestrial > Deep subsurface > Rock core/Sediment | place: Rifle, Colorado...
GCAGGACTGGGAGTAGTGAGAATTCTAAGAGAGGGGCTCAAGGAAAAAACCAAATTAATGGTATTGATGGGCTTAATGCTTTTTGTGCCTGTTGCGCGAGTGAGCGTTCCTGGAGTGACGATTTATGGAGGGATAAGGCAGATCATGGAATACGTGCCGGCGCTTTCTATAATGGCTGGTTTGGGTGCAGGATTTCTTACTGAGAAGCTGAAAAAGCGGCTCTCGAAGCCAGTCGTGGGGTTGGCCATGGTTATAATATTTGTGCCTCATGTGAGGCACTTGGTGCGGATTCATCCGAACGAAAACGTTTATTTTAATAGTTTAATTGGGGGTTTGGCAGGAGCTAAGGAGAGTGATTTACCGGCTTGGGGAAATAGTTTTGGGGCAGCTTACCGGCAGGGGGTGGGCTACATAAATGAGAATGCGGAGGAGGGGGCGAGAGTGGTCTACGCGTTTGAACTCATACCCAACGTGCCGAGAATTTGGTATCGGCAGGATTTGACGATTCATAATTCGAGGCGGAGTGGGTACTTAAGAAAAGGCGAGTACGCAATAACTTTGACCTATCAAGGAACGAGTAACAGATCCTATTATGATATGTATTTGGAGGGTTTCTTAACGCCAGTTTATGAGACAAGTGTGGATGGAGTATCGATACTAAAAGTTTGGAGGAATGACGAGGCTCATTTGAAACGAAGTGTTGAGGAAGAGTTGGTGAGTATGGTGCAGGAGAAAACAGATTTTGGGGTGAGGCTTGAGCTCAATGAACCTCGCAGTTTATCGAGATTAGAATTGAAATATTCGGAAAAGAATTGCAATCCTGTACTTGGGATATATGTTCAGATTTCATTGGATGGAAAAAGCTGGGCACGTTTGCCGGGAAGTTTACCAGAGGACTGGTTGATACCTGAAATTGGTGAGCAGCCGATGGGTGGTGGATTCATTGAACCATTTGTTGGGCAGGAAGTAAAATACATCGATTTGGTGATGAGTCCGGTGGATGCCTGTTTGAGTCAGGTGTTAAGTTCGAAGCTTTACGTTTTTAAAGAGTCTGAGAAATAGTGTTTTTGGTTTTCTTCTTTGAATTATAATTAACGATCATTTCGGCAATAAGGCCAGTGGTGGTAAGCTGAACGCCGATAATCATGAGGAGCATGCCGAGGAAAAGTAAGGGATAACGATATTGGATTGAACCGGAGGTAACTCGAAGGTAGGTAATATAAAGACCAATAACAAAGCCAAAGAAAAAGGAAAGTAGGCCAAGACTACCGAAGAAATGGCTGGGCCGTTTGGCATAACCGGTAAGGAAGAAAACGGTCATGAGATCGAGAATGCCCTTAATGCCTCGTGTCCAATCGAATTTCGATTTGCCGAATTTACGGGGGCGATGATTAATGATAATTTCGGTAACTCGAAAATTTTGTTTAGAGGCGAAGATGGGAATGTAGCGGTAAAGCTCGCCGTATAGACTAAGGTTTTTAACAACATCTTTTTTGTAGGCTTTGAAGCCACAATTTGTGTCGTGAATTTTGACCCCAGTCATATTCGAAGCGATTGCATTAATAATTCTTGAAGGGATAACTTTACTGGGTGGATCGTGGCGAGTTTTTTTCCAGCCGGTGACGAGATCATAACCATCGTTAAGTTTGGCGAGAAAATTAGGAATTTCTTGAGGGTCATCTTGAAGGTCAGCGTCGAGAGTGAAGATAATCTCGCCGGAAGCCAAATTGAAACCATTTTGAAGGGCGATCGATTTTCCCCAATTGCCGCGGTGACGTATGACTCTAACAGAGGAATTTTTTGAAGCGAGCTTTTTGAGCGTTTCAAAGGTAGAGTCGGTTGAGCCATCGTCGACGAAAATAATTTCGTAGTTGGGGGTGATCTTTTTGACAACGTTCACGATTTCTTTGGTGAGGATTTCGATAGATTTTTCTTCATTGTACGCGGGGATAATGAAGGAGAGAGTGTTGGTGGATTTCTTGGGTGTGCGCATACCTGATATCATATCATAGACGTATGGAAAAACCGTTAGTTTCGGTGATAGTACCTGCTTATAACGAGGAGGAGAATATTGGTCGATTTGTAGAGAGTGTTAATAAGCAGACATATAAAAATGTTCAGATTTTGGTGGTGGATGATGAATCGAAAGACAAAACGCGAGGGGTAGCAAAAAAAGCGGGAGCAATAGTTTTTGCTCGAGAACATGCGGAGCGGAGTGTGCAAAGAAATTTTGGTGCTAAAAAATCAAAAGGGGAATATTTGATGATACTGGACGCAGATATGGAACTGACGCCAAAAGTGATAGAGGATTGTGTGGCTACAGCAAAAAAGGGTGATTATAAATTGCTGGTGGTGCCGGAAAAAACGGTTGGTGAAGGATTTACCCAAAAGGTGAGAAGATTTGAGCGTGAGATGTATGTGGGGGATCTGACGGTAGAGGTAGCGAGATTTTTTGATAGGAGAGTTTTTTTTGAATTTGGAGGGTATGATCCGGAATTGACAGGTCCTGAAGATTATGATTTGCCTTATAGAATGAGTAAGAAATATCAGGTGGGGCGAGCGAAGGAATATATTTCGCATCACGAAGCGGGTCGAGGAGTATGGGTCTTGATGAAGCGAAAGTACAAGTATGCAAAGGAGGGGGCAAACTATTCTCAAAAACATCCGGAATTGGTGGCCACTCAAGGGAATTTACTTTTTAGAAAGGCCTATTTAAGACATTGGAGAAAGTTTTTAAGGGAGCCGGTTTTGGGTTTCTCTTTTGTTGTAATTAGAATACTGGAGACTATGGCCGCCGTCATTGGATTTATTAGTGCGGTAGGAGTGATAGGTTTTGTAAAAACCTTTTGGAGAATGATTCTAAAATGAAAAGACAACCCTTGGTAAGTGTGATTGTTGTGAATTGGAATGGCGGGGAAGTTTTTCGAGATTGTCTAGTTTCTTTGGCAAAATTGACTTATAAAAATTGGGAGTTGATTGTGGTTGATAACGGGAGTACGGACGGATCGCTTTTAGAGATTCGTAAACTCCAAATTCCAAATGTCAAACTGCATATTATGAGAAATAAAAAGAATCTTGGATTTGCACCGGCGAATAATCAGGGAGTAAAGGTGGCCAAGGGAAAATATGTTTTACTTTTAAACAACGATACAAAAGTGACACCAGACTTACTTGATGTTTTGGTTGGCAAAATGGAAATCGAAAAAGATTTGGGGGTAGTTCAACCAAAGATATTTCTGATGGATAAGGAGGGGTATTTAGACAATGCAGGGTCATACCTGACGAGGACAGGACTCTTGCAGCATTGGGGGTATATGGCAAAAGATGGGAAGGAGTATAGTCAGGAGCGAGAGATATTTTCGGCAAAAGGTGCCTGCATGCTTATTCGGAGAACTGTAATTGATGAGGTGGGACTATTTGACGCAGACTTTGGAAGTTATTTCGAAGAGACTGATTTTTGTTGGCGAGTGTGGCTAAGTGGAGCGAGAGTCGTGTATTATCCAGCAGCACATATTTATCATAAGGTGGGTTTTACGAGCCGGAAAATGGACCAGGTAAGGGTGACTTTGGTTTCTACACGAAATAGGATCTCGTCGTTATTTAAAAATTTAGGGGACATTAATTTAATGTTAATTTTTTTGCCGCATGTGGTTTTTATATTAGTGCTGGGATTTTATTACTTAATAAGGTTTCAATTTAAAAAGGCATGGATGATGTGGGGTGCGGTTTTATGGAATATGGTTTACTTACAAAAGTTAATTGTGAAAAGGTTGAGAGTTCAGCGAATGAGATTAAAGCGAGACGATGAAATTTTTGAAAAAACAATGAGGCCAGTCGATTTAGGAGAAATGTTTGGGCATTTCAGAAAAGTGGAAGCAAACTTCGAGGAAACCAAAACTGGCTAAAAGCCAATTTTTTCGGAGACGATGTATTCGGGGCGAGATTTAACTTCGTCGTAAATGCGGGCAAGGTATTCCCCGATTATGCCGAGGGTGAGAAGTTGAAGACTGCCAACAAAAAGGATGGTCGACATTGTGGAAGCCCAGCCGATGATACCGATGCCAAAGAAAATTTTTGCCAAAACAATAATAATGATAAGAACTGAGGAGATGATGGCAAAAATAAAACCAAGGAGACTAGAGATTTTGAGAGGGATGTGGGAAAAGGAAATCATGCCGTCCATGGCAAGTTTGAGGTGCTTACGCAGAGGGATAGATTTGCCTGCAAAGCGGGCTTGTCGTTCATAAATGACTTCGGTTTGAGAAAAGCCGGTCCAAAATCGGAGGCCGCTGAAGTAACGATTTTTTTCGGGGAGAGAGTTGATGATTTTAGCGATTTTTTTATCGATAAGGGAAAAAGTACCGGCGTTCGGAGGCATTTTAAATTGTGCGATGCTATTTAAAATTGTGTAGAAGGTGCTAAACATGAGGCGTTTGATTACGCTTTCTTTGCGATCTTTTTTGACTGCGTAAACGACATCATATCCTTGGTGTGATTTTTTGTACATTTCGGGAATGACTTTAGGTGGATCTTGAAGATCGGCGTCCATGATGACGACCTTCTTTCCGGTGGCGTGAGTCAGGCCGGCAGAGAGGGCAGCCATGTGACCGAAGTTTCTAGAGAAATTTATGATTTTCACTTTTTTATCTTTTCTTCGGAGACTTTTGAGAAGTGAGAGAGAATTGTCGCGACTGCCGTCATTGATGTAGATAATCTCGTGTTTCGAACTAAGTTTTTTGAGAATTGGTTTGAGTTGTTTATAAAGCTCGGGGATGTTTTTTTCTTCGTTATAAATGGGGATGACAATTGAGAGATAAATGTTCATTTAGCGCAAATGATATTGGCTAGTACTGCAACTGTCAATTATAATTCAATGGATGCGGAGTGCTAGACAACTGATGGTCTTGGTATTAAGAGCTTTTTTTGCTGTGTTATTTGCGGTGGTTGACTTTGAAGCTAAAGGCAAAGTAAATGAGACAATTGAGCTTTACAGTGGAAGTGGATTTGTGAAACTTTTTAATAAAATTCGTTTTTGGGATGCACCCATGGTCGAGATTGAAAAAATGGTTCCTCGAAAGGGATTAATTATTGATTTAGGGAGTGGTGATGGTTTATTGGGGAATTTCTTGGCTTTATCGGAACCCGAAAGGAATGTGGTTGGGGTTGAATTGAACGAAATGCGTGCAAAAGAAGCAGATAGGGGCTTAAAAAATGTAAAGTTTGAGAAGGGCGATATATTAAAAACTAATCTGACTGGAGCAGATGTGATTTTACTTGTTGATGTGCTTCATCATTTGCCGTCTAAAGAGAAACAGAGAGTCATGATTCGAAAATGTAGAGAGAGTTTACAAAGTGGCGATGTTTTGATCGTAGCGGAAATTATCGAGAAACCATTTTTAAAATACTGCTTTACTTGGTTTACGGATGCGGTGATATTGCCAATTTTGTTTGAAGGAAAGTTTTTTAGCCGAGATTTTTATTATAGAAAAGACCGAGAATGGCTAACTTTACTTAGAGCGGAAGGGTTTCGTATCAAGAAAATTAATTTTAAATGGGGAATGCCGTTTAGTCATGTGATATATAAATGCACGCCAGAATGAAAATACGATTGCCGGCGAAAAGGACATATTTAGCCCATTTAAATAAGTACGGACAGTATTCGCAAAATGCGAAGTGGAATAAATGGTATGCGGGAGTCGCGGGATTAAAGGGTAAGAGGGTAGCAAGAACACTTCTAAATTACAAAGATGAATCTGTGAGAGTGATGGATTTGGGATGTGGAATTGGATTGACGTTGACGGTTTTGGGTCAGGTGTTTCCAAATTCGGTGGGAGTAGATGTTTTTGATAAAGAAGTAAAGGCGACAAAAGAGATATTGAAGGCAACAGGAGTGAACGCGAAAGTTGTAAAGTATGATGGAAAAATATTGCCTTTTGCCGCAAAGACGTTTGATGTGGTGACTTCGATAGAGGTGATTGAGCATGTTAGCGACCCAGAGCAAATGCTTAGAGAAATCAGGCGAGTATTAAAACCGGATGGAATTTTACACATCACGACAGCAAACAAACTTTGGCCGATTGAGCCACACTTTAAACTGCCATTTTTGTCATACTTGCCTCCCGAGATTTCGGACTGGTATGTCCGGATTTCGGGGAGGGGAGATAATTATCAAAATATTCATTTGCCGACCTATGGTGAATTTCGGGAGATGGTGGAAAAATATTTTGAGGTGGAGGATATCACATTAGATGTAATTGCTGATTATAAAAAATATGGACTAGACAGTGAGAGAGGACCAATTATTGTTTGGGTGAGCCGGATAATTAGAGTCTTTAGAAGGGTTTCCCTGGTGGAATCAGTATTGCTTTGGATGTCTTTGGGATGGTTATTTATAGCTAGACCGAAATATGAAAAACATTGAAAAAGTATTGTTGGTATTAATATTGATTGCGGCCGGTGTTTTGCGCTTTGTGGGAACAAATCCAGGATATAACAAATATCACTCCGATGAGGGAATAAGTTATTCGGCGGCGGTCTCGATGATTAAGAATCATAACCTAGACCCTTTGCGGTACGATTATCCAGCGGTAACACCATTGGTTAATTACTTGTTTTTCAGGACAGTTTTTATTCCAATCGCGTGGGAGAAGTATTATATTTCTCATTTGGGTGAAATTGTTGATGGAAAGGTAAAACTGCCTTTGGACGACGAAACTTACAAACGTGTTTTTCAGATAGAGATTCTTGGTGATCGTGAAGTGAACGCTATTTTTTGGGGGAGATATACGACGGCTTTGTTAAGTTTGGGGAGTGTGTGGTTGGTGTTTATTTTGGGAAAAAAACTATATGGGAAATGGGTGGGGTTTTTGGCGGCAATTTTTTTAGCGGTGAATTTTCGGTCAGTGACAAACGCACACATTGGTTTACCAGATACTTATAACGCATTTTTTTTACTACTCTCTTTGGTGCTAGATGCCCGTTTATTTTCAAAAAGTGAAAAACAAGATTATTTGATAGCTGGAGCGGGAGTGGGTCTGTCGATGGCGGTAAAGTATCAGTTTTTTGGAGTTTTTCCGTTTTTGCTCGCTCACTTTATGTGGTCGAGAGAGAGTCTAAAAGAGAAAATATTGAACACGAAATTGTGGTTGGCTTTGGCTGCGGGAGTAATGGTTTTTGTATCGATTAATCCTTATGCCCTTACCAAACTGGAAGAAACTTTGGCGTGGCTTTCTTTAATCAATATTAAGTACGCAATGGGGCGAAAAATCATTAATGTTTATGCTATTTCCTACCTTTATCACATCGCGATTGGAAGTGTTGCCTTTGGGTTTATGATGATTGGTTTGGGTTTGGGAGCAATTAAAAAGTGGCGCGAGACGTTGTTTCTACTAGGTTTTGTGGGACCGTTTGGATATATGACTTTGTATTATTCAAACGGCGGGTTTTATGTGAGAAACTTTGTGACAGCGATGCCCTTACTAATGATTTGGGCAGGGGTTGGATTTGTATTTTTACTTAATTTGATGAGACCGAGACTACTTAAAATTGGATTTTTGATTACTGGTTTGGTGGTTGTTTTGTGGCCATCGGTAAGAAACTCAGTGGTTAATAGTTACTATTACACAAAGCCTTGGAGTTATGAAACAATTTTGGTGGATGCGGAGGAGATGTTAGTTGAAGGAGACATTGTTGTCGCACACCCTTTTGATCCTTTGCCGGGATATGTTACAAGGTTGCCTTTTGTGGCTGAAGAGCGGTATTCGCTGGCAGAGTTTCGTGAGGAAGGAGCGAATTACGCTTTGATAAATATGGATTGGGCGGCGAATAATTTTTATGGTTGGATGAATACAACGTTTAGGGAGTCACTAAAATATTGGGAGAAGCCGTATGGGGTAATGAGAAATACATACTGGGGGATCTCGATTGAAGAAATGATGAGCTGTGTGGTGGCAGATGCCTATAAACCATGGCAGGCGCCAGAGGCGGCCCTTTTTTTGGTGAAGGTGCCAGATTATTCGGAGCTTGATTTTGAGAAAATTGAAGTGACTGATTTAGTGAATTTTAGTGTCGAAGAAGATTATGTTTATAAAATAGTAGCGAGAATTTTGAGTGATCAACCAGTCGAGAAAAACATGAGAAGCGCTTATGTGCGCGTGGATTTATATAAAAACAAGACGCAAGCGGAGGGGAATGTCCTGGGTGAGCAGGTGAGTGTTTCGCCGAGATATTGGGGAGAGGGAGGGCGTGATGAGGAGATTTATGTACATGTGGGGAAGGGAATTGGTTATGCGAAGTTGCAGTTTGATTACAGTAGATTGGTGGATGCAAAACATCAAATTGGTAAAGTGGTGGTTTACCGGTCTACAGAGGAATTTAGCAGGGATGAGCAGTGTGGGGCGGTAAATTATGTTGAGTACAAAGATCTTTTATATCCGTACTCACATGGGAATCTATAAAAAGACATAATGCTAAAAATACGTTTTTGGGTGATTCTGTTACTGCTGGTTTTGGTTTCTTATGGCCAGATCTTATTTATGTACGTGTGGCAGGATGACAACGCATTGTTTTTTAAGTTAGCCAACATTGAGGGGCGGGCGGGGTATCTAGGAATGGGGATATTTGGACAGGGAGCTTACAAATACACCGCGGCCTTTTACTACCCAATTTATTTGATATTTGGTTTTGCGACGCAGCCATATTTTTTGTTGGCTTTAATGTTTTATTTACTCGCGACGTGGTGTGTTTATTGGACAACAAAAAAGATCTTTGAGGAAAGGATTGGTCGAATTGCAGGAATTGTATTTGCTTCGGGATACGTGGCCTCTGATGGTTTTATACGACTTTATAACTCGGTAGGGACTAGTTTGAGCATAATATTTATGTCTCTAATGATTTGGGCGCATGTATTTTATTTACGGCGAAGGAACTTGTTATTTTATGTTTTGACAGTTTTATTTTATTGGGGAGCGGTGGAAATGGTGCGCTATCGAACTCATTATTTGATTGCGATCCCTATTTTTGTGGAAGTCATATATTTTTCGAGAAAGAAAATACTCAGGAATTTGATAAACATGTCCTTGAGAAGTTTGCCACTTATTTATATTTTTTATCGATATTTTGTGCTGGGGGCAGATGCCAGGAGTGGGCAGGTTGGAAAGTACGCGGTAGCAATTTTGGGAGGTGATTATGGACAGATGACAGGATTTTGGAAATCATTGGTTAATTTAGTATTGCCAGACTGGTTGGGTGGGTGGACAGAGAAAGTTTTTTGGTTAGTTATTTTACTGGGGCTAACGGTTTTTTGGAAATTAAAAGGAGAGGTGAGGAAACTTTATGTAGTTTTTGGATTCTTGATGATTGTAAATCTTGGGGCTTATGCGGCATATCAGCCAATGGTAGTTTATGAAACGGTGAACCGGCTTTTGGCACATTCATTTTATGCCTACGCTGTGATTTTAGGGATAATTGTGTCGAAATGGAGAAGAGTCGGAACGGCTGTCGCGTGTGTGGTGGTAATTGGAAATTTGTACGCAGGAGTGAATTATCAAGCAAAAATAGTGAAATATCGGAGCAATAAGCCGCGAGATTTTTATAACCAACTATTTTCTGAAGTTGGAAAAATAAATAAAGGTGATGTTTTTTACTTTGATGTGGCCGACTCGGCAAGGAGATATTATGCCGATGCTTTTTCGGTGGCCCAAATGCCTGAAACGACGGCGATTGCCTGGCGGTACGGAGTTGATCGGTATGATTTTGAATTATTTACTGATTTTGGGGAATTAAAAAAGTATATCGAAGAAAATGGGTTGGGTGACAATCAATTGCACGCTTTCTTTTATGATGGGGATAATTTGACCAATTTTTCCGAATTAATTTTGCAGTATTTTGATGGGGAATTGGTTAAAGTGGCATCAAATTTAGAAGCGCGATTAATGGAAGATGGGGCGATGGAGGTTGCGTTTTCGAAACCGATTTTGTCAGAAGTGCCGGTTTATGTGAAGGCTTTGGTGCGAGGGGTGCCAAGTGGGGTTGAAGAAATTACTTTTCCATATACAAAAAATGGGCTATCGGTAAATAATAGTGTGTATGGTGATACTGATTTAAAAAGCCAGACATTTGGTTATTTACGAGAAAAAGAGAGGGTGATGAATGGTGTGTTAATTACGACGAGTAGTGATTGGCGTGAGAGAGTGGTGAGGAATTTAGCAGATGGGGATACGGGTACAGTTTGGCAGGCGGACAGAGTTCTTTGGCAGACTGATCCTGCTTGGCTTGAGTTTGATTTTGGGAGGGAAGAGGTGTTATCGGGGGTGGCTTGGTATGAGGCATTCAGTACTCATGTGCCAACGAAGAATGGCATGGAGATTTGGAGAGGAAAAAATTGGGAAGAAGTTAAGACGAAATATTCAACTTGGGAAGTGAGTCAAAAAAAGATGGGGATCATAAGCTTTGAACCTGTTGTGGCGCAAAAGGTTAGGATTAGTTTTTTTACAACGGTGGGTGGTGATTCGCCAGCTTTGGCTGAAGTTTGGGTGTTGCCGGGTGATGGACAGACAAATGTAGGTTGGCTGGAAGAATATTTAGTGGACCCCTTTTTATATATGCCATCAGCGAAGGATTATCTTGAGACACTGGGTTTTACTGAATATGGTGGAAAGATCCAATATGAATGGTGGTCTAATAAGTATGGGGTTTGGAAGACTAGTGATAAATCATGGTTTGTAACCAGGTATGATGGGAATTGGCATGAGGTAATCATTTTAATTCCCCCGGGAGGGACGGAAACGAAAGCTGTTCGTTTGAGCAACTTTCAAATACCGGGAGATGTGGAGATGGTAGTTACCGAGATAGGCTGGGCAAAATGAAGAAACCTGTAGTATCAATTATTATTCCACTCTATGTGATCACGGAGAGATTTTTTGGTGATTTGGAGAAGTTCACGGAGCTTAATTATCCAAGCTATGAAATATTAGTGGTGTGTGATAAGAGGATTCAAATTACGGTGCCGAAAGCGAGGTTAATACTGACAGGAAGAAAAAGAACGGGACCGGCGGAAAAAAGAGATATTGCGCTCAAGCATGCT
>Ga0208958_1003929_pt1 | contig 11081 bp, 10 predicted proteins | sample RifOxyB1_FD_184032 | JGI IMG/M metagenome (GOLD analysis project Ga0208958, IMG submission 184032) | Soil microbial communities from Rifle, Colorado - Rifle Oxygen_injection B1 (SPAdes) | ecosystem: Environmental > Terrestrial > Deep subsurface > Rock core/Sediment | place: Rifle, Colorado...
ATTTCAACATCTTACCCTACAAAGCAGTCTGATACTTCTTGTTCTTACTCCGATTGGAATGGTTCCATTAATTACGTTATACGAGGGAATAAAAGTAGGAAATGCTTCTCTGGTTGGAACTATAGGATCTTCTTTTGCAGCTTTAGTGGTAGTACTGTCTATTATCTTTTTGGGAGATAAAATTAACTTACGTCAAGTAATTGCGATTGTTATCATATTTACTGGTTTGATTTTGTCATCACTTGATCTAAAGACATTTAATCTGAAACAACTAACTACCGACAAAGGAGTTCCATATGCTCTAATATCAATGGTATTTTGGGCAATCTATTTTACATTCGTTAGAATCCCGATCAGAGAAATGGGTTGGTTTTGGCCCGCATATATATCTTGGTGGGGGTTTCCACTAGTCCTCATTTATATGAAATTTAATAAAATTGAATTAAGATTTCCAAAAGAAAAGAACATATTTATTTTCTCTATTATTGGAGCCTCGCTTCTTTGTGCAGCATTGTTTGCCTTTAATATAGCTGTGGAAAAAGGGCAAACAGCAATTGTTGCGCCCATTTCTGGTGCCTACCCGATTCTCTTTGCTTCAATTGCGTATTTTGTATTTAAAGATCGTCTTAATAAACAACAAATATCTGGGATCATAATTACTTTACTTGGGATTATACTGCTTTCATTTTTAAGCTAACACAAAAGGCGTTACTTTTTTTATTGGGGTGGCTGACGGGGATCGAACCCGCGACATCCGCCTCCACAGGGCGGCGTTCTACCGCTGAACTACAGCCACCATAAACCCGTAAATTATAACATCAAATTTATATTAGTTGGATTGTATCTTTTCCCAATTGTAAAAATCTAAAAACCTGTTGCTGTAAGTAAACGAGTATTTATCGCCTATCCCTTTAATGTATTTTGACACGTAAAAATTGGTGTAAGGGTGGTATAAAAATATTGCGGGTACTTGCTCTGTGACTACTTTTTGAAACTCGTTATAGTGGAGTATCCTTTTGTCATTGTCCTGCTCATTTCTACCCTCTTCTAAGGCTCTATCTGCCCTTACCTGCTCGAATCCGGAGATATTTAGGCTGGGATAGTCCTTTTGGGTAGAATGCCAATATACGTACCTGTCGGGGTCTCTGCCAACCTCCTGGCCATATATAAAAACTTCAAAGTCTCTGGGTTTAATAACACTTTCAAGCATATCGTTTGGTGAGACCTGGCGAATTTCCACTTTAACTTCGAGTCTATTTTTCCAGATATCTGCGATTCTTTTAGCTAGCTCTAAATGATCGTCTGTGTTGGGAATGGTTAGAGTTAATTTTACATCACCTAAATCTTCTTTAAAGTGTTCATCGTACGGGTCAAATTCCAAATCTTTATCTGTAAAAACACTTCTACTTATCGGGCCTTGAGCTAAGATGCCATATTCAGATATTAAACTCTCAACAGGGAGCACTTTTTGAAGTTTTTGCCTTAAACCCACATCTTTTAAAGTTTCATTACGGGTATTAAATATTAGAGCGTAGTAAATACCTTGCAACGGAAACTTATAATTTGAGAAGTTTTCTAATTCGTGGTTATCTTTAGCCAAGAAACTATCGATTTCACCAAGTTTCGCCGCTGTTACAAGTTCATCCTCATTTGCGTAATATCTAAAAACAATTCTTTTTACCTTATGCTCCGGGTTTTTCGACCTTAAAATTACACGATTTACAATATTGCCTGTCCTTTCAACTTGGATTATTTCAAAATCGCTACTCGAAACTGGTCTTAACGGAGCTTTTCTATCCTCCTCGTTTACTTGCATAACACCTGCCGTAAGTAAACTTAAAAAAGGTGAGTATTTATTTGGAAGAGTGTATCTAACTGTTAGCTCGTCAACTTTGTCAGTTGCTACACCGACGAGATCTTCGATCTTAAAAGCAGAATAAATTAAATCATCCGAAGTAATCTTTTTCCCGTTGTTCCAATATTGATTATCTCTAATTTTAATAGTGTAAGCCAAACCGTCCTCAGACACAGTCCATGTCTCTGCTAAATCAGGCACCAAAACCCCGTAAATATCGTATGTGAATAGCCCTCTAAATATAAGCTTCGAAATCGCCTTATCGTTTTCCTGAGTCAATTGGCTTGGGAGAAAGGACGTCGGTTGTCCAATAACGCCCTCAACATACTGTGGTGTAGGTGACACAGCTAAGAATATAGCAGTAATATAGGTTAAAATTTGTTGAAACAAATTCATATGTTTTTGCCGGGCCCATATATTTTACCAAATAAACATTAAAATATGATTAAATAATGGTATAATTTCTGGGTTTTAGATCGTATTTATGCTAATTATACTCTATTGGCCATAAATGGCTTATGAGGAGCATGGCCCCATCGTCTAACGGTTAGGACGTCAGGTTTTCATCCTGGTAATCGGAGTTCGATTCTCCGTGGGGTCACCAAATTAAAGTTCGATTTCGCCATATTCACTCTCACCGTAAAGCTCTTTAGCAAAAAACTTAATGTAGTTTGGGCTGATTTTAAATATTCTTGTATCTACAAACTTTTTAATAGATTCAACAGTAATTTTTGTCTCTGCACCGGGATTATGCCTATGCCATAACATTAACCCTTTTGTTGCCTCAACAATATCGTGTACCTGCACACAAGTACCTTGTCCCTGAATGCCTTTTTTATCGTCAATAACTTTAGTTGCGGAATCAAAGATTGAAAACGCTACATTTGGATTTTTTTGGATGTGTTGACCGTGCTTTGAATCAGGATCAGTTACAACATACATGGTAAAATCTTCGCTGAGTCCATAATAAACGGTGCACGACCATGGTTTGTTTTCCTCACTTGTTGAAAGAGTCATTATTCCGGTAGTAGACATGAATTTATATATATCATCTCTTACAGTGGCCATATCAACATTGTACAAAATACACCATTTATTTGCTATGAGTTTTACAGAGGTTTATATACACGGATATAAGAAAGTATCAATTAAAGTATTAACAAATCTGCGTAGTATAATATTTCTATGGAGTTCAAGCTATATAGATTTAGCCCTATAAAAACTAAAAACGAAATGGTAAAAGCTATAGAGCACATTCATTTTGAAGAAAGAACCAGTGCAGTTTTAACATTTCTGGTACAAGTAATTTTTCTTCATTTTTTTAATTCACCGAAATCACTTTAAAATGTTTTGATTCGGCAAGTCCGTATTCCATATAACCGGTCATAGTTGTTTCTGTATCAACCGACCTTTCAATACCAATGTATGAGTCAAAATCAACAGGAATAATTGCTATCGAGTCCAGTTTAGTAGGAATACCCGAGGCGCTAAATTCGTCGATGTATTCGGAAGTTAAATCCAAAACATAATCGTAATTAACCTCCGGAGACGGTCGTGCAATCCTTTGAACAATACCTGTTAATTCAATGACCGTTGCTTCTTCAGGGATCGTCATTGGTTGATAAGCTGGGTTTTCACAGGATCTCAGATCAGTAATTGTATAAGCGTCTACCACCAAAGCGGATCTCTCATAAGAATTTAGCACAGAACCTTGTCCCCAACCCGGTACATAGCTTCCCGAAATCATAGTACATTTCCCAATTGCCATTTCTAAAGTTAAGTCCTCCGAAGCAACTAAAAAGAAACTTTTGTTATTTATTGAGTCAATTATTTGATAATCACTGGTCGGTAAGCCTAACTCGCTTTTATCCACAATACTTAACCCGTTGCTTCTAACTATGCCCAGTACAGACACACCGATCGGTCCTTGCTCAGGTACAACGGAGGCGGGAACATCTGGTGTATATTTTTTATAGCTTGTGGAAACGTAGATTAAAATGATAAGTACAAAAAAAGTTGAGAGTAAAATAAATATTATGTTTTTTGAGTTTTTAGGCATGGCAGGACTATTTATTTCTTTCTTCTTCAATTGTACTATAAAATGATATGGCGATGTCAACTAATTTTGAACATGAGATAAATAAACTGAAATCTGAGCTCACCGGGGATGATGGTATTTATATTAAATTTCTAAATTCTTCAAAAACAATTGGAGTTAATGAACATTTTCAGTTTTGGTCGGCTAGTGTAATTAATATAGCGATTGCGTGCTATTTCTACAAAAGAGTCGACGAAGGAAAAATAAATGCTGAAGAGTGGGTAAGTATAAAAGCCGAAAATATAGTACTGGGAAGCGGAATCGCGCATTTATTAAATCCTGAAACTAAATTTAAGCTGGAAGATTTGGTTGTTTTGATGCTGACACTCTCTGACAACGCTACAGCAAACGAATTAATTGATTTATTAGGCTGGGAAGAAATTGGCAATTATATTTCAAACGACCTAAAATTGGAAAATACGACTTTTAAACACAAATTCTTAATAAAAGCCGGAAGAGGTCCAAATTTAACCACAGCTTCAGATATGGGAAACTTACTGGAAATGCTTTATAAAAAAGCACTCCCCTACTCCGACAAAATTTTAGAAATAATGAATGAGGAAAAAGACCGCAACCGAATTCCTTTATATATTCCTAACGACATAAAAATCCCTCATAAATACGGCAGTCTTCCAGAAGCAGTCCATGACGTAGGAATTGTTTACGCCAAAAATCCCTTTATCTTTGTATTTTTATCGGACAATCAGCTTGATAAACACCGTACTACCAATGTTTTGAGCAAATGTGCCAAACTTTGCTTTGACTACGCTCAAAACTAACTATTTGTGGCTCTTTCAGTATTTGGTATATTTTGATAGAATCTTGGTTGCCTTTGTATTTGGGGGCGTAGCTCAGTGGTAGAGCAACTGGCTTTTAACCAGTGTGTCGAGGGTTCGATCCCCTCCGCCCTCACCAAGAAATTTCTATACCCTATAGTTTGACGAAGTTTCCATTTAGCATTATAATAAGGTCATCTAAATTAAACCAGAACACTAATAGCTTGTTATGGAGGAATAATGAGTATCAATTTTTCCCGTCTGTTTTACGTTCTTTTAGTAACCATCGTTTTGGCTTCCTGCAATCCTGGTGTCGAACCTGAAATCAATCCTTTCCGGATTGGTCAAGTCATCTATCCGAACGAGGAGTATGCGGAAGAACATAACGCAAAAGAACTGGCACTGGCTAATCAGGGAACAAAAGTTCTCGACATAAGTAGCCAGCTTGTCCGGGTACAATACAGTGATGGAAGCGTGGACGTGCTTTCATTCTACTGGTTTGAACCGGCTGAAATCGAACTGACTGAGAAATGGGCGCTGGGAAATCCTTTCCACGAAGGCGATAAAGTCTGTGCAGTTTCTGATTCGCTTCGCGAAGGTTTTCCAGACAAAGGAATTATCGATGGCGTTTCAGGGGAATTTGTCCTCATCAAGGATCATGACACTCTGCTCAACTGGGGTCATTTTCAATTCTGTCAATAATATCTCGAGCGTGCTACCTGCACAAAGACCTTCTTAAACCACTGAGAAGGTCTTTTTTATCTTAGTACCTCTTAACATCCCTATCTATATCCTCAAAAACCAAAACTAAGTTATAATCGGTAAAAGGGAACTATTCGGTGTTGATGGATCGAAAATCGAGAATACATATTCAAAATACGACGAAGACTCAAAAGTTAGAATATTTCCGGTAAATCTGACGATAAACAATACTTATTACGCTTATATAACACTCCGAAATATTGTGGGTCCCGTGTACATACTTATGGGCAAGGGTACGTTTTACGAGTCGATTAACACATTATCAGGGCTTATTGAGGAAAAATACAAAAAGTTCGCTAATTTTAATATAGCTAACTTAATTTACAAAAAACCAGTTTAAACACTTACGCACATCACTTTGATTTAATCTTTAACGCTAGGAGGAACGATCTCTTCAGCAACTGGAATAACTCACTTTACTAAACTTTTTTCTCCGAGCTCCCATCGCAAAGTGGTACAATTTATAAATGCAATTACTATTAGTGAGACACGGCGAATCAGAAGACGATCTTATAAACGCTTACGGGGGTTGGGCTGATTTTCATCTTACAAATAACGGAAAATTACAGCTAACCGAAACGGCCGAACATATCCTAAAACTGAACATCAATTTTGATAAAATATTAGCCTCTCCACTTTTTAGAGCTAAAGAAAGCGCACAAATTATTTCAGATAAATTAAATGTGCCAGTCGAGATCTTTGAGTATTTAAAAGAGCGAAACACTTACGGTCTTATGTGTGGAATGGTAAAAGATGAAGCAAAAGAAAAATACCCTTGGTTAGTTGAAGCACTAGAAAATGATAAGTATGTAGACGGGAGCGAACGGGAAGAAGACGTTAATAGTCGCGCTGTTAAGGCATTTGAACTCTTGAAAAACAGACAAGAAGAGAAGTTAATTGTTGTTACCCATGGAAATTTTCTAAAGGCACTAATTCCGGTAATTCTTAATAAAAAGTTAATCAAAAAAACTGACGGAGGGTTTATACTTTTAACCGTATCAGATTCGAAATCAGAGGTAATTACACAACACGGAATAGAAGTTCAGTAATTTAGTTGGCTGTTAAAGTACCCTCAGACAAATTAAACACCTTATCAATTCCGATCTCCTCAACAAAGTACCTGTCGTGAGAAACAATTAAAATTGTGCCCGAAAATTCATTTAAAGATCGTTCTAAAACTTCTTTGGTTTCAATATCCAAGTGATTATCGGGCTCATCTAAAATTAATAAATCGTAATCTTTATAAGCAAATATTGAAAAAGCAAATCTTGCCCTCTCACCGGGACTCAAATACTTTACTCGTTTTGAAATGTCTTCTCTTTCAAACAAGAACTTTTTTAAATACCCATATGTACTTCCGATATAACACCCTGTTTTGTTCATAAATTCTTCTAAAACGCTTTTTTCAGGGTCGAGATCAGATTGGACCTGGGAGTAATAGCCAATTTTCATATTGTCGCCAAGTTTTATAATACCTTCTGTTGCTTTTTCTTCTCCGGTTATTAATTTGATGATTGTTGTTTTTCCTGCTCCGTTTGGACCAAAAAGCCATACTTTTTCTTTACCGCGAATCTCAAAATTTAAATTTTCAAATACTAAGTTGTCGCCATAGCTTTTAGAAACGTTTTCAAACCGGATCATGAGTTTTCCAGGGTGGACTGCGGTATCAAACTCTAAGTCTTTTATCTTTTTTGAAACATACTTTTCTTTTGAATTGGTTGTAACTTCACGCTCTATTCTTTTTTTAACAGAACTTACTGCCCTTCCACGCTTTTTTCCATCTTTTATTTTATGAACATTTTCTAATAGCTTTTCCAATTGTTCTTTGCGTTTTACAAACAATGTATATTGCTGATCCCATTTTTCAATCAATTTCATTTTCTCTAATTTATAATTGTCGTAATCACCCACAAACCTAATTACATTGTGTTTTTCAATTTCCCAAATTTCATCGACTGTATTGTTTAAAAAGTACCTGTCGTGGGAAATCATAATGACAGTTTGGGGCAAAGATTTAATATAATTTTCGAACCAAATTATTCCGTCTATATCCAAATGATTTGTCGGCTCGTCGATAAATAATACTGTGGGATCTTTCAACAAAGTCTCAATTAATTTAACTTTCATCTTTTGGCCCTCGCTTAATGTGCTTAAAAGCTGATAAGGATCGTAGTTTTTAAATTTTAACTGATCCGCTAACATTTCTATTCGATACAATTCAAATTCTGACTCTAAAAGGCTTTCGAGATAAACTCCCACCATTTCGTCAGGAAAAGTGAATTCTTGTGGAATATAGCCAAAAACTTCGCCCTGAATATCCATACTACCGGAGCTTAGCTCCTCAATTCCGGTTAAAACCTTAAATAGGGTTGTTTTGCCACAGCCATTTCGACCAACTAGTCCAATTTTCCTTCCATTGCCGATTTTTAAGTCGACGTTTAAAAGAACATCTTTACCTGCATAATCTTTACTTAATTTTTTTGCTGTTATCACGTTGTTTATAATACTATAAATGAGAGAAGCCGCCCAATCGTTTAAATAAGGCGGCTTCATGTTACATCAACTATTCTGAACTGGCATTAAAAATTTCTTCTGGCTTACATCTAAGTGTAGTGCTATTCCTCCGTACCAAACTTTAACTTTAGTGACCTTGTTGTACCTCTTATTGAAGGCAGCTACTTCTTCGATTTCGCCACTTAATACTAACTTGCTAATTCGCGCTTTTCGTGGTGGAAAATAAATTACTCTGAATTGACCGCTTGGAGACATAGATATCTGGACTTTATCAGGCGGAACAACTGCAATTCCCGCAGCTGCCTCGAATTTTACACACAAGTTTGTGCCGTCCGTATACCAACTTTGTTGAGTACTCATTGACTACCTCCTCTAGTTGATGTTATGGCATTTTACCTTTTAATAACGCCTAGCACAAGCGTTTGAAAAAGAGATGTTAATATAAAAATTGGGAAAACCTACTCTTGCGAAGTAGCTTGCGAATCGGTTTGAGAACTAACAGGAACGATAATCTCGTCACCGGCCTTAATCTTCATAGCAGCTCTTCCGATGCGTTCCCTAAGGTAATATAGTTTAGCTTTTCTGACTTTACCTGTTTTAACGATTTCAATTTTTTCAATGTTTGGGGAGCCTACGGGGAATATCCTCTCAACACCAACGGAATCGGCACCAATTTTTCTTACAGTAAAGGTCTTTGAGGCACCAGAACCCTTGCGGGCAATGACAATACCCTCATACGGTTGAATACGGACTTTTCCGCCTTCTATGATTTTGTAGTGAACTCTAACTGTATCTCCCGGTCTAAAATCGGGCAATATTGCGGTTTTGAGCTCTGTTTGTGTGTTTTCTTGATCCATAAGCCAAAAAAGCTTACCAGATTTAGCCTGGTTTGACAACTATTTACTTGGTTACTACAGCCGGAGACTTTACGGTCAAAACTAAGGTGTCTTTCTTTTCGCCAATCTCTACTAAATCCCCTGCTTTAATTTCTCCGGTAATTATCTTGTTTGAAACGATATTATCTATTTCTTTTTGAATTAAGCGCCTTAATTGCCTGGCACCGTATTCTTCACTGTACCCGTGTTCTACCAATAGATTTAGCGCTTTGTCCGAAAGTTCTAACTTAATGTCCTGCTCTGATAAGAGCGCGCTAAGTTTTGTGATCATTCTTCTGCAAATCTCTTTGATATCGGGTTTTGATAAATTATCAAATATTATTACTTCGTCGATTCTGTTTAAGAATTCGGGTTTAAATGAGTCTTTTAGAATGCTCATTATGCGTTTTTCGAATTCTCTTCTGTTTTCTATTTTCGAAGACTCGTTTGGATCGAATCTAATTTCGCGTTTTCTTAAAAGCTCGGATCCGGCGTTTGAAGTCATTATCAAAATTGTATTTTTAAAATCTACCGTCCTACCTTTTGAATCTGTCATACGCCCATCTTCCATAATCTGGAGTAAAGCGTTAAAAGTATCCGGATGGGCTTTTTCTATTTCGTCCAATAAAATTATCGAAAATGGTTTTTTTCTTACGGTGTCAGTTAACTGACCGCCCTGTTCGTAGCCGACATATCCCGGAGGCGCACCGATCATTTTACTGACCGAATGCTTTTCCATATATTCACTCATGTCTAATCTGATAATCATTTCTTCATCGCCATATAAAGCTTCGGCCAAAGCTTTGGCTAACTCAGTTTTACCTACACCGGTAGGGCCCAAAAACAAAAACGAACCGATTGGTCTTTTAGGATCCTTTAGCCCCGCCCGCGCTCTACGTATTGCCTCAGACAAAGTTTTAATTGCAATTTCCTGACCGACAATTCTTACACTCAAAGTTTCTTCTAATTTTAAAAGTCTTTCCCGCTCTTTTATGTCGAGTTTTTCTAATGGAATCCCCGTTGCTCTTGAAACAACTTTGATAACAGCGTTTTCGTCAACTGTTGGGATATCCTCGAGTTTTGTTTTAGTCCAAATTTCTACCAATTCATTTTTTACTTTATCCAGTTCGTCTACTTTGTCTTTTAATACTTTCTTTTCTTCAAATGAAGCGTCTTCTCTTAATTGTTTGTGAAGTGCAACTAATTCTTCGTCGATTTTTCTTAAGTTTTCAGGCTCTTTTACTTGAGATAATCTTATCAAAGCACATGCTTCGTCTATTACATCTATTGCCTTATCGGGTAAAAATCTATCGCTGATATACCTATCGCTCATTTTAACCGCTGTTTTAATCGCTTCGTCATTTATTTTAACTTGATGATGTTTTTCGTATCTTTCGCGTAGGCCTTTTAGGATTTCGACCGTATCTTCAGGTGTGGGTTCGTTTACCATTACGGGTTGGAATCTTCTTTCTAAGGCCGCGTCCTTTTCAATATATTTTCTGTACTCGTCAATTGTGGTCGCACCAACCATTTGTAACTGACCTCTTGCCAATGCCGGTTTTAAAATGTTTGCAGCGTCCATAGAGCCTTCTGCACTTCCGGCGCCTACGACTGTGTGCAGCTCGTCGACAAATAAAATTATTTGCCCCGAAGCTTTGATCACCTCGTCGATAATATCTTTTAAACGTCCCTCAAACATACCTCTGTGCGAAGTACCGGCTAAGATTGAAGCTAAATCCAACATAAAAACTCTTTTGCCGCGTAAAGGCTCGGGAACCTGTCCATTTATTATTTTTTGCGCGAGTCCTTCTACAATTGCTGTTTTACCAACACCAGGATCACCTATCAATACCGGATTATTTTTTGTTCTTCTGGATAAAATATGAATTACTCTTTCAATTTCGTCTTTTCGTCCGATCACCGGATCAAGTTTATTTTCGCGGGCCATTTGAGTTAAATCTCTTCCGAACTTATCTAATTTTGAAGCGCTCGAAGATGTTTCCTGCATAATTTCGTTGTAGCAAACCTCGCATAAAGCCATATAAACTTGTCGGCCATCAATTATTCTATTTAAAGGAATTTTTGCGGGTCTTTGACCGCATCTGTGACATAAAACCATAAATACATTTTATCAAAAATTAGCACTCGGTCAATGGGTTTGCTAGTATGAAATTTCTATAAGTTACATTTTGGTGTATAAT